>JACCDK010687138.1_pt1 | contig 12710 bp, 7 predicted proteins | sample 7445871 | NCBI WGS metagenome assembly JACCDK01 (sample SAMN15323436, study PRJNA562643) | freshwater metagenome | isolation source: river surface water | place: USA:Blue River Watershed | collected 2017-08-15
AAGGGCAGAATCAAGGCTTTTGCGGCCACCCTTGCGGTCGCTGCAATCGCACTAACCGGTTGTGCACCAGCTGCAGAACCAGCCAACTACGGCGAGTTGAATGTTCAGCTCTCGTGGATCAAGAACTCTGAGTTCGCTGGAGAGTTCTTTGCCGTTGAGAACGGTTACTACGCCGATGCCGGTTTCGACTCGGTTAACCTAATCGCCGGCCCTGCAGCTACCGAAGCAGAAGTTCTTTCGGGCAACGCTCTGGTTGGTATCGCTAACCCAATCTCGGTCGCACCAATCATTCTCGAAGAGGGTGCTCCACTGAAGATCATTGGCACCACCTACCAGAAGAACCCGTTCACCATTCTTTCGTTGAAAGATGGCGGCAACATCGCGACCGTTCAGGACCTAATCGGTAAGAAGATTGGTGTTCAGGCCGGCCCGAACGAGACCCTCTTCGACGCGCTTCTCAAGGCCAACGGCATCGAGCAGTCTCAGGTAACCAAGGTTCCAGTTCAGTACGACCCAGCCCCACTAGTAAACGGCGAAGTTGACGGATTCCTTGCCTACGTAACCAACGAGTCATTCGTTGTCGAGAGCCAGGGCTACGAAGTGACCAACCTACTATTTGCAGACAACGGCCTACCGTTTGTTACCGAGAGCTTTGTAGTTACTCAAGACTCGATCGACAACAACCGCGAAGCCCTAAAGGCATTCCTTTACGCAACCATTCTTGGCTGGAAAGACGCGATTGCTGACCCGAACGGTGGAGCAGACCTTGCCCTTAACAAGTTCGGTGCCGACCTCGGCTTGAACGCTGACAAGGAGTACTACCAGTCAAAGACTCAGAACGAGATTCTGGTTCAGACCGAAGAGACCGCTGCTAACGGCCTATTCACCATCAGCGATGCAATGATCGAACTCAACCTAGCAACCTTGCGTTCTGCTGGTTACGAGATCACCGCTGACCAGCTATTCGACATGAGCCTTCTAAAAGAGGTTTACGACGAGCACCCAGAACTAAAGGGCTAGTCGAAATTGTCAAACTCGGTTGATGCTGCTGCTCAGGGCTCCAATGCCCTGGGCAGCGGCATTACCATCTCTGGACTAAACAAAACCTTCAAGATCGGCAAAGAAACACTTGTCGCTCTAGAAGATGCAACGCTTCACAGCGACAAAGGTAGTTTCTTGTCGCTACTCGGCCCGTCTGGATGCGGCAAATCAACGATTCTGCGCATCCTCGCCGGCCTTGAGACACCAACTTCGGGTTACGTCACCGTTGACGGAAAAGACCCACAAGAACTTAGAAGTAACCACGAACTCGGAATCGCCTTTCAAGACTCCGCTCTAATGCCTTGGCGCAGCGTTGTTTCAAACATCAAACTGCCGCTCGAAATCTCTGGCGAAAAGGTTGATGAACAAGCCCTCAAAGACTTGATCAAGCTGGTCGGACTAGAAGGCTTTGAAAACGCAAAGCCCGCACAGCTGTCAGGCGGCATGCGTCAGCGAGTATCCATCGCCCGCGCTTTAATCGTGCAGCCGTCAGTACTTCTTCTAGATGAGCCGTTCGGCGCTCTAGACGACATGACTCGCCAGCGCCTAAACCTCGAACTGCTTCGCATCTGGACCGAAAAGCCGGCAACAACCCTGATGGTGACCCACGGTATTTCAGAAGCAATTTTCTTGAGTGACCAGGTTGCCGTGATGAGCGCAAGACCAGGCCGAATCAAAGAAATCATCGACATCGATTTGCCAAGGCCAAGAACCATCGAAATGATGCGCACCCCCGAATTCCACGCATTGCACGACCGGGCATCTGAGCTTCTGTTCGGTGTTCACGGTGAGAACGCGACTGATGACTAACAATCGCCCCAAGTGGATCGGTGGAACCATTGGGTCGGTTGCAGTTGTGGCCCTGTGGTGGGTAAGCGCGGTAACTGTTTTTGCAAGAACCGGCCCTTCTGGCGAAGCAATGGTTGGAGCGATTCCCACTCCCCTTCAAGTCATCCAACAGCTGGGAGTTGACGGGTTTGACTTTTACTGGAAAAACGCATCTCTAACCCTCGCTGAAGCAGGGCTCGGTTTTATTTTTGGTAACCTTAGCGCCCTTGCCCTCGCCGGCTTGGCCCTGATGATTCCTAAAATCGAGAATCTGGCGACTCAAATTGCCGTAATCACGTATTGCATTCCAATCGTGGCCATCGGTCCGATTATTCGATTGGTGCTTGGAGCCCCTGGAGAGGGTGAACCGGCCGGCGCTGCGGTTGCGCTGGCTGCTCTGAGCGTGTTCTTCACGACCATGGTCGGCGCTCTAACGGGTGTTAAGTCGGCTGACCGCGCAAGCCTCGATGTCGTCACCGTCTATGGCGGCAACAGCTGGCACCGTCTAATCAAAGTTCAGCTGCTCGCATCACTTCCGGCGATCTTTGCCGCACTTCGCATCGCTGCACCGGCTGCGTTTCTGGGTGCGATTCTGGGCGAATATGTTGGTGGTCCAGACCTTGGTTTCGGACCGGCCATGGTTAACGCCCAGCAAAGTCTCGAAGTTGCCAGAGTCTGGGGGCTCGCATTGGTCTCAGGCGCAATCGCTGGTCTGGCGTACGCCCTGTTTGGGCTAATCGCTAGCGTTGCCAGCCCATGGGCTAAAGCCGGCTCAGGAGGCTCACAATGACCTCACTAGCCAAGCGCATAACCAAAACCGGTTACAACACTCTCATTTCGCTTGTTGTGGTCACGGTGCTTTGGGTGGTTGCTCTATGGGCACTCGACGTCACGCCATACATCGGAAAAAACCCCGTGGATGTCTTCAACTTCATGTTCACCGTTGATAAAGCAGCCGAGAACCAAGCACTGGTGTTCGGCGCACTCGGGCAAACCATGCTCGATGCATCCATCGGCTTCGCCTTTGGTATTTTCTTCGCCACGCTGATTGCGGTGTTGTTCACACTCTCAAAGGGCATTGAGCAAGCTCTTATGCCGATTGCCATGTTGCTTCGTTCGGTGCCACTTATCGCAATGGCTCCGATCATTATTCTGGTTTTTGGTCGTGCTGAAATCACCGTGGCAGTCATGGGCGCAATAGTTGTGCTCTTTCCGGCGCTGGTGAACATAGTCTTTGGCCTGCGATCGGCGTCACCTGCGATGTATGACCTAGTGAATGTTTATGGTGCAGGCAAAATCACGGCATTGCGAACTGTAGCCTTCCCGTCTTCGTTGCCAGCATTCTTCGCGGCTCTGAAGATTTCTGTGCCGGGTGCAATCACCGGAGCTCTGTTGGTCGAATGGCTAGCCACTGGTAGCGGAATTGGATACGGCATTGTTTCGGCCGTTGGTCGAGCTAAGGCGAGCGAAGTATGGGCATACGTGGTTGTGATCACGCTTGTATCTATCGTGCTCTACAACGTCGTGGCACTCATCGAAGATTCGGTTCTAGCCCGATTCGGTCACGTTACAAAAAAGTAGTTGGTTAGAGAGCGCTTTCGATTGCTTCGACGATAGTAGCGTCATCTGGCTTAGTAGTTGGTCTGAAACGCTTGATTTCACCGCTTGGTAGAACCAAGAACTTCTCGAAGTTCCACATGACCGGACCGGCTTTACCGGTTGAATCTTTGGCTTTCACCAATTCTTTGTAAAGAGCGTGACGCGAACGACCGTTGACCTTCGACTTTTCGGTCATCGGAAACGTGACACCCCAAGTCGTTGAGCAGTACTCGCTTATGGCCTCTTCGTCGGCAAGCTCTTGAAAGAATTGACCGCTTGGCACACCAAGTACCGTGAAGCCCTTGCTCTCGTACTTTTTCTGCAGCGCTTCAAGCGCTTCGTACTGTGGCGTGAGCCCGCAACGCGACGCCACGTTGACTACTAGCACTGGACCGTTCGAGAAATCGGCAAAGGTCTTCTTCGCGCCGTCAATCATTGTCAGTTCGATGTCTTTGAGTGTCATAGTTAGCACAACAGCAAATATGGCTAGATGTTCCCGTTGACCCGGTCGCGATCAAAAACAATTTCATTAGGGTACAAACGACTAATGTGTTAAGTGTCACCAATAATAAGGAGAAACCATGAAGGTTCAAGGCAAAGCGATAGTAGTCACAGGCGCAGGCAGCGGAATGGGCCGTGAGCTAACGCTTGAACTGACTCGCCGCGGGGCGAAGGTGGCCGCAGTCGACATGCGTGCCGAAACTCTAGAAGAAACGAAGAAGCTGGCCGAAACTACCGGAGGTAAGGTTTCGACCCACGTTCTCGACGTGAGTGATCTTGCTGCCGTAGCTGCACTGCCAGCATCCGTGCAAAAAGAACTCGGCGAAATCGATGCTCTCATCAACAACGCAGGCATTATTCAACCTTTTGTAAAGGTGAACGAACTGACCATGGAACAAGCCAAGAAGGTAATGGATGTCAACTTCTACGGACCTCTTGCCCTAGTGAAGGCATTCTTGCCTGGTCTTCTCAACCGTCCAGAAGCACACATTCTCAATGTTTCGTCGATGGGTGCTTATGCGCCAGTTCCAGGGCAGAGCGTTTATGGTGCTTCAAAGGCAGCCATCAAACTTCTTACCGAAGGTTTGCACAGTGAACTGATGGAAACCCAGGTCGGCGTAACCATCGTCTTCCCAGGCGCGATTGCAACGAACATCGCAGCGAACTCTGGAATGAGCATGGATGCCGCTGATGCTGATTCGAGTGAGTTCAAGACCACGCCCGCTCCCCTAGCCGCCAAGCTGATGGTTGACGCAATCGAAAACAACACCGCCCGCTTATGCATTGGCTCTGACGCCAAGCTCATGGACAAACTCTCACGGCTCAACCCGGTTTTCGCAGCCAAACTGATCTACAACCAAATGAAGTCGCTGCTCAAGTAGCGAAAATCAATACAAAGAAAAAGCCCTCGCAAACGAACGCGAGGGCTTTTTTCTTTAGGCCGATTTAGTAGTCGTAATAGCTGTCGTTGAAGCCCTGGGTGAACCCGTACCAAAAGTCTGGGCTTAGAAGCAAGATCACTGTGACAACAGTCGAAAGGCCGCCGAGCACGATTCCGGCAATTGCCATTCCCTTGCCGCCTTGGCGGCCCTGCGATGCGTTGATCTGGTTCAGCGAGACTAGGCCCAAGATGAGCCCGATTGGGCCACAGCAAACTAGCGACGTAACCAATGCTGCGATAGCCAAACCGTTAGTCGACTGTCCAGCTACAGGAGTTGTGCCATAGGTTGGCTGAGGTTGTGCCGCTGGCTGAACAGGTGGTACCTGCGAGTTTGATGACTGAGCGCCGGCCGCGTTTGTTGGGCTGCCACAGTTTGGGCAAAAGCTTGCTCCGTTGGTCTGAGCGCCACATGAACTACAAAACATGAAAATCCCCTTTGAACGTTTTGATTGCGAATACTTAAAAGCCAACTTAGTGGGTTGCAATCGGACTCAGGCTCGAACTGAGTAACTACTTTGTAACTTTGGTTTGCCAGCGCTTGGACTTGCGTGTGAATGTGACTACTTGTGCCTTCAAATGTGCACATTGTGGCACCTTCTGAACGAGCCAAAATAGGAGCCAAATAGCCTGACGACATGAATATTCTTGGGGTTAAGAATGCGTCTCGTCGCGCAGCATTGGGCTTTTTGGCTCTAGTTTCGGTGTCACTGATGTTGCTGTCAGGGCAAGCTAATGCGGCAAATAGCATGACTTCGACGCTCTCAAACACAACCGTGAGCGCTGGTGCGAAGGTGGTTCTTACCACCGAGTTGCCTGCGTCGAACGCTACTAGTCTGCTTGACCAAGAGATCATTCAAGACATTGATCCTGCGAAGGTTAGGCTCACGTCAGCCGCTGATGTGGTTGCGCCTCTGGGTTGGACCGTGGCCTACTCGACCGATGGCACGACATTCACATCAACCCCAAGCAGTTGGGCTGCGGTCGTGAAGGTAAAAGCAACCGGCCCTGTCGACTCGGCAGGTGCGACGGCAAATGGTAGACAGTTAGTAAATGCAACGGTTAGCGCCCCAGGCGTGGTGGCGACTGCCAACGGTGCTATTCGAAGCGGAGGTGACGGTTTCGACGTCGAATTCGATAGTCGTGGCTACATCTACAACACCTACCACCACAACGCGGTGAACGGCGGACTAGACTGCCGCAAACAGAGCGACGGGTCTTTCTGCAGCGCAAACTGGCCTTTCAAGCTCGCAAACTACGGCTTCAACTCCAACTTCTCATCGACGCAGTTTTATGACGAAGTCAATCAGCACATCTGGATTCCTACTGCAGACCGTTTGACCGGCACCGGTTTTGTCTGCGTAGATGTTTCAGTAATCGAAACTCCAGGTTTTTGCGGGGGCTCTAAAGAGGCTGCTTGGCACATGGTCAAAGCCCGTGTCAACGCAAACGAAACAAGCGTTTACGAAATCATTGCGGCGAATGGAAAGGTCTATTCTTGGGACATCCTCAGCCCAGCTCTGCTCTGTTACGACTATCTCGCCAATGACGGCCTAGGGGCTAGCTGCACCGGCGTTCCAACCTTTCCTAAGCTAACGGTAGGCGCGGTAAACGCCGCAAACTTCATTCCAGCAAGCCACACTAACTTCAAACTTGCATTTGGCAATCTATACGGTCAAGTAAACGGAGTAATGGTTTGCTTCAACCCTGTGAACTACTCAAAGTGTGCCGGCTGGGCCGACTATGACTTCAACATACCTTCAACAAGCGGCGTGCTGTCGATGTACCTACAGCCAAACAGCGCCGGCGCTATAGCCGGTGTTTGCGTCACGAATGATGCGAAGTGTTTTGCTTCAGATGGCACCCGTTTCGCAGCAAACACGACCATCCATGCCGCTCTAACCAACGGAAACATAGCCAAGTGGCGGGGTGCAACCGAAGTTGTCGGAAGCAAGCTGCTCTTTGTGAGCATTTGGGACAAGCCTTCCTACCTCTTCTGTTATGACTTCGCGCTGAATGGCCCGTGTGCAAACTGGGCAACCTCTTCAGCCTTCGGTGTTTCTGGTGTTGGTCAACTTCTGATGCAGCCAGCGGGCGACATCTCATGGCGGGTCTACACCGTGAAGATCGATCCACGCACCAACGATTGTCTGTGGACCAACGGAGACGCCCCAAGAATCGGGCAAGTGACGCTTTCGACAGCTACGTTCGGGTGCAACATCCAAGTGGCGAACCCGACCTATGCGCAAAGTTCGTTTCAAACACGACTCGGATGTTCGGCTGATGCCACCCTCGCTTACAAGCGTTTCACGATAGGTGGCCTAACCAAGGGCGTTGACTACTCGAGCGCTACCCTAACCATCACAAAGGCTTCGGGTGAAGCTCTTGTCTCTGGGGGTACCAAATGGGAGAACGTGGCCTTTGATAATGCCGGCTCCGTGAATTTGGAGTCTATTTTGATGGCTGACCTAGGCGCCGGTGCATCGTTCAAGGTGAACTACGCCAACCGCACCTCCACCGCCGCGACAACGGCGAAGATGACATTAGAAACCGACGCAGCCCAACTATGTACTTCTGTGACGGCAAACACGATCTGCCCAACCACTACAAAGGTAGGCACCCCTGATGCTCAGTCGACACTGTTCACCGCAACCGGAGCGCAGATTGTTGCAGGTGTTCGCACCAACTACAGTTCGGCTTCTGAGACTCTATCCATTTCCGCTCCAAGTGCCGCTTCTTGCGGTTTCGCAGTGAATGGTCAGGTGGCTCAAGGCGAGACTGCAACGTCATATCCGACGACCGTCAAACCTGTTTCGGGCGTTACGGCTACGCTGACTGACTCAGCTGGAAATGTGCTGAAGGATGCTCAGGGACAAGACATCACCGCCGTGACCGATGCCAATGGAAATTACACCTTCGGCTACCTAAAGGCTGGCACTTATAAAGTTCGATTTGCAGACTTCCCTCTCGTGAACGGCACCGGAACTGGTGACGTGGCCATGGTCTACATTTCACCGTTCAAGTACCAGGGCGGTAGCTTTGTAATGAGTGCTCAAAACCCGATGAACTTCACAACTATTCAGTCGCCATTGACTTCCCTGGCTGTGACGGGAACAGCTGGTGGCGGTGAAATGGTCGTCAAGGCGACCTACACGATGCGTGCGGTTGCTACCCCAGACACGGTATCGATCAAGGCTGGATCGGCGTCGACCATCGACGTTCTTGCCAATGACTCCCCGACCACGGGAGACTCTTTCACCACATCCTCACTAAAGCTCTGTGCTGCAGGTACCACAACCGGCTGCACCTTAACTTCGCTCACGGTTGCAAACCAAGGCACCTATGCAGTTTCGACCGGAAAAATTACCTTTACTCCGGTAGTCGGCTTCACGGGTGCAGCTACTCCGGTGACCTATCAAGTGGCTGACAGTTACTCAAATACGCCCCAGACTGTCACAGCGTTGCTCTCTGTAACCGCAGTTCCAGCGCCAACCACCGCCGCAGACACAACTTCTGGCAACACCCTTGCGCCTATCACAGTGGATGTCACGGCAAACGACTCACCGGCCACAGGCACCACGCTCGACAAGGCCTCGGTGAAACTATGTGCAGTTGGAACATCGACTGGCTGTAATCAGACTTCGGTTTATGTCACGGGTAAAGGCACCTATGCGGTCGACAACACCGGTGTGATTACATTCACTCCGGATGCTGGCTACGTTGGTGCGGTAGCACCACTGACCTATTCGATTAACGATGCAGTTGGCAACACCTCTACTAACACCGTTGGCGTCACCGTTAACCCGACGCCGCCACAAATAAAGACAGCACCGTTTGGCCCGGCTGCGCTAGGCGTAGCAGCCGAGCCGTTCACTCAGGCAAGTGATGCCGGTTCAGCGAGCATCCCCGGCCTAAATGCCTGGAGCATCACCGCCGGATCTGTTCCACCGGGCATGAACTTTGACGTGAATACCGGTGCAATCACGGGCACCCCGACGACACCTGGAAACTACACCTTCACCGTTCAGTTGACCGACACAAACGGGCTCACAGCAACCAAGGTTGAAACCATTGTGGTTGCCGTTCCTCCGACGATCACCACAACTCCCCTGACTTACAAGCTTTACGTCGGAGACGCTTCAAACATAAGTAGCGCTGCCGACAAGGGAACAGCCGACCTGAAGCCGGCCTCAGCATGGAGCGCGACTGGACTACCTGCTGGATTGGCGATCAACCCGAACACCGGTGCATTCACCGGGACTCCAACGGCAACTGGCACTTTCACGGTGACTCAAAAGGTTACCGACTTAAACGGTCTTTCTGACACTCAAGATTTGACCATCAACGTAGTTGCGAAGCCGACTATTGACACGGTCTTGCCACTTGCGTCAATAGTGGCTGGTGAAACAATCACACCGATTGAGCAGTCAAAGACTCCTGGCACCGCTTTGATTCCAACGACCGGAGCTTGGAGCATCGAATCTGGAGCGCTTCCATTTGGTTTGACGCTCAATTCTGATACCGGAGCTATTTCGGGAACCACTGCGCTCACTGGCACATTCACGTTTACTCTCAAGTTGACTGACGCCGCCGGTGAAGTTGCAACCAAAGTCGAAACCATCACGGTGCACTCTGGACCAACAATCACCACCACACCGCTCACTCGCAAGGTTTACACAGGCGCTGCGACTACCTTGGCAAACACTGTCACTATCGGTACCGGTGCGATTTTGTCGACCGGGGGCTGGAGCGCGACAGGTCTTCCGAACGGCTTGGCTTTGAACGCAAATACAGGCGTTATCTCAGGAACACCGACTGTTGCCGGCAGCTACAACGTAGTTGAGCGGGTGATTGACGTGAACGGCTTGTTTGATGACGAGACAATCGTGATCAAGGTGGTCACCAAACCAACAATCACCACTGTGACTCCGCTTTCATCTAGGGTTGTTGGCGTCACAATCACACCGATTGCCCAGACCAAAGTCAACGGCAGCGCCAATGTTGCAGCAACGGGAGCTTGGTCACTAAGTGCAGGTTCACTCCCTGCCGGCCTGGCACTGAACCCAAACACCGGTGAAATAACCGGAAAACCAACAGCGACCGGCACGTTCAAGTTCACAGTCAAGTTGGTCGATGTTGACGGCGAGATTGCGACTAAAGAAGAGACCCTCGTCGTGAATTCAGGCCCGACTATTACAACAGCGCCACTAAATAGAAACCTAAATAGTGGCGTGGCTGCGACAATCGCGAACACAGTAGTAATTGGTACTGGCGCGGTTGCGAACAATGGATGGGCGGCCACGGGACTACCAGCTGGCTTGTCAATCAACTCAAGCACGGGAGTTATCACGGGCACACCAACCACGAACGGCAAATTTACGGCGTCACTAAAGGTGACCGATGTGAATGGGCTCTTCGATGAAGAAACTCTAACGATCACTATCGAAGCTCCACCGGTGGTCACCACGACCCCAGTCTCATACAAGTTCGGTGTAAACAACCCACTTAATCTGATCTTGGATGACTTCTTTGCCACCGGAACCAAGTTCGCGGCTTCGCGAGAAATCGTGAACACCGCAACCAAGGGCACTGCCAACATCGGCACCACCGGTGCGTGGAGCGCAATCGGTCTGCCACCTGGTCTAACAATCGACCCAGATACAGGAAAGATTGGCGGCTCCGCGACCACTGTCGGCGTTTACACCCCAACCATCACCGTTACCGACTTGGCTGGGCTCAGAGGCTCCAAGGTGCTCACAATCGAGATTGTGCAGGGCCCTAAAAACACAACGCCTAAGGTTTACAACTACGAAGTAGACATTCCGAAAAAGCTTGGTACCACACCTGTAAAGATCACTCAAACCTGGACTCTAGGCTCTGCCCCATTGAACTCAAATGGTCGACCAGTGCCTCACCTAGTTCAGGGCGCGAAACCCGCCGTCGTGACATCCGTGAGTATCGTCAACGGTGAAATTCAGGTTCTTCCATCACTGGCCATGTCAATAGGTAAAGGCGTTGGAGCCTACGAATTAAAAACTGTAATCGTAGACGCGAACGGCGCATTCGATATAGCAACGTTCACCATCAACATCACTAACGGCGCAACCAACCTGACGACATTGATACTTCCGGAGACGATTGTCGATGGAATGTTGATGACGAATGACCTATTCCCATTGTCAGGAACCAGCAGCAAGAAATTGACCCTCAGCTACACGACTAGCTCACCTAAGGTCTGTGTAATAGACACCGCTACGAAAAAGCTCAAATTGCTCAATGAGGGTACCTGTACCGTGACCGCATCGAGTGGTACAGGGGCTTTGCTTTCGAAAGACACCAAGAGCTTCAAGGTCACCAAGCTTCCTCAGACCACGACCATCATCGAGCCTGGCTCGGTGATTCCTGGCGGAATTGAAAAGGCCCCTCTAGCAACAGATGATCCTCTGGGATTCCAGCTTTACGCGTCAGTGACTTCTGGTCTGCCGCCGGTTTACGTTTCGCTAGATCCAAATGTGTGTTCAGTGGATGCTGGCGGTGTGGTTATCTGGGACGCCGACTTGACCGCTGTACCCAAGGTCGCGTCTGACTTCAAGTGTCGCATCCAAGTGTCACACCCTGGCAATGTGGGCTATAAGGCGGCAGCACCGAAGATAATCACGCTCACCGCCACACACGTCGAGCCACCAGCACCTGAGGGTGGAGTGACCAAGGAGCCAGAGCAACTTGCTGCTTTGCCTGCAAGCGGCGGAACCACAGCTGAAAAGGGTGGAAACAAGTTCGTAGTAAAGGTCGACAAGGGAAAGAAGACCGTGACTGTTCAACCGATCTCTAAGGGTCGTTGGATTGGCCCAATTTACGCCGACATAACAATCACTTACACTCCGAAGGGTTCGGCAACAGCCAAAACTCAAGTGTGTAAGCGAAACTACTTCGGTATCGCAGTTGTCGACCCAAAGACCAAGAAAATGGTCACTCCGGCACTCGGAGGCGATCCACTAGTGATTCCGGAAAAGACAAAGTACTCAACGCAGGTGACCGCCCTAATCAAGAAGTACCAAGCTATGAAGGGCAAGTTCAGCACAACAAAGACCGTCAAGGGCAAAAAGGTTACCTACCCTGGCTACCTTGACTACAAGTACTTCAACGGGCAAGCCACCTGTGTGCTTGACACTAGCGCTTACGCAGCTTGGAAGTCTGGAGTGCCGATTACAGCCAAGGCTACGGTTACTCGTGACCGCCGCTGGCCAACAACCTACACGCGCTACAAGTCATACGACTGGAAGAAGAAGAGCAACAACGGCATCATCTATCCAACGGTTGTCGACTGGGTAATCAAGATCGGCTAAAGGCGTCTTCAAGTGGGTGCGGGCTGCAGCAATGTGGCCCGCATTCGCCGTTTAACGGCTGGTGCTAAAGACTTGCCGTAACCAGGCTAAAGATCCTGCGCTCCAGAGAGCCCAGACGACCAGGAACGGCTGAAAGAACAAGCGAATGAGACGTGCCTCATCGGTGTTCAAACCAAAAGCGTCAATGCCCTGAACATACTGATTGATGTTGCCTGCAAAGATGACAACGAAAAAGAGCGCAACCACAAGCCCGACCTTGGGTAGATGCTTGGTCGCTGAAATCAGCACTAGACCGAGTAAAATCTCGACAACTCCAGAGGCTAAAACAACGAAATCAACGTCGAGCGGCAACCAAACCGGCACTTGGGCGCGAAAATCTGCACGCCCGAAGGTGAGGTGTGAAATGCCTGCGAATATGAGGAACGCTGCGAGCAGCATCCGCGCTAGTGTTTTGGCGA
>JACCDK011337870.1_pt1 | contig 12710 bp, 8 predicted proteins | sample 7445871 | NCBI WGS metagenome assembly JACCDK01 (sample SAMN15323436, study PRJNA562643) | freshwater metagenome | isolation source: river surface water | place: USA:Blue River Watershed | collected 2017-08-15
CGCTTCGTTAACTACAGCGGTCTTCACCCAAAGGTCACGGAGTGTGCGCTGACCTTGGTTGAAGTACATAACAATCTCAAGGACGATCCAGGCGATGATTGCTAGACCGCTTGTGATTCCACTGGCGATGAGAACTGTGAATGGGACAAGGAGTTCACGCAGTGACATATGGCCCCATGATGCTGGGCGACCATTGGTGAAGTTGATGGTGCGCAACTTGAGGATCTTCTTAGCAGGAGTCTGACCTTCGCCCCAGACGATCATCGACCAGATGAGCCAGCCGATACCCAAGGTGAGGAAGGCGAGTGCGCAATCGAGGGCATATGCACCGAGACGGTGCTGAAAAGATGCATAACGCAGTGATGGCTGGTGTGGCTCATCTGGGTTTGGAAAGTTTGGATATGGACGTGGCGGCGTAGTCATTGGGTGATGGTAGTAATTGATTGATAGCGGTGCCAACTGACCAATTTGCCGTGACTGGTCATCTCGTTAACGACTGGTCGTACTTGTCCCAAATGTCTAGTCAATAGGTATCTGTTCTAGAACACTACGAGTTTGCAGGGGAGTTCCCCAGCAACTTCTAAGCGTGGGAAGCAGGTGAGATTTCGACATGGCAAAGAGTTCGTCGAAAGCCTCAATACTGCCGGTGATCATCTCAGTGCTTGCTCTTAGTGCAAGTATTGCAATTTATATTCTCACTCGTACAACAGCGCATGCATTTACTCTCCACCTCATTGGATATGTGCTCACGCCACTCGCCGTTGCGCTCTGCATGGGTTGGGACACGATCGCTCAACGTAAGGGCAAGGGAAGCGATCCTTGGTATGAGAAGAACGAGACTTACTCTCTCATCCTTCGAGGGCTCACAGCTGTCTCATTCTTAGTTGCATTCCCTCATATCTTCGCCATGGCAACCGATATTGCAGAGAAGTTGGCATGATGAAGAGATTACTCGCAGTAATTATCTCTGCATTTCTAGCTCTATCAACTCTCGTTGCAATGCCCGCGCTCATGACGCAAGCTAGCGCCGACCCCAACGTTAATGGAGCATTTGAAGACCTTGGCCGATGCTTGCAGTCGCAGGGCAAGGAGAAAGTTCTCGATGTCTTCTATCTCATCGACGAATCTGGAAGCTTGCAGGCAACTGATCCCAAAGATGATCGCGCAGATATTCTCAGTTCTAGTCTTCAGCAGTTAGCCTCATTTAAGAACGATGTAACTGTTAACTACTCAGTGGCTTTCTTTGCTCACTCATATAGCGTTTGGCAACCATGGCGCACCGTCAATAAGGGTGGAATTGTTCCTGAAGCAGCACGCCTTAACGAGGAAGTGCGAAAGCGCGATAAGGGAAATCTCACCGACTGGCTCCAGGGAATTAACGGCGCAATTGATGAGCTCAATGCACAGCACTCACGTACCAATGGGTGTAGCACCTTGATCTGGCTCACTGATGGTGGAATTCAATTAACAAATGCCAAGAAGACTGCTGAAGCAGTCGTCAATCTCTGTGATAACCGATTTGATGTTCTACGCAAGAACGGCGTCACCGTATTGGGCATCCTCTTGAAAAATGATAAAGCCCTTGATCAATTGACAGCCGAAGAACAAGAAAATCAAGCATTCCTAATGTCTCTCATGGGTCCGATGGTTATTGGCCAAGGAACGAGAGCCGATGGGGAGGAAATGACCTGCGGAAGGTATCCAGTCCCGAAAAACTACCGCCAAGGCGCTCTCTTTGTTGCAAGTGATCCAAAGGACCTTGCCTTTGAATTCCTCAAGCTGCCTCCACGGATTGAAGGCTGTGCAAATGTAGAAGAGTTCGGTCGTGGCAAAGATGAATTTGAAGTGGAAAATGGCATCAGCGAATTCCAGATGGTTACTACAGCCACCAATTGGACTCTTAAAGATCCTAAAGGTAGGTCGCTCACATCTACGAGCCGAGGAATCAGGGTATTTGAGACAGCAGGCGCTGCTCAAATTAAGGTGGGAACTAATAACTCTGGCAAGGGAAAGTGGAGCTTCAATGGCAATGGGGGAGACACTGTTCTCTTCTACTGCAGTGGGCTAGATATCCGTATCGATCCTGGTACACAGTTCATCTCAGGTAAAGCTGGAATTCTCTCTGGAAAAGTCGTATCTCAATCGACCGGGCTTGCAGCTGATTTATCAAAATACGATTCAGACCATCCCATCACAGTCGAGTTGATTACCGGCGGTAAGAGTGGGGCGAAGAAGAAGGCAGATCAAAGTGAGCCAGCCAGCTTTATGCTGCAGAACTTCACCCCTGGCTCAGGAAGTGCTGAAGCAGAGGTTCGGATCACCCTCTTCCTCAAGACAAAGCGTGGAATTGATTTAGCACCGGTCTCTATCTCCCAAAAGATTGACGTTCGACTCTTAAGCAACTATCCAACTCTCAAGAGTGAACCAATCAAGTTAAGCGATATGACGGCTGCTGATGTGCCAGCAAAGGGAGTCGTTGAATTTGTTGGCCCCAAGAATGCCGACGGCAAAGTCTGTATTGCTCCAAGTGCCAAGCCAATTGTCATTCAGGACAAAGTCTCACGTGCCGACACATTTGAGATCTCTAATCAGGGTGTGGACGTCAATGGATGCCTGCCAATTCGACAAGGTGAGATAAGCCAGCTCACTCTTGAAGTCGCCAACCCAGTTACCGCGAATTCAGATGTAATCCTTGGCGTTCCAATTACCTACTTCTCGGATGCTGAACCAGGTAAGAATTTCACTCTTAATGCAGAGGTTAACTTCAAATCAGGTATTCCGGGACCTGCAGGATTGTGGAAGATAATTCTTACCGTCCTAGGAATCCTGCTTCCTCTAATCCTTATCTATCTCCTTAACTGGCTTGTCACGCTCCTTAACGTGGGCAGTCAGCTCAAGCGCAATGTCTACAACGTAAAGGTAACTCCTGATGGCGGGTATACGGCAATTGATGGAAGTACCTTGGTTTCAGATGATCTCGACTTTAAGGGCATGCATCAGCAGGGTGACGTTCGAACATTTACCGATAACGGCTTTACCTTTAAGGCAAAGGTTTCAAAACTCGTCTTCCCGGGACCTTGGTATGAAGTTGCAGCTCCTACTGGTCACCGAGTAATCACTTTGGCTCACGTTGCACCTCGACTTAAGAGGCACTTCGCCTCCGGAAAGGTTGCACCAACATCAGACGATTTAGCGAAAATTTGGGTATTGCAGATTTCTGATAATGATTTAGCAAAGTTTGATAAGGGCGCACCTATTCCAGGAAAGCTGATTATCTTTAAGCGCGCTAATTCTCGAGAGACTGATCAATATCAGAAGGTTTTCTACTCTGTTACTCACACTCCGGGCATCTGGCGAGAGGTGACACGTCTTGCCGAGGTGGTTAAAGCGGAGGCGGCTACAGAGACACCGAAGAACTCGGGAGAGAAGTTCAAGTTTGGTAAGAAAGATAAGCCTGAAGGAAATGGTGGAGATTCAGGCAATGGTGGCGGTGGAGCGATCCGAAAGCGCGGACCACGTCCAGGTGAAGGTGGCGGCGGTGCTGCAACTACTGGCACCACAAGTATTCGACCTGGAGCTCGGCCATCAGGCAATTCTTCAACCACTTCGACTTCCACGACTTCGATCCGTCCAGGTGGATCAACGAGCTCTCCAGGCGCAACTCCACCAAGTGCGCCACCTACTACTCCGATTCGCCCTGGCACGGGCGATAAACCTAAGCGAATTTAATTCAAGACTATCGAAAGGCTAAAAAATGCTATCTAAGTTCCTCCTCGTAGGCGTCGGCGGTTCAGGCGGCAAGACTTTGCGTGCTTTGCGAAACAATCTTGAATTAAAGCTCTCACAGGCAGGATGGGAGGGCGATCTTCCAGCAGCGTGGCAATTCCTCCATATCGATAGCCCAGTTATCCAGGATGGTCCAAACTTCCCAGCACCACTCCTTCCACCCACTGATTACCAGGGTCTTTCCAAGGCAGGCCAGGCTTACTCAGATTCATATATGCGGGCGATGCAGTATGTGGATCCAGAGGATAAAGATGATTACTTACGCTTTATGCCAAGCCCTGATGAGGTGAGCGTTAATCCAACTATCGGCGCCGGTCAGTTCCGTGGCGTTGGTCGCGTCCTGCTCCTTGGCGCCCACGACATCGTTCGCAACGCTTTGAGTAATAAGGTCGATAAGTTGATGGGAGCAGAAGCAACATCAGATCTCATCGCTGTGGCGAGAATGCTTAAAATTAATGAGCAGATTCAGGCTGCACCAACAGTCATCATCATCACATCTTTGGCGGGTGGTTCTGGTGCTGGGCAATTTTATGAAGTAGCGGAGATGATTAAATCCGTTCGCCCCAATGAAAGCTGGGTTCACGAGATCTATAACATGCTCTACGCGCCAGATGTCTTTACTGAGGTGGATCAAGAACTCCTTGTGGGCAATGCGCTCTTTGCAATGAGCGAGGTCATGAACGGCACTTGGTCAAAGTCAATGACTCCTGGCTCAAAGCGCTATGCAGCAAAGATGGGTGCAAAGATTCCCGAGGCGAGCAAGGATTACCGACCAGGAGCTAAATACAACTTTATGGTTGGTAAAGGGTTCTTTGAAACACAGCAGGATGTATACAAGGCTGTCTCATCGTCACTTGCTACCTGGATGACAGACCAATTTGTTAATGCTCGAATCATTGAGTTTACGCAAGGTAACTATGCGAGCTCCACGCTTGCAAACTTTCTTCCTGATAACTCAGGATTAAAGGAGCCCAATAAAGATGCAACTCCATTCCCAGCTCTTGGTTTTGGTCGTGTAGGTCTTGGAAAAGATAAATTCGTTCAATATGCGGCTGAGCGCCTTGCGCGATCTGCCATCGACAAGATGCTCTATGCCCACACAAAGGAAGATCCTAAATTCGCCCTCAAGACTGAGGAAGATTGGATTACCTTCTATGCAGATAAGAGCCTCTTTGAGTTCTTGGATGAGCTTAAGCTCAATGAAGAGACCGAAGAGAACAATGACATTATCGATTCAATTCGCCCAGATCGCAGCGCTCTATTTGCTGAACTCAAGAATCAAGTGGCTCAAATCGCAGGTGAGTCAGTTAATCCAAAGACCAATGCCCAATCTCTCCTAGAGTGGGATGCAGCTCTTCAGGATGCCTTTAACAAGTTGATTCCTTCATACCTTGGCCGTGAAGCTCTAGCACTTGCCGAGAATATGCGCCCGTGGGTTAAGAGTAAGAAGCAAGAGATTCTTGCGACTACATCTCGCTATGTTGCAATGCAGGGAATTAAAGTTACAGCTGAGATCCTTCGTCGAGTTTCAGATAAGTTGGTCACGGTTTCCTCAGAGCTACGGGCAGAGGCAGAAGTGTCTATGAAATATGCCCGCGACCTATCTACTTATATTCGTGGTGAACTAGGCCAAGTTCCAGAGAAGAATCAGAATGCGATTGAGGCCACCCATCAAGCAGTTGATGCTTCCCTCGAGCATGTTGTCGATTCATTCAGCTTCCGAGCAGAGGCAAACCTCAAGCAAGAAGTGGCAAGTCTTATCACCGATATGGCACATAACTTCCTCGATCCGCTTCGTAGCGATATCACCGGCATCTATCAGGGCCTCTTGGAAGAGAAAGAGGCTTATGAGAAGTGGTCTGAGGAAGAGTCACATGCAGTTCCTAACTCCTTTAGGCCTTCTAAGAATGAGAAACTCCTCATCGATACAGATGATTATCCAAAGGAGTTTGCAAAACTCATTAATAACTCTGTGAGTGAGGCGCGTCGCGCTAATGCGATGCAGGTCGTCATCAACGAAGTAATTATGGGTGCATTTGCTATTGATGATCTTGATCGCAGAAATTGGTGGCAGTTCATCGACACCAAGCGTGATTGGGTTCCAAATACAAAGGAAGCCCGTGAGGATTCACTCCAAGTTCCTCAGAACGCTAAGTTTGATGTTTCTATCAAGCCTTCCGTTTATCTCGAGAACGCCCAAAAGTGGATGAAGCGAATGGGTACTCCATTTGCGATGTATCGCAATGAAACCTTGGCTTCATACCTTTCAAAGGGTGAAGATAAATCTGAGATCAAGAAGCGTCAGGATAAGTTCATCTCAAAACTTGAGGAGGCAATCAATGATGGCGCTCCTTTAGTTAATTACAATCTCCGCCTTCTCAATGAGGTTCATGACAACAAGCCTTCTGTGAGCACTGTTGTTTCAACCTTCCCTATCGGCAAGACTGATGACATTTACCCTGCGGTTGAGGCAGTGCTGAAGCGCACAAATATGTTGTCATCAGTTGGCGATAGCACCTTTGATGCGCAGTCACCTGTGCAGCACATCGACTTCTTCAGCATCCATCAGGGTGTTGAACCAATGGTCCTAGATTCCATCATGAAGCCAATCTCCGATTACTGGGATCGTTATAAGGACAATGAGAGCACTCGCGAGGCGCTGTTACTCCACCGCCATCCACGTCATGTGTGGGAGACAATTCCAGCCTCGGAGAAGCCGAAGATGGATATCCTCAAGGGCTTCTTTGTAGCCAAGGCGTTGAAGCAATTTAAGACAGATAAGAACTTGCCTTTAGAAGTTGAGACTACAAAGGGTCCAAAGTTAAGTGTGTGGGATGAAGTAGCTAATAAGTGGGTCGATCTACCACACCCACTATTCTCAAAGCAGATTATCCGCACCAAGGATTTCCCTGGTGCGATTCTCTATTCAATTGCGATTGCAATTCTTGAGTCGAATGGACAGGCATCACTTGATCCTCTAGCTCCATATAACCGCCTACGTAAGTTGGCAGATATCGATAAGCCAGATTCTCCAGTCTTGCGTTGGATTGCAAAGGCTGATCTTGGCCTCTCACCAAAGCCAAGTGAGAAGCGCGCAGGAACTGCCGCTGGAACTCCAGATGAACGAAAGAGGGCAATCCTTGCCTATCTTGATTCTGTGTTGGAGCTCTATAGAGATCGCTTTGCAAAGCAGAGTCTGCCAGCCGATCGAGAGGGAGCGCTTGCCAAGGATCTCACTTGGGATATTCGCGACCAAGTTATCTCCGCCCTCATCAGTCTCAAGAAGGATATTCAGCATCTTGAGATTACAGATCCTCATGATGATGAGGATGAAGACTAAAGATGTCATTTCAATGGGTTAACAACACCTTAAGTATCGTTCTGCTCCCCAGCGCAGATCGATATCCCTTGGTCCATGAGCAATTGAAGGCATGGATTGCCGATGGCTTGCTCGGAAACTTCATCTGGCTCAGCGCTGAAGATATTCAGATCGAAGAGTTTGGTCCGCCAACTGTTCGAGGAACTGTCTGGGGTCTTGATGAGGACCGCGAACTCACCGGGGTTGAAGTTGATCCATTTAACATTATGGCTCGCAATCAATTTAGTGTGGTTCGCGTCATCGCAGTGCGAGTGCTCTCAAATAGCTATGAGCCAGATGCAACTGAGTACAAGAAATTCGATCTCTTTGCCGACACTGTCTATAAATCACTTCCGCTTATGACAGGTAATGACAAGACGGGGGATAAGACAGACCTTCGCCGAATCAACCTTGTCATTTATCCAACAGAACTGAAGAAAACTGAGTACTCATTCGTATTCAAGGGCAAGTGGGATCACCATGTAATTGCATCCCCAGAAGATCGTAAGACTCCTCTATCAGGAGATCGATTCGTAAAGGAAGATGCTCGTTATCCGAAATTCATTGCGATGCATATTGCTGCCACCGGCGGTCTATGGAATGGCATAGCTCGAAGTCCATTTGATGATCTGGTAAAGCCCGAAAGCGGTGCTCATTCCTATCAACTCTCACGAGTATTCGTAAACTCTGTTTTGACAGATGGCCTTTCCCGAAGAATCGCCGCATCAGTCTTATCTGATATCGCAGATCCCAAGATTGATCTCCATGCAAAGGGATTGGTAGCTGAAATTCCTGGGACGGTCTTTATCCCTGATGACGATGTTGAGGCGTGGGTTGATTCAATGGTCGAAATCGTCTTTGAAAGCGATAGAGCAGTCCTTTCATTTAGTTCACCGGACGAAATGTCTCAGCTTGAGTGGAATCGTTGGACCGAGTGGAAGATCATCAAGGACTTCTTAGTCTTCTCTGGTCAACGATTCTTAATGATGCCAAAGTGGTGCTGGATTTGGATTCGCCGCCGGATTGGACGAAAGCTTCAGAACTCGCTGGCCGGTAATGAGGGTGGATTGTTTGTTGGAATCGACCAGCATGATGCTGAGGATATTCGAGATAGACAAATCTTCAGTCAGATGGAGAAGATTGACGACAATGTGAAGAGCGCACAGAAAGCGCTCGTTGCACCATTCCGAAAGGCAACATCTGCTTCGCGTGCAACGCTTTGGTCTGAGATGCGCGAACTTATTTTTGGATTCCTTGAAGGTGGTGACTTATCTAAGTTTGGCATCGAAAAGTTCAATGAGAGAGCACCAATGTTCTCGAAAGTCTCTGATGTGATTCAAGACCCTCAGGAGACTTGGTCATTAAGCCCGGATTTGGCCCCTCTGAGCGAAGTAAAGGTGGTCGGATGGTCAAATATTGATAGAGCAGATGAATTGGTATCTGTTCACTCAGCGCATATCGAGAAATGTAAGAGTGAGCTAGATGAGAAACTCAATCAGATAGTTGAAATAGATAGAAAGATTTCAGAGTTGGAAGGAGCAGGCAATGAGTAACGACGAAAACCTCGATCCTGCTACCCCTAAGGATTCAGATGACTTCTTAGCTAATCCTGATACAGGGTCCAAGAGCCCAGATGATGGTGTAACGCCTCCTGATGGACCAGATGAGACACAGGAAGATATTCCAAGCCAGACCCCTCCAGAAACTCCGGTGGTCAATCCTCCAGAGAATCCTGAAGATTCCGCAAATCCAGCTGATGATGAGGCGAAGAAGAAGGCCGAAGAAGCTGCCGAGGCTGCGCGAGTCAAGGATCTCCAAGCTCGCCAAGAAGAGATTGAAAAGCTCAAGGCAGAGCGGGAGGCAGTTGCAAAAGTAGCCGAAGAGCTCACTGATGCAATAAAGGTTAAGGAAGAGGCTGCTGCCGAATTCGCCGATTGGGTTAATCGCCACTCCAGGACTTTCCTATGGAAGATGGTTGCCAAGATGAAGGAAAATCTTGCAGCAATAGCTGAGAAGCAAGCCGCCTACCGTGATCTGATGGCAAACATTAAGGTGCCGCAGCCTGGCGAATTAATTCGCCTTCGTAAGCGCTTTCATAAAACGGTTCTATCAGCCATATTAGGTGGTTTGCTTATTTGGCTGGTCTATTTCTTAATCACCGCCTACCTTCCTTTTGCCTGGGTATTGAAACTTACAAGCCTTGGTTCAATGATCTTTAGGTATGTGCTCTCTGGAATTATTGTCATCATTGTTAGCGCATTGATGCTCTATTACCGAGATTGGCGTAAATTCGACTGGAGCGTTAAGACTCTTAATCACGAACTTAAAGAAGTGACTTCAGGGGTCGACAAAGTCCGCCAGGAAGAAGTTCGCCTGGTTTCCCTCTATCCGCAGGTGATGGATTGGCTCGAAATAATCGGGTATTCACTCAATCGCCCATGGACGATGAATGACCGATGGTTTAGATCTTATCTTTCCGATCTCAATCAAGATGAGTTCCCATTCTCGCTTCGAATTGCTCAAGCGCAAGAACGTGATGCAGCCTCGATGCACGCGCTTACTGGAAGCACCATGAAGCGATATGCGATTCGTGGCTGGAGAACGAAGGTTCTCAAAGATCAGATTCTCGCTATCGCTCAGAAGGTGGGCTTGCCATTAGAGCGCATGAATGTGGAGGGCATTGATCAAGATATTGCTTACTCGCCGGGCGGTCCACGTGTTGAGCTACGCAAAGGTCTTGAGAATCAAGAAGCGCTCGAGCTTGTTGCTAGACGTCAGCTAGTTCCACTTACATTTAAGGTTCAAAGTGAAGAGATCACTAAATCTCGTCCGCCAGTGAAGGAGAATCGAACCAATCGTCTCGATGTAATTCAGGCAGATCAAGCTGGCTTGGAAGAAGAAGAGCGAGTTGATTGGGACAAGTTCCTTCAGGAACCCATCGGGCCATTTAACGGCGTTGTGACTCCGTTTAGCCTCGCATCCCTTGCACCCGGTGAAATCATGAGGGGTTATCACGAGAATCTCACCTCACACTTTGTGGTCCCGGAACGACTTAAGGAACTGGCCAAGCAGAACCCAGGTGCTCGGGTTGAGACATATCTAGAGACAGCAAATCTGCCGATGGATATTGTGATTCGCATGGATCTCTCCATGCCAATGAGTCCACATGCCCTCAAAATCAATCCAAAGGAATCTAGCTCAGAAGCGCCAGCTTCATATGTGAGCCCTCAGGCAAGCTATTCACCATCTAATCTCGCCGACGAAGACGACGACGATGATGACGACTAAATAAAACCGAACTTAGGCTTATTTGGATCAACGCCTGGTTTCTTAGGAAGCTCTGGGATATCTGCTATCGAGAAACTCTCAAGTTCGTGAGGTTCAATATTGCCATCTGCCATGGCTCGGGTGGTGAGGTTGAGGAACATCTTCTCGAAGAGATTTCGAGCAAATCTTCCATTTCCATCCTCACCGCTTGGCTTGAGTTCTGTGATGTAGCGATGAAGCGCCTCTTCAAGTTCGGGGGAGCAGTTGACTTTAGATTCTGAAGCGATGTTCTTGAAAATCTTGATGAGATCTTCTGTTCCATAATCTTCAAACTCGATAAAGGTTTGAAAGCGTGATTTCAGCCCTTGATTGGCTTTAATGAACTCTTCCATGGCGCCGCTATATCCCGCTACAACTACTGCCAGGCTATCGCGCTTATCTTCCATCGCCTTAACGAGGGTGGAGATTGCTTCATCGCCAAATCCGTTATTCGAGCCAGAGTCGCTCACCAACGAATATGCCTCATCGATAAAGAGGACTCCGCCATCTGCAGCATTTATCGCCTCTTGTGTGCGAAGCGCCGTTTGTCCGACATAACCTGCAACAAGTTGTGAACGATCCACCTCAATGAGTTGGCCACCTCCGAGCAAACCAATAGCTTTATAGAGACGACCAATCAATCGCGCAACGGTGGTCTTTCCTGTTCCAGGATTTCCAGTGAAGACTAGGTGGAGGCCAACTGGCACTGGGGGAAGGTTCTGACTCTTTCGAATTGAGTTGGCCTTATGGAGTGCGATGAGCGAGTTGACTTGGCTCTTCGCCTTCTCAAGGCCGATGAGAGCGTTTAACTCTGCGAGTACATCCTCCAGAGATTCACTCTTTCCAGTAGATGACTTCTTTACCGGCGGAGAGCTCTTCTTTGGTGCAGCAGGTGCTGGTGGTCGATCCATTGTGGGATCAATTCCCGGTGGAGTTTCACCATCTTCTGACTCAGGAGGTGAGAAATACCAAGTTGTGAAGTTATCTCGCACTTCAGCAGGATCAGAAGTTTCTAGGAGCTCGAGCATATTTGCGGCCGCTTCAGTCATGCTGATCGAGGCATTGCGAATTACTGGAATCTTGTCGAGTTCTTTATCGATCATCTTGGTCGTGACATCACTACCGGCTGTCCCAATTTTGCTCTGGAGTGCTCGGAGGACGTGGAGCTGGAGGATTTCTGCGTGAGAGTGGCGCTTACAGACCTCAATGGCTAACTCTTCGACCTCTTTGCGCAGCTTCATGATGTGAGAATCGTACTTAGCAGAGGCTGAGGAGTGAATGGTCATCTTGCTTCCAAACGGGCAGAAGTTATCTATGACCATTCATTACCTGCGGAAGAGGTGACCATTGAAGGAAAATGGGCGCAACACTTTCGAGGAGATATACGTGAAGCGCTCTATTGCTCTTGTTGGCAGCATCGCCCTGCTGTTAGGAATCGTCATTCAACCATCCCAAGCTGCGACACTTCAGCTCAACCCTAAGCTCGGTGGGTGCTATCTCTTTACTGAGAAGGAGCTTGATGCGCCCTCACCACTTACTAATCCCATCCCATGCGCAAAGAAACATAACGCTGAGACCTTTGGAATTGGTAAGTGGAACTTGAAGAACCAGCCATGGAAATACACAGATGACATGGTTCGCGATGCCGCAGAGAAGATCTGTATGCGCTTCTGGGATTATCCAGAAGATTCAGATCTCAATTACTGGGCCTTCTTTACGCCATCTCCTGCCCAGTGGGCAAAGGGTGCGCGTTGGGTCCGTTGTGATGCGATGGCGAGAATCTCAGAGAGTGGTTCTTTCAATCAGATGTTTGCCACTTGGACCGGAAATGCCGGTCTCTCATCTGGCTACCTTGTCTAAGTAGCCTTATCGCTCTTTCAATGCGACCATTGAGATATGGATAATCGCAAGCTCGGCCGTTTGATGGGATACATCCTGCTCGGTGCAGGTATTGGCCACTTTATATTTCCTGGCCCGCTTGATGCGATTGTGCCGGATGTTTTGCCAGGAGATCCTCGTATCTATACCTACTTAAGTGGTGTGGCTGAGATTCTGATTGGTCTAGCACTTCTCTCAGCGCCTCATATCAAGGTGTTGGGCAAGCCCTTGAAGTTATGGGGCGCATATGGCGCTTTCTTGCTCTTCCTTGCTGTCTATCCAGCCAATATCAATATGGCCATCCAGTGGAGCGATCGCCCCATGCCAGATCCTCTTGTCGCCTCTGCCCGCCTTCTATTCCCGTAGTACTTCCTCTACGCCG
>JACCDK010160911.1_pt1 | contig 12707 bp, 13 predicted proteins | sample 7445871 | NCBI WGS metagenome assembly JACCDK01 (sample SAMN15323436, study PRJNA562643) | freshwater metagenome | isolation source: river surface water | place: USA:Blue River Watershed | collected 2017-08-15
GGGTGGCTTCACCGGCTTGATCTTGTCGTTGGCGCCCATCGATACGCAAGTGCAAGACACGTATTACGTTGTGGCCCACTTCCACTATGTGTTGGTGGCGGGTTCTTTGTTTGCCATGTTTGCTGGCGCATATTACTGGATGCCTAAGTGGACTGGCGTGATGTACAACGAAGCACGCGGCAAGTTGCATTTCTGGTGGACACTGATTGCATTCAACGTCACCTTCTTCCCCATGCACTTCTTGGGCTTGGCCGGTATGCCCCGTCGCTATGCCGACTACCCCATGCAGTTTGCCGACTTCAATGCCATTGCATCTGTGGGCGCATTCTTATTCGGTTTTGCACAGGTTTATTTCTTCTTCTTCATCGTCTTGCCTTGTATGTTGGGCAAAGGTGAAAAAGCTGCCCAACAGCCTTGGGAAGGTGCTGAAGGTTTGGAGTGGGAAGTTCCTTCGCCAGCCCCCCATCACACCTATGAAACACCGCCTAAGCTGAATGCTGACGCGAACAAGGTTATTGGTTAATTTCCACTCTTTACATAAAGACCAACATGCAAACCAACTTTCAGTTAATGCGTAAGCTGCTCATGGTGAGCTTGGGCATGTTTGCATTTGGTTATATGTTGGTCCCCATTTACGAAAAATTTTGTGAATGGACAGGTTCCAACGTGTTGTCACTCAGCGAGCGTGAGTCAAAAAACTCCATGAACGGTCGTGCGGGTCTGCCCCTCAATACGCAGGTGGATACTTCTAGAACCATTTCAGTAGAGTTTGACACCAACGTTCGAGGGCCATGGAACTTTGCGCCCATGACCCGCTCTTTGAATGTGCATCCTGGCGAGCTGGTCACGGTCATGTTTGAATTTCAAAACATTCAAAATCGCACCATGTCAGCTCAGGCCATACCCAGTTATGCGCCGCAACAGGCTGCTTCTCACTTCAATAAAATTGAGTGCTTCTGTTTCAATCAGTACACATTGGCACCAGGTGAAAAGAAGCTTTGGCCTGTTACCTTTTACATCAACCCAAAAATGTCGAAAGATGTGAAAACCATCACGCTTTCCTACACATTCTTTGAAGTTGGGGGCAGTGTATGAGCCTCGAACAGACGGTTCAAAAGCCAAGCCCTTCACTGTTGCGCGCCTTCATCATGGTGGCGTGGTCTTTTTTCGGTATTCGTAAAAGTGCCGAGCATCGTCAAGATCTTTTGACGGTCAAGCCATTGCAAATCGTCATTGTTGGCGTTATTTGCGGTTTGTTGTTTGTTTCGTTTTTGGCCGTCGTGGTCAATTTTGTCGTGAGTTAAGTAGGAGAAAACGCTATGAGTGCCAATTCGCACACCAGCACACCACATTACTATGTGCCAGCACCATCCAGGCATCCATTCATGGCGTCATTGGGTTTGTTTTTCGTCATCTTGGGCGCAAGCCAGTTGGTGAACGACGGTGCTTGGGGCAAGTATTTCTTGTTGATGGGCATGATCATTTGGTTGACCACTTTGTATCAATGGTTTGGTGATGCCATCGATGAGAGCTTGCATGGCCAATATGGCGAGCGCATTGACAAGTCCTTCCGCTGGAGCATGAGCTGGTTCATCTTTTCTGAAGTGATGTTCTTTGCCGCCTTCTTTGGCGCTCTTTGGTGGACGCGCATTCACGCTGTGCCCAATTTGGGCGGTACAGAAAACAGCTTGCTCTGGCCTGGATTTACCGCCGATTGGCCCAGCACTTTGGCTGGTGCAACTGCCTCTCCAGCCAAAATCATCGATGAATTCACAACAATGGGTCCATTCTGGTTGCCAACCATCAACACCGCATTGTTGTTGACTTCAGGTGTCACCATGACCATTGCCCACCATGCCTTGCGCGAAAACAACCGCAGCAAAACCATCACCTTCATGTGGTTGACCGTGTTGTTGGGCGTTGCCTTCTTGTGCTGCCAGGGCTATGAATACATGCACGCTTACGCAGACCTCAACTTGAAGTTGTCTTCTGGTATTTATGGCTCTACGTTCTACATGTTGACTGGTTTCCACGGCTTCCACGTGTTTGTGGGCATGTTGATGTTGTTGGTGATCACTTTGCGTTTGCAAAAAGGTCACTTCACAGCAGACAGCCACTTCGGTTTCGAAGGTGCTGCTTGGTACTGGCACTTTGTTGACGTGGTGTGGTTAGGCCTGTACGTTGTGGTGTACTGGTTCTAATGTGACCCCATTAAAAAAGCCCCTTCTAGGGGCTTTTTTTTTAACCATTCATGGGAATGCCAGTGGGTTGAATCCAGCCCATGGCATACGAGAAGATAATGGTCAAAAAAAGCAAGACCGAAATGCCAATGCGCCAAGTTAAGGCATTGGCCATGCGTTTGGCCTTCTCTTGTTCGCTAGGACCGCCGCGAACCATGAACAAACCCGCAGCAAGCAGGCTACCAATGATGCCAATCAAGGCAATGATGATCCAAATTTTCATACTGCTATTATCCTTTCAAATGACAAGCAACGCGCAAACATCGATAACGGCAACATGAGCATGAATGCAGACAGAGTTTCAGGCGCGATGTTTTCAAAAACCTGGTTTGTCATCCTTTTGGCAACGCTTGTTGTATCGGGTATCACGGTCCGCTTGGGATTTTGGCAATTGGGTCGGGCGCAGACCAAAGAGGCTCTGAATGCCATCACCGAATCCCGTCAACTTGAGCCTGCTTTGCGCACCGAAGATTGGACCGCATTGACAGCCCTTGCCCCAGACACCTGGTTGCAGCGCCGTGCAGAAGTAGAAGGCCAGTGGCTGCCGCAATACACCGTGTATTTAGACAATCGCAGTATGAAATCCCAAACAGGATTTTTTGTGCTTACACCCTTGCAATTGCCCAATGGCGCTGTTTTGTTGGTGCAGCGGGGTTGGGTTGCACGCGATCGTGCGCGCAGCGATTATTTACCACCCATTCAAACGCCGCAGGGCCAGATCAAAATCCAAGCGCGGGTGGTGCCTTCACCCTCTAAACTGATGGAGTTGGGTGAACCTGCCCCCGTCAAAGAAGGGTTTAATGTCCTCAGGCAAAATATTGACCTAGAAGCGTTTGGCCTTGAAACCAAACTCCCTTTGCTTGCAACACTCCAGCAAACGAACGATGCTTCTGATGGTCTGGTCCGTGAATGGCCCAAATCAATTTCGGGTGCCGATAAAAATCGCGGCTACGCCTTTCAGTGGTTTGCTTTGTCTGCTTTAGCCCTCGTTCTTTTTGCATGGTTCCAAGTCTGGAAGAAAATAAAACATGTCTGACCCCAAAGCATCTGATGACCTAAAGCCAATTGGTTTAACGGTCTACGATCTACCCCAGCAGACGTCAAGTTCACTGTCTGATTCCTCGCGTACGCGGGGTGGTCGTGTGTACATGATGTTGGTGCTGCTAGCCTGTGCTGCACCGGTCATCCTGTCTTACCTCACCTATTATGTGATCCGGCCCGAGGGACGTGTTCACCATGGTGAATTGATCGATCCACAGCGTGCCCTGCCTGTCTTGAGTGCCAAAGATCTTCAAGGCGCAGAAGTGCCACTGGCCAACTTGAAGGGCCAATGGTTGTTGCTTGCAGTAGGCTCTGGCGAATGCGCTGAAAGGTGTGAACGCCTTTTATTTGTGCAGCGCCAATTGCACAAATTGTTGAACAAAGAGAGTGACCGTTTGGACCGACTCTGGTTGCTCACCGATCAAGCCAATCCCAAGCTTGAACTCTTATCGGCCATTGAGGGCGCAACGGTTTTGCGTATGCCTTCAGAGCAACTGGCGCAATGGTTAGCGCCTGCCAGTGGTCGTGCGCTTGAAGACCACTTGTACCTCATCGATCCCATGGGCAACTGGATGATGCGCTTCAATTATCCTGAAGATGCCAAAACGGTGGTCGACATGAAGCGCGATGTCGAGCGCTTGCTGCGCGCTTCAAAATCTTGGGATAAACCAGGTCGTTGATCAACTTATGAAATCAAAAACTATCGCAACGTGGCTCACCTTTGTGTTGGGCCCATTTGGCATTCATCGCTTTTATTTGAAGGGCATGCAAGACACCCTAGGATGGTTCATGCCCATTCCGACAGCGCTAGGCGTTTGGGGTTTTGAGCGCATTCAAGCCTATGGTCTTGACGACACCTTGAGTTGGGTCCTGTTGCCAATTTTCGGAATTCACATTGCTGCTTGTAGTTTGCAAGCCATCGTCTATGGCTTGTCTACGCCAGAAAAATGGAATGCGCAGTTCAACCCTGAGGCGGACCCCAAAGACCTTGCTGGAAAAAGCAGCTGGTTCACGGTGTTTGGCATCATCATCAGCTTGTTGGTGGGAACTGCAGCTTTGATGTCCGCCATAGCCTATGGCACCCAGCGTTACTTTGAGACTCAGCTAGATGCGCAAGAAAAGTTGGCCACGCAAAAGTCGACAACGTCTTTTGTTTCTGTCACCCATTTGTATGTTTAACAGGCCAAAAGTTGACTTGCCATTAAGCTAACACTTAAACTATTCAGCATGAGCCTCAAAATCGTAATTTATTCAAAGTCTGCGTGCCCACAATGTGAGTCCGCCAAAATGATCCTCAAAACGCGTTCATTGGCGTACGAGGAAATCAAAATTGACGACGAAGCCGAACGCATGGCTTTTTATGAAAAGTGTGGTCCTTCTGTCCGTCAAATGCCACAGATTTTCATCAACGATCAGCGTGTAGGTGGATTGGCAGGATTGCAGGCGGCATTGGCGCAACTTAGCCAGTCATGACCGCGAATCAAATTCAAAATGGCTTGGTCTTATGCATGATCTTAGGATACGCTGCCACTGAAGTGATCAGCCGGCGTTATAAAAATACCGTTCATGCCACCGCCAACGACACCAAGCTAGAACTGTTCATGTTCATCAGCTTGCTGGCCATCACGCAACCACTGGCCATGTTGGCTACTGCCAAGCTAGGTGCTTGGTTGGCACCTGACTACAAAGGTGTCTTGGCTGATATGCCCTGGTGGGGTATGGTGGGCTTGCTGCTGGTGTGTGATGACATGACGCAGTATTGGTGGCACAGGCTCTCGCATTCACAACTGTTGTGGCCTTTGCATCGCGCGCATCACTCCGCTGCGTACATGAGCATTCGCGTTACGTTTCGAAACAACTTTTTCTACTACCTCATGATGCCCGGTTTGTGGTTGGCGGGTGCTTTGCTTTATTTGGGGGTAGGTGGTTTGGTCTATGCACTTTACATCACCGTCAAGCTAACCGTTATTTTGGGCGCTCACTGCGCATGGCGTTGGGACGAGCCCTTGTACAAAATTCCAGCCTTGCGTCCATTGATGTGGGTACTTGAGAGAACCATTTCTACGCCTGCGACCCATTGGGCGCACCATGCCATCACCAACACAGACGGTGTGGGCCATTACAAAGGCAACTTTGGTAACTTGCTGTTCATTTGGGACATCATTTTTGGGTCGGCGCACATCACCCAAAAATACCCAGCACAGGTGGGTTTGAAAGACGATCAATTGTTTGGACAAGAGCATTGGTATCACCAAATGTTCTTTCCTCTTTTTCAGTCCAAACGTGAATACAGTGCTTTGAAGTTTGGCGGCAAAATTTACACCGAAGACAATTGAAAAAAGGGCGCTCAGCGCCCTTTTTTCATGAACCCCTGAACAGGGCTTCGATGCTTGATAATCTCAAGCAGGCTTCTGTAGTTTGTCTTGTGTTTTGTGCAAGAAGTCACTGGCGTCATGACGCTCGTGCAACTGCGTTTCAAGTGGTCCCATCACGCGGTTGACCATGCGACCGCGCTTAACAGCTGGGCGGGCTTCAATTTCATCGGCCCAGCGAATGACGTGGGTGTATTCGTGAACCTGCAAAAACTCGCCCGAGTCGTAGCGCTCACCTTTTGCCAAACTGCCGTACCAAGGCCAGATGGCCATGTCGGCAATGGTGTACTCGTCACCGCCTATGAAACGATGATCTGCCAAACGGCGATTGAGCACGTCTAGCTCGCGCTTCACCTCCATGGCAAAGCGATCAATGGCGTATTCAATTTTGGTGGGGGCATAAGCGAAGAAATGGCCAAAGCCGCCGCCTAAGTAGGGTGCACTGCCCATTTGCCACATCAACCATGACATGCATTCGGTGCGCTTGACCACATCGGTTGGCAAGAATGCTTTGAATTTTTCAGCCAGATAAAACAGGATAGAACCCGATTCAAAGACGCGAATGTCTTCGGGCCCACTGCAATCTAGAAGGGCGGGAATTTTGGAATTGGGATTGACATCGACAAAGCCGCTGCTGAATTGCATGCCTTCATTGATGCGAATGAGCCAAGCGTCGTATTCAGCGCCGCTGTGACCCAGTTCAAGCAGCTCTTCCAACATCACTGTGACTTTGATGCCGTTGGGCGTGCCCAGTGAGTAAAGTTGCAAGGGGTGTTTGCCGCGGGGCAAAGCTTGCTCGTGTGTAGCACCTGCTACGGGTCGGTTGATGTTGGCAAAACGGCCACCATTGGCCTTTTGCCAAGTCCAAACTTTGGGGGGAACGTAGGGGGAATCAGACATGCATGACCTCATTGAAATTGAGCTTAAGCGTACACGAGAAAGATGCCGAAGCACACGAGGAAAAACACGGACTTCTTTAGGTGAAGGCGATACCTAGCGCCGTTGTGACTAAAAAAATGAAAAGTGCCCCTGTCATTTTTTGACCATAGTCTTTGCCGCCGCTGATAAAACTCAGTGCAGACTTGGAAACAATGCTGGCCGTCAGCACTGCCAGAATGCCCCACCTGGCCAAAGAAGGCACCGGCACCGCGGGATCTACAAGCTGGGAAACGCTGACAGCAGCAGCATGAATTTCTGCAAAACCTACCACCACGGCAGAGACCAAAGTACCCGCTTGACCGAACACAGAACCCATCCAAGTGGAGAGGAGGCTAATACTGCTGATGCTTAAAGCAATCATGAGCACATGCGACATTTCAAACGCACGTTGGCTTTGGGTGATGGCAAAACTCAACGGCAGCTGATGTCGTTTAAAAAGTGCAATGGCCATACCAAGAAGCGCAAGCGCACCCAAGCAAAGTGGCACTGCCACCGCTTGAAGCAGCGGCATGGAACTGGCCCCTACAACCAGCGCAAACAAGATGAGAGACGCCAGGGTAGAAAGCAGAGCCGAGGCACAGGCGACACCTGACAAAGCGGGCGCTTGCTTGGATTTTTTGCCTAAATCCATGATGACCGCTGTAGAGGAAATCAGGCCAGACAAAAGACTGGCAATGGGCAAGCCCCATTGAACTCCCTTAAGGCGAATGGCCAGGTGACCCAGCATGCCCGTGAACATGATGATGACCACCACTTTCCAAACGGCAAAGGGCTTCAAAGCCCCCCAAGGATCTAAAGCTTGTTGTGGCAACAATGGCAACACAATTAGCGCTGCAGAAAACAGAATAAGGGCATCTTCCAATTCGGTTTCGGTTAACAACTCTTGGCTGAATTGACGCAGTGGTTTTTTGAGAAATAAAAGAACCGCAACTGCAACGCCCAGTGCAGCGGCCACATCGTTTGAATGAACGGCCAAACCACCCAACAGCACCGTCACGATCAAGGACACTTCACCGGTCATGCCAGGATCGGCGGTGTAAGACTTGTAATACCCCACGCCAATCAGGATGCCAGCAATGGCCAAGGCAACACCAAAGATGCTTGGCCCTAAGCTAAATGCCACAGCACCCATCAAGGCTGCAATGGTGTGCGTTCTGACGCCTGCCATCATGGCGCCAGGCTGATGAAGTCGCTCCCTCACAATGCCAATGAGAAAACCCACGCCCGTCGCGGTGAGAAAACTCAAAGTATCTTTGGGCAGGTTCATCGAAGCATCTTATGCCTCAAAGTGCTGCCTGTCTGCGGCCTGTCAGTTAAATGTGTAGCCGTCCATTGCAATGACATAATTGCTAATGCCTCTGAAGAATGCTTTGGCGCTAGCGCCTTTACCAGCGGCACCCATTGCAACAAAAAGTGGCAACAGGTGATCTTCTGTGGGGTGAGACCGAACACCCTCGGGTGAGTGCTGACGATAGTCAATCAAATTTTGCACATGATGGCCCGTCACTTGAGCTTCTACCCAGTCGGCAAAAGTTTGAACGTAGGCGGGCGTGCGTCCGCCCTGCATGGCAGCCATTCGTAAATCACCTAGGTTGTGGGTGATGTTGCCAGAACCAATGACCAAGAAGCCTTGATGCGTTAACTCCTCCAAAGCTTCCCCCATGGCCAGGGCATGGGCCGTGCCCGCATGACTTTGGATGGACACCGCAATGACAGGGATATCGGCATTGGGAAACATCTGGCGCAAGGGGGTCCAAGCGCCATGGTCTAACCCACGTGTGGGATCTGTGTTGACTTGTTTGAAGCGTTTTTGCAGCGCTGCGACCACCTCTAGCGCCGCTTCTGGGTTGCCCTTTGCAGGATATTTGATGCGATAAAGCGCTTCTGGAAAACCATAAAAGTCATAAATGGTTTCAAGCTTGGTGGCTGTGCTGACGGTAATGACTTCTGTATCCCAATGTGGGCTGACAACGATGATGGCACGTGGTGTTGGCAGAAGGGCAGGCAATTGGGCCATGGCTGAACCTGCTGCGCCTGGGTCGAGGGCAAACGTAGGAGAACCGTGAGGCACAAAGAGGGCGTTTTTAAGTGGTTCCATGAATACTGTACGGCTTGCTGAAATTAGACATCCTCTAAAATCTAAGCATATGTTAGCTTCAAAACCATCATCCTCCTTCGTTGTTGCTTTTGCAAGCCCTCATGACATGGCGCTCAAAATTCGCCAGAAGAGTCAACTCAAGGGGCGCCAAGTCGACGAAGAGTCTCTGGCTGAGGTTTGTGCACTTTTACCATTGAATCATGAAGCACTGAAGCAGCGCCCAGATTTGCTGATTGAGCATCTGCACAAAATCAATGACACCTATCGAGGCCTGCATGAGCGCCACTTGGTGGCATTGGCCAAGTTGATGAACATTTCTATGGCCGAGGTGTATGAGGTGGCCACGTTCTACCATCACTTCGAAGTCATTCGCGATGGCGAGCAAGCGCCAAAATTCACAGTGAGGGTGTGTGATGGACTCAGCTGCGACATGGCGGGCGCCACCACCTTGCTTGGCAAGTTGCAAGCAGCCATTGGCATTGGCACTGACAACATCAAAGTCGTTACAGCGCCCTGTGTGGGCCGATGCGAACAAGCGCCAGTTGCTGTGGTCCATCAACACGAAATTGGACATGCGTCAGTAGACAATGTTTTGCAAGCGGTTCAAGCCAATGACATTGAAGCGGTAGTGCCTGACCACATAGATTTCAATGCTTATGTTGCCGAAGGTGGCTACGAATTGCTTCAATCTTTGACCAAGGGTCAAGCAGACACAGAGGCCGTTCTAAAGGCCATGGAAGATTCAGGCTTGCGCGGCTTAGGCGGCGCAGGATTTCCTGCTGGCCGCAAGTGGCGCATTGTGAGCGAGCAAGCTTCACCTCGCTTGATGGCGGTCAACATTGACGAGGGCGAGCCGGGTACCTTCAAAGACAGAACGTATTTAGAGCGCGATCCGCATCGATTTTTAGAAGGCATGCTGGTGGCAGCGCAGGTGGTGGGCATTGAAGCCATCTACATTTATTTGCGCGATGAGTACCATGGCTGCCGACAAATTTTGGAAACAGAACTTGCAAAGCTGCAAGCCCATGCGCCAGTGGCCTTGCCCAAGATTGAATTGCGCCGCGGAGCCGGTGCGTACATCTGCGGCGAAGAGTCGGCCATGATTGAAAGCATTGAAGGCAAGCGCGGAGAACCGCGCATGCGGCCGCCCTACATTGCGCAGCTTGGTTTGTTTGGTCGACCCACCTTAGCGCACAACTTTGAAACCCTTTATTGGGTTCGCGACATTGTGCAAAAAGGACCGGCGTGGTTTTCTGGTTACGGGCGACACGAGCGCAAAGGCTTGCGCAGCTTCAGTGTCAGTGGACGCGTTAAAAAGCCAGGTGTGAAGTTGGCACCGGCAGGCATCACCATTGCTGAATTGATTGAAGAGTATTGCGGTGGCATGCAAGAAGGCCACGATTTTTACGCCTACTTGCCCGGTGGCGCTTCCGGCGGCATTCTTCCCGCGTCTTTAAAAGACATTCCACTCGACTTTGACACTCTCCAACCCTACGGTTGCTTCATTGGTTCAGCGGCGGTTATTGTGTTGGGCCACCAAGACTCAGCGCGCCATGCGGCGCTCAACATGATGAACTTTTTTGCACACGAAAGCTGCGGGCAGTGCACGCCCTGCCGAGTGGGCACCGCCAAAGCCGTTCAGTTGATGCAAGCCCCTGTTTGGGACAACAGCACCTTAGAAGATTTGAATCAAGTGATGACAGATGCTTCCATTTGCGGTTTGGGTCAAGCGGCACCCAATCCTGTTCGGTGCGTTCAAAAGTATTTTCCACAGGAGATCATCTAAATGAACGCGCCTGTGTCCAAAGAATTGTTGGCACCACCCAATGTCGAATTCAAGCTCAATGATCAAATCGTGGTGGGTTTCGAAGGCGAGTCCATCCTCAATGCGGCCAAGCGTCATGGCATTGACATTCCTCACCTTTGCTACAAAGAAGGCATGCGCGCGGATGGCAATTGCCGTGCGTGTGTGGTCGAAATCAAGGGCGAGAGAACGCTGGCGCCCAGTTGCTGCCGCAACGTGACACCAGGTCTTGAGGTGTTGAGTCAAAGTCTTCGGGCTCAAAAAAGCCAAGAGATGGTGTTGGAGTTGTTGCTGTCTGACATGCCTGCCCAAGGCCATAAGTGGACAGAGGCAGGACAGCATGGCGAACTGAGTGACTGGGCGCAAGCCATGAATGTCACGGTTAGGCCAGAGCTGCAAAGTATCCAACGCGAACAACCCAATGCAGATGTCTCTCATCCTGCAATGGCCGTCAACTTAGATGCTTGTATTCAATGCAACCGATGTGTACGCGCCTGCCGCGAAGAACAAGTGAACGATGTCATTGGCTATGCACATCGCGGTGCGCAAAGCCAAATTGTGTTTGACTTGCAAGACGACATGGGCAGCAGCAGTTGTGTGGCTTGTGGCGAGTGCGTCCAAGCATGTCCTACGGGTGCGCTTATGCCCAAGACGCAAGTGGGCTCGCAAGTGGTCGACAAGAAGGTGGACTCTGTCTGCCCCTTCTGTGGTGTGGGTTGCTTGCTCACCTACAACGTCAAAGACAATCGAATTGTGAGTGTGGAAGGACGAGATGGCCCCGCCAATCACAAACGACTGTGCGTGAAGGGCCGTTTTGGGTTTGATTACATCCAACACCCCCAACGCCTCACAGTGCCGCTCATTCGCAAAGCGGGTGTGCCTAAGGATCCGGAAGCCATTCAATACTTGAATCGGAATGCAGCCCATTGGTCTGATGTGTTCAGAGAAGCCACGTGGGAAGAAGCACTGGCCTTTGGTGCAGGAAAATTAAAGCAATTGCGCGATGCGCATGGCCCCAAATCTTTGGCTGGTTTCGGTTCTGCCAAGGGCAGCAACGAAGAAGCCTACTTGTTTCAAAAATTGGTGCGCACAGGCTTTGGCTCCAACAACGTCGACCATTGCACGCGTTTGTGCCATGCTTCTAGTGTGTCTGCATTGTTAGAGGGCGTAGGTTCTGCCGCCGTCAGCAATCAGGTGAATGACGTTGAACATGCCGGTTTAATTTTTGTCATTGGCGCCAACCCCACAGCCAACCACCCAGTGGCCGCCACTTGGATGAAAAATGCAGCCAAGCGTGGTGCCAAAATTGTACTGGCCGATCCACGCGTGACTGACATTGGCAAACACGCATGGCGCATCTTGCAGTTCAAGCCCGACACCGATGTGGCCATGCTCAATGCCCTCATCTACACGGTTATTGAAGAAGGCTTGGTCGATCAGGACTTCATCCAAACAAGGGCCAGCAATTACGAAGCTTTGAAGCAAAACATTCAAGGCTACAGCCCCGAAGCCATGGCGCCTATCTGCGGCATCCCTGCAGAAACACTGCGTGAAGTAGCGCGCGAATTTGCGACCAGCAAAGGCTCGATGATTTTGTGGGGCATGGGCGTGAGTCAGCACGTGCACGGCACTGACAACGCACGTTGCCTCATTGCCTTGGTGACTGTGACCGGTCAAATTGGCAAGCCTGGCTCTGGCCTACATCCTTTGCGCGGTCAGAACAATGTACAGGGTGCCAGCGATGCGGGTCTGATTCCCATGATGTATCCCAACTACCAGCGTGTGACCGATCCTGAGGCTCGCGATTGGTTTGAAAAGTTTTGGAACACATCACTGGACAAGCAACCCGGCTATACCGTGGTGGAAATCATGCACAAGGCCTTAGCCGATGACGCAGATCCTCACAAAATTCGCGGCATGTATGTCATGGGCGAAAACCCCGCCATGAGCGGTCCAGATTTGAACCATGCACGGCATGCCTTGGCATCGCTAGAACACTTGGTGGTGCAAGATATTTTCATGACCGAAACCGCGTGGCTGGCCGATGTGGTTTTGCCTGCAACGGCATGGCCAGAAAAAACTGGCACCGTGACCAATACCGATCGCATGGTGCAAATGGGACGGCAAGCTGTGGATGCACCGGGCCATGCCAAGGCTGATTTGTGGATCGTTCAGCAAATCGCCAAAGGCATGGGCTTGAATTGGCACTATGA
>JACCDK010661749.1_pt1 | contig 12706 bp, 12 predicted proteins | sample 7445871 | NCBI WGS metagenome assembly JACCDK01 (sample SAMN15323436, study PRJNA562643) | freshwater metagenome | isolation source: river surface water | place: USA:Blue River Watershed | collected 2017-08-15
GGGCGGCACGATTTTGCCAACCCGGTTCATCGAAAATACGTATTGAGCCATGTGTAAACCTGAATAAAAGGAGGCGGAGACCGGGCACCCCAAGGGCGCCGGCTCTGCACCGCAAGCCTGCTGACGGCATCAGGCGCGGCGATCGCAACTCGGCATTATCCCAGCTTGTCGCGCTGAGCCCGAAAAAATCAAACCGAGCGCTCGCTCAGCGGGCCAGAACGGCTAGAAAACTGCACCCGGCTGTCCATCGCTTCGAGTTGCACCCGAGCGCTGCGCTGGCCATAGACCTCAGAGCGCAGCCAAGCGCATTCAGCGTCCAACAACTCGTCTGAGGCCAGTTGGCACCACCAAACACGGCCTTCGCCGTCCCAGCGGTAGCCACGCGACTTGAGTTTGTCTTTGGCTTCAAACGGCGCACCCGTGGCGCGCAACTTGTAGCGCGTCTGACCGGCTCCAGCCAACAAGCGTGCCAGCCCAGTTTGCCCATCCGACAGCGGCGAGGCCAGCACCTGCAAAAGCGCATGGCAGTCCACCTGCGCCCGGTGCGCGTCGTAAAACCAGCCGCGCTCAGACGCCAGAAACTCCAACTTGGCCGAACCACTGCCCTCTTTTTTCCAGTCAATGCCCATGAAGGAGCATCCCCAGGCCTTGCCCACAAACACCGGCAAGCGGGCCTCCACAAAGGGGCGGTCAAACCCGGCGTTGTGCGCCACGATCAAATCGGCCTGCTGCACCAATGCCATCACAGCAGCGTCGTCGATGCGCAAGCCCTTGACCATGCTGTCGTCAATGCCGGTGATCTCGGTGATCTGCGGCGGAATCGGTTTGCCTGGGTCTTCAAACGATTCGTAAAGGGTGACCGGACCCACTGGCAAACCGGTCGCGGTGTCCACCAACACCGACAACATGGCCAGCTCGATGATGCTTTCGCTCTTGCTGTCCAGCCCTGTGGTCTCGGTGTCCAGCACGATCACGCGCCGGGTGGGCTGCCCGCTCACAGGTCCGTAATCGCTGTGCGGCACCAAGCGGCGCAAGACGCGAAAGTCGGGGTGCTGCGCCAGCGCTTGGGCCATGGCTTCGGGGTCAGAGGACGATTCGACAGGCGCGTCGAAAAAACTCATTTGTCGGGTGTTGGTCATAGGCAGTATTAAACCGCCTCTTCGGGCACATCGGCCCCCAAATCACCCGCAATCAGTTTGAACTGTTCCAACGCCGCTTGCAGGTCTTCCACAATTTCTTGGGCAATCACGGCGGGCGCGGGTAAGTTGTCGCTGTCGGCCAGGCTATCGTCTTTGAGCCAAAAGATGTCCAGGCTCGTCTTGTCGCGGGCGACCAGCTCATCGTAGCCATAGGCGCGCCAACGGCCATCGGGGTTATCGGCGTTCCAAGTCTCGGCCCGTTCGTGGCGCTTGCCCACCTTGTACAGCTCTACAAACTCGTCCAGGTCGGCCCGGCGCAGCGGGTTGGTCTTGAGCGTGAAATGCTTGTTGGTGCGCAGGTCGTAAATCCAGAGCTTCTTCGTCCATGGGGTTTCAGACGCTGGCTTCTTGTCAAAAAACAGCACGTTCGCTTTGACGCCCTGTGCATAAAACAAGCCCGTGGGCAGGCGCAGCAGCGTGTGCAGGTCGCACTCGTGCAGCAGCTTTTTGCGAATGGTCTCGCCCGCGCCGCCTTCAAACAACACGTTGTCGGGCAACACCACCGCCGCACGGCCATGAATGGCCAGCAGGGTTTTGATGTGCTGCACAAAGTTCAGCTGCTTGTTGCTGGTGGTAGCCCAAAAATCGTCGCGCTCAATCGTGTCTTTTTCGGTGCTGGTGCGGCCGTCTTCGCCCACGATCACGGTGCTGCTCTTCTTGCCAAACGGCGGGTTGGCCAGCACCACCTCAAAGCGATCGCCGGGGTCTGCGCCCAGCGCATCGCCCACGCGCACGGGCACCGACTTTTCGGAGCCAATGCCGTGCAGCAGCATGTTCATGGCGCACACACGGGCCGTGGCCTGCACCAGCTCAAAGCCCACAAAGGCGCTTTCTTTCAGGTGCTTTTTTTCGTCCTTGGTCAGGTTGGGGTGGCGGTCCACCACATGCTGGTGGGCGCTGAACAAAAAGCCGCCTGTGCCGCAAGCCGGGTCGCACACGCGCTCGGCGGGCTTGGGGTCAATGCACTCGACCATGGCTGCGATCAGCGCACGCGGGGTGAAGTATTGCCCCGCCCCACTCTTGGTGTCTTGCGCGTTTTTCTCCAGCAAGCCCTCATAGGCATCGCCTTTAACGTCCGCGCCCAGCACCGTCCAGGTCTCGGCGTCGATCAGATCGACGATCACCCGGCGCAGCTTGGCCGGGTCTTGAAACTTGTTTTGCGCCTTGGCAAAGATCAGGCCCAGCGTGCCCTTTTCCTGGCCCAGCTTTTCGAGGGCGTGGCGGTAATGGTCAAACAAATCATCGCCATCGCGCCCCAGCAACGTGGGCCAGGCATAGGTGGTGGGCACGATGCTGGTCTGGTTGTAGGGCGGCTGGCTTCGCTCGTCGGCCATCTTGAGGAACAGCAAATAGGTGAGCTGCTCCACATAGTCGCCATAGCTCATGCCATCGTCGCGCAGCACGCTGCAATAGTTCCAGAGCTTCTGGACGAGGGTTTGGGTGGTGGTGTTCATTTGGGGGAATCAAAAAATTAAAGGCTCATTCGCTATTCGCGAATAGCGAATGGGCTCAGGTGGTTGGCGCTTGCGCCCTAGCCCAATCAACGGCAGCGGATGTATCAGTCTCTGTGATGCCCAGTTCGGTCAATTTGGCTCGGACTTCGTCACTGCCGTTGAGTGTTAATGGTGCATCCGTCTTACGAAACACCACATCAAACGTGTAGCCCATGGCGCCAGCGACAGCTGCAATGGTTTGTACTGTGATGTTCTCGTGTCCTGACAAAACCTGGGATAGACGATCACCACTCCAGCCAAGCTTGCTTGCCAAGACTTCACGCGACACACCTGCATGCTGAAGCAGCAAGGTCAAATCAGCGGCCACATCCACGGTCTTGAGTTCTTCAGCAAGGTCTTTGTGGGATGCAATCAAGTCACCGAAGAGCGGTTTGGATGCCATTTGAATTCCTGTTTCAAATGCCCAAAGGCAATTCGCGTGCATCCACGCCCATGGCCTGCAACTCACGACGGAAATGGGTCATGGCCAGTGGCACCACCTGGGCCACCAACACGTACTGGTAAGGCTCTGTCTCGAACCGTGAGGCTACATCAGCTTCTTGCATGCCCTCGGGATATTCGAACTTGCCTTCGTAAGCGCCATAAAACTCTGGGTTTTGAGCACCCTCCACTTGCGGCACCGCTTTGGCCGTGAGACGGATATTCACCAGTGCAAGCAAACGCTGCTGCTCGTCATTGGACACTCCCAGGCCCACTTGAATGTCTTGCCCGAGCGACAACTGCATCGCCTGCGGAGGATGGGCCGGTACTTGGTTGTCACCACGAAACTGAACAACACGCATAGACACCAGGCGTGGACGCTGTGATCTCACTTCCATTTTTGTGTCTCCGGTTCATAAGCATGCATCTCCACCCGCTTAGAAGGCTGATAACCGTCGCGAGCAAAGTTCACCGTGATCACATTCGCCGTCGAGAAGCTGGGCTCCATGGTCGGTTTCGCCGGACGCAATTCAGCTGTCATCCCCTCTTGGTCCACCAACTCCCAGAACGCCGTTTCGCTGCGGACTACCAATCGCAACAGCTTGTCCATCGCCTCAGAGTGGGCAACATCGTCGTTCTCGTATTTACTGAATGCCACCGGACCACCACCAAACAAACGGGCAGCCTGCGGCTGTGTGAGCCCGTAGCGCTTGCGTAAAGCCAAAATCTCCGCGCCTGTCAGCAAGCCATCCACTTGTTTACGAAACGCGATCATGCCTCGCTTGTTTGCGCGCATTTGCACAGCCCCCGCCGAGTCAGACATGCACACATCGCACATTTGGTAGTGCAAAGGCACCTTGCCCGTATGCCCGTTGTATTCAGCGTCTACCTGATCTACATGATCGGTCAAGTGACCTTCACCGCAAATCGGGCAAATTTCTTTTTCATTCATTTTTAACTCCCGTATGGGTTAGAGATGGCAAGAAACAACCAGAACCAAAGCTCCGGTTTTGCCAATCGCAAACTTGACGAAATACTCCATGTTCATTTCTTTGTTGACCGTGCTCACCCACTCACGGCGCCGCACTGCATAGGCATCACAGGCAGCCCACGCACCAGAACCATTCGTACACCACTCAGAGTCGATGTATTGGTGGGGCTGTAGCTCGGCCAAAAGCTCGGCGACATCGACCTCACTCCAAACCATATTACGGACGTCTTTGGCAATTTTTCTTGTCCACAAGCGCACTTGCTTAGGGTCACTCGCCAAAGCCCTCACCCTATCCAACGGATACAGCGGGACGATGCCAATCTTGACCCGATCCCCAGGATCTGGTCCTCCACTGTACTCCGAAATGATCTTGAAACTTACCATTGTGGTAATTTTTCCAATAGCGATAAATTGAATACTGGATTAAATCACAGTAATTAATTCAATCCTTCACTTTGTAAAACCTTAAGCGCTCGCCCCTGCGCATCCTTCCACTCCACACGCCCGTTGGAGCTGCGGCCCAACACCATATCGCTGGCAGCGCTGGGCGAATTGAACACGTAGTCTTGCGTAAAAACATAATGCGCGCCCTGTTGTGCCAATACGCCCATAGAGATGAGTTCTTCACGCCAAGCCACAAAGCCTGGGAAATGCTTGTGCATCGATGGCACCAAGATGGCTGCCGCCTGCGACCCCGCCTTGACCACAAACCCTTGCGTAGATTCGTAGCCCCTGGCCTCCAAACCTTTGCCTGTGCACATCAGTTCGGGCGCGCTGGCGGCGGGGGCCTGGGGTGGTTGTTCGAAGGCATGCACGCCCAGCACCGGCAGCATGCCCAGCATGTGCTGCAAGAACACCTGCATGTCGGCGCGGTCGGCTTCGCTGAGGGTGGGCTCGGTGGGTTGGTTGGCGTTGTCCAAAGGCACGCGCTTGGCCTGCTTGGCCAGGCGAATCAAGTTGGCCTCTAAAAACTGCACATGCGCTTTGTTGAGCCCCTGCCCGATAGAAACAAAACAAATCGCCCGCGTCCAGAAGTCTTTTTGGGCAGTGCCGCTGTGGTGCGTGGCCAAGCGCGGCTTGATCGGGTCGCCCTCGCCAATGTAGAGCCGGTCACCCTCGCCGTCTTCACGCGGTCCAAGCAGCAAGTACACGCCCGTTTGCTGCAGCTCGGGCCGGGTGGCCACGCTGGGCTGCGCCCAGGCTGCACGCGGAAACACCAGCGCACGACCCACCCAGTTGGACCGCTCGACGATGCGCAGGCCATCGGGGTCGCCGTCGGCAACGAAGATGCGGAGGGAGAAAGGGCTACCGTGATTCATTGCTTATAGCCCATTTACAAACATATTTAAGCTACTTCGCCAATCCCATGGCTTTCCTCTATAAAAAATCTGAAATTGATTAAAGCTCTCTGCACCCCAATCCGTCTTTAAAGTATTTTTTTGAGACGAATTACTTGAGGTCTTGTGTTCTGTTTTTAATTTTCTATGGTGAGTTATCCAATTTCTTGCATTGATCATTTCTGCCAAATTCTTTTTTACTACAGAGTCAGAAGTTTTGGATTCTATATACCCCCACTTGTTACTCATGCAAGAAGTCTCGAAGCCGCTCTCAAATAATTGATACATTCCAATAATTGCAGCCTGATAATTTAATCTTTTGAGATTTAAATCAATGTAATGCAACAAAGAAAAGTCTTCCGTTTCAAGCAATAACCCCTGTAAAAATGAGCTCTTCTCCATGCAAGTTCCATTACTAAATTTCTCTATAAGCGAAGATTCAAAAGTCCTCACAGGACTCTCGTCCATCCGGTAAAAAATTGCATGGCCAAGATTCATAAAGAAGCGCGAAAACGAAAGGCCTTCAATGTGGTTTAATTCGAAAATTCTCGCATACTCCCTAATAAAATCATTTACAGCCCAAAATGCCAAATAATCAAAATTGCTACCGAATGGAGAATTCGCATTAAGATTTTCCTTCTCAATAGATTCACGCAAAGCTCTTTCTACTGAGGCTTTCTCAATGTTTTCAGAAGAATAATTATCAGCAAGTTTAACGTCATAAAATTTATACGAAGGGACAAAGATCTCAGCATAGTCACACGGAAGACCATTTGAATCCCCTATGGAAAATCCATTGGCAGTTGCCTCATTCAGTAACCTAATAAGAACTCCATTTGGATGAAGAAAAGTTGCGTCATGAGGAAGTTGAGAATTAAATGGCAGCTTTTGCTTATAAGCATAATACATCTTAATATTATCGGCTCTTATAGTAGGATTATTTATTGAAGTTCCATTAAATACAATACTACCCGCCGACCAATTGCTGCTGCCAAAAGAGATTCCAAGACCCAAGATTCCAACGACAGAGGCATCTTCGCAAAACTTATAATTAACGCCAAGTTTTACAGGGATAAATCCATAATCACCCTCCCTTATCTCAATAGCATCACCAACCCGCGAAGACCAAATTGCATTACCAAGATCTTCATGGCTATAAACCTCGTAAAGCATCATCATTTACCTTTTCATAAATCAGTATTGATTTTTATAAAATACCCTAGCAATAGGACAAGCCTCAAATAAAATACACACATAAAAATCAAAATCGGCAACATTCAATGATTTTTTGAACATTACATATCCATCACATTCGATTTGAATCTCCGATTGAATAATGTCTTTTCAAGGGTTGCTTGACGCAACACTTTCGAGCGCTGCAAATTAACGTCAACCTCTGCTTCTATTTCTTGGATGATGGTTAATTGCCTATCCACTTCGGAAACGACTAAAAGCTGTTTATCTAAGGGGGGTACAGAAACTTCGACAGATTCAAGGAAAGCTGTGGGTACCCGTCGGAGGCCAACAGCACCGGTCATATGTCGAGCTGCTTCTTTCCGGAAGGACTCACTGGAAACAATGCAGTACACATACCGAGGATCCACATTAGGTCTTGGTCGCATTACATGAAATTCGGTTGAGCCAAAACCGATACCACCGACCAACCCCTTGACTACGGCAATCTTTCCGTTCTCCATGCATGGCGTCACCTTGGCGAACAAGACATCCCCGTCGGCAAAGTAGGTATAACCTTTTCGCACTTCAGAGTAACTGCGGATAGTCGTCACATCTAAACAACCATCATCCGCACCCACTGCGGCCATTGGCACAAAACTGACAGAAGAAGTATCGTCAAGCGAGCCCTTCGGCAAACGGGGATTCAGGTCAACCAACTCACCAAGTCGCAAACGCCGAAAAGCATCGACATTGCCTTCAGTCAAGCGGCCTTCGACCGCGGCTTTGAGGACGGAAGCTTTATAGCGCTTGAGGTTGACTTTGACGCGATGAAGGTTTGCGACTGCCTCATCTAGGCGAGAGAACTGTGTTTCGATTTCAGCAACAGTCTCTCTCTGTACATTAATTGGTGGAACAGGAACCATCAACTCCCGCAAAATGGTTTGACTGATATTTGGTTGAGCACCACCTACAGCTTGATCAATTAAGTAGCTCCGTTTGAACCGCAGAAACCAAAAAAGAAACTTTGAATCAAGCTCAGGATTCGGAAAAATCGCGCACACAGCCTGATTGGTAGCCGCAGGTTTGGTTAATACACCAAGCTTTCCGACTGTGGCACCGTACATGGCAATCAGCAGCGTGCCCTGTGGAAACAACTTTGCGCTTGAGTTCGCAACCGCCTCCTCGCTAATGAACTCACCCACCTCAGAAACAAGTCCATCCGTTAACTCACCTGACTTAACCCAAGGTATGTCACCTTGAAAGTAATCTGCTCTTTTTCGGCTTGGCGTCCCACCACTGGTGGTTCGGCACACATCCCCAAGCGGGAAAGATGGCCATGCAGTCAGCTCATTACTCGCGCCAAACTGTTCTTTCATAGCAATCGTCCAAATTGGTCATCAAGTTTGGCTTCGTTATTCCCATTGTCAAAGAACCGCGCGATTTGCATCAAAAGCACTTCCCCCTCGGATTGAGGGTATTTGTAGGTATGAAATAAAAATCCAACTGCATCAACGCCGCGATCCCAAAATCGCGCAAAGTCATTGGGGTCCAGATGGGTTTGGCCTGGCGCAACTTCAAACGACGAGCACAAACACATGGCCAGCACTTTAAGGGACTCATCAGCTTGGCTCAGGAAGTAAAACCAAAACGGCCACTCATCGTCCAGCGCCTTGAAATAGTCGCAAACCTCCAGAACCTCAAACAGTTCCCTAGGGTCTTGATCGTAGCCAGACACATGCAAAGAAACCCTGCCCTTGAAGGCTCGTGCGCGTTCAGGCTCTTCCATGGGTACCAATGAGCGCAAAAAATCCAATGTGCTCTGCGTATCGCCTGTCTCAATTTGCTGGCGAGAAATGACCAAGTGAACCGGATCTTGGATGCCGGGCTCAAAACTCAACGCCATGTCGTCACGGACTGTCGCCGCGGCACCATCATCTGGGTCTAGTTCGTCGTACCCGTCTTCGTGACGTTCCAAAAATTTTTCAATGTTCGAATTGCTGAATTCGGCTGCTGCGGAAAGCAATGCCGACTTCAGGTGCTGGACAATTTCCGCGTCAGTGACCGGCACATGGTCCGCACCGTCAGGGTCTTCACGGTGGTCGTAAATGTGATCCCATCCTTCGTTGGTGATGGCACACAAAGCCATGCGCTCATCGTGCGCCAACCCCGCCACATGCCCAGAAAAATGGTTGTCGATCGTCTCGACATAGGCATCCCACATCACGGAGGGTTCGTCTTGTACCTGAACACAAATCTCTTCCCAGACACTGCCCAAGCCCGAGTCACCAGATGGCAAATGTCCGCGCATGCTCTCAAACCATTGGATAGCGGCTTTGACTAGTTGCTGTTCAAGTCGCTTAGCCCAAGCCGCGACGATGTGTTGCTCGATGCGCAATCGGCCCGTCCTTAGGCGAAAACAGATCGTTGGGCGTAGACCTCATCAAAAACCGCTTCCAGTTTGGGATGAACACCACGCAAACCCGCCACCACCTTGGCAGCCGAATCAAAATAATCACGCTTGCGGTCTGCGCTCCACTCTGTGGTCGGCGTGTTCAAGATATCGCGCAAATTGCAAATTTTGTCGGCCAACTTGACCAGCTTGGCTTCAGTGGACATCAATGGTGCGCGGCGTGCTTGATCCGCTTTTTGCTCAGCTTTGGGCAGATTGGGGTTGTTGGTCACCTCCAAAACGACGCTGGCCACCTTGGCCCCAAAAATGCCTGCCAACTCATCAGCTGTTGTGTCGGTGTCTTCAATGGTGTCGTGCAACAAAGCAACGCACAACACTTCGGTTTGCTCAATGCCTCCATCAACAGCCAATACGCTGGCCAAGGCCAGTGGATGGTTGATGTAGGGTGAAGCATCCACGTCTTTGCGCCGCTGGTTTTTGTGTTTTTCAGACGCAAAATGCGCTGCCTTCAATGTCAATGCTGCATTCATTTCTACTCCCTCGCTGACGTTTGAGATTGGATCACGCCACCAACTCCCGATTGAGTTCCTCAATCACCTGGCCTAGCTCCGCACCAAACAGCTGGTGCACTTTGCCCAAGCCGCCTTCGCTGTTGAAGGGGGCGTATTCAAAGTCGTCGGGCTCGATGCCCAGATTCGCGGCGATGTGGTCTCGGATCATTTCCAGCCAGTGCAGTTGTTCTGCGTTAAAGGTGTGGCCTTTGGCCGCTTGTTGTTGGGCCAGCCAAGCGTTGTAGTTGCTTTGCACGCGCTCGGGGTACGGCACCAGTTCGTTGTCTTGCTGCATGGCAAAGCGCACCAGGCTGACCAGGTCGGTCAGCAGGCGGCGTTGGCTGGTGCCTTTCACCTTGGTTTTGTTCAGCGCGGCATAGGCTTGCCACAGCTGGCCTTCGTCGATCAAATGCGGCGGGGCGTGCAGCGCGTCGGCCAGCGCTTTCACGTCGGTGTATTTCAGCGGGGCGCGGCTGGGGCGGTTGTACAAAATTTGCAGCGCCGTGATTTCGTCTTTGTGCTGGGCAATGAATTGCTCAAAGCTTTGCACCAGGCCTTTGGCACGTTCGCTGGCGGCTTCGCTGAAGCCCGCGTGAATCAGCTCGTCTTGTGTGACGGTGTCCACCACCAAGTCGGCCTTTTGGCGCAGCTGCAAGATCAAATTGCGCAGCTCGGGGTTGGCAAAGGGTTTGGCGGCCTCCACCAGCTTGGCCTGTGCCTCGCCGGGGGCGGTGTCCTCGTCCACGTTCAGGGCCTGCACGATGCCGCTGGCCAAATCGCGCAGGCTTTTGCCGCCGCTGGCCTCCAACACTTTGGCGTGGTCGGCGGGGCTCAGGTCTTTGTCCAGTCGGGCCAAGCGGGCGGCCACGCTGCTCAGCACCTCGTCTTCCACATTGCCCAAGCTCACGGCTTGCAGCAGTTTGTCCAGGGGCACGGTTTTCTTCGTGTCCATGGGGCGGCTGTCGGTTTTGTCGCGCTCGCACACGCCCACGGCGTCAACGATCACAAAGTGGTCTTTCACTTTGGCGTCGGGCGTGACGGCTTGCAGGTCGGCCGGGTTGCACACGCGCACGCCACGGCCTTTCATCTGCTCAAAAAAGCTGCGGCTTTTGACGGAGCGCATGAACATCACAATTTCCACCGGCTTGATGTCGGTGCCGGTGGCGATCATGTCCACTGTGACGGCCACGCGCGGAAAGTAGCTGTTGCGAAACGCGCTGATCAGGTCTTCGGGCTTGGCGCCCGTGGTGCGGTAGGTGATCTTTTGGGCGAAGTCGTTGCCCTTGCCAAATTCTTCGCGCAGGATTTCCACGATTTTCTCGGCATGGTTGTCGTCTTTGGCAAAGATCAGGGTCTTGGGCACCTCGGTGCGGCCGGGAAATATCTCGCTGTGCAGCCGGTCGCAGAAGGTGGTGATGACTTTGCGGATCTGGTCGGGCGTTTGCACGCTGCGGTCCAGCTCGTTGGGGTCGTATTCAAAGTCTTCGTCCAGCTGCCAGGCGCTCTTGCGCCTGGTGGCTTTGTCCACCGTCTCCAGCCAAAAGCCTTTTTCGACCTTGGCGCCCTTTTCGCTCACCTCGGTCTGGATGCGGTACACGTCGTAATTCACGTTCACCCCATCGGCCACGGCCTGGGTGTGGCCGTATTCCATGACCAGGTTTTGGTTAAAAAAGCCAAAGGTTTGTTTGTTGGGCGTGGCGGTCAGGCCCACCAGATACGCGTCGTAATACTCCAGCACTTGCCGCCACAGGTTGTAGATGCTGCGGTGCGCCTCGTCGGTGACGACGATGTCAAACAGCTCAATGGGGAAAGCCGGGTTGTAGCCAATGGGCTCGGGGTCTTTGAACAGGCTCTCGGCCCCTTCGGTGCTTTCTTCGTCGGCCTCGGGCGGCAGTTCTTTGCCTTTGAGCAAACTGAACATGCGCTGTATGGTGCAGATAACCACGCGTGCGCTGGTGTCCACCTGATTGCCTTGCAGGTGCTGCACGATGAACTCTTCGCCAAACTTGTAGCTGTTGTAGGGGCTGGCGTATTGGTCAAACTCTTTTTTGGTCTGGCGGCCGAGGTTGCCCCGGTCCACCAAAAACAGCACGCGCCGCGCACCGCCAAACTTGATGAGGCGGTAGATGAAGCTGATGGCCGTGAAGGTCTTGCCGCTGCCCGTGGCCATTTGGATGAGGGCTTTGGGCTTGTTGGCGGCCAGGCTTTTCTCAAGGTTTTGCACCGCCTTGATTTGCGCGGGCCACAGCTGGTAGTTGGCCCCGCCCTGCCCCCATTGGGTGACGAGTTCGGGCATGTGCTGCATGCGGGCCAGAAAGGTGCCCGTGGGCAGGTAGCCGGGGGAGGCATCGTCGGCAGGCAATGTACCCACCGCCACCAAATTGGGCGACTGGGGCGCTGCTGTGTGTAGCCACTGCGCCAGCAGCTCGGGCCGGAAAAACGCAAACACCCGGCGTGAGCGGGGTGCCGGGTCCAGTCCGTTGGTGAACTGGGTTTCCACCCCGGTGGATTCAAACAAAAACGGCAGCGGTCTGCGCCAGGCAGGCAAGGCAGCGGGGAGGCCCTGGGCATAACGCCCGGACTGAACTTCAACGCCTTTGAGGGTGGTGCCTTCTTTTTTGGCCTCGATCACACCGCAGGCTTTGCCATTCACATAGAGCAGGTAGTCGGCAAAGCCGTGGCCGGTGTTGAGCGGAAATTCGCGAATCGCCACACCCTGCGAGGCATGCAAATTGACCTGGTCGATGTTGCAAACGTGCCAGCCAGCGGCTTGCAAGAGTTGGTCAATCTGGACGCGGGCTAGGGCTTCAGGGGTCATTCAAGCAAGTGGGGTTTATTTTTTAGAACTATGGCGTCCATTCTAGGGGGCCAAATGGCGGAAAGCCCCGGCACTGTTAAAAATGCTGGGGCTTTGGTGTTGCAACTTTTTTTCAGATCAATCGAGCTTGATACCCAAGTCCACCGCCAGCTTGATCCAGACAGGCACTTCGGCTTCCCAGTCTTTGCGGGTACCCGCCAAATTTTTCGGCTTGTTGGGAATGGCAAAGGTTTCGCGCAGTTTGGCGGCTTTGTCGGTGTTGGACCAAGCCACCGCTTCATCGGCCAACA
>JACCDK010153339.1_pt1 | contig 12694 bp, 9 predicted proteins | sample 7445871 | NCBI WGS metagenome assembly JACCDK01 (sample SAMN15323436, study PRJNA562643) | freshwater metagenome | isolation source: river surface water | place: USA:Blue River Watershed | collected 2017-08-15
ATAATATTACAAGTTGGGTTGCTTCTCTAGGATACAAAGGTGTACAGATTCCTTCTTGGGATTCGAGATGTATTGATTTGCAAAAAGCAGCAGAATCAAAAACTTATTGTGATGAAATCACTGGTATGTTAGCTGCTAAAGGCTTACAAATCACAGAACTTTCAACTCACTTACAAGGACAATTAGTTGCTGTAAATCCAGCTTACGACTTAGGTTTTGATGCATTTGCACCGGATTCGGTTAAAGGAAATCCAAAAGCAAGAACCGAGTGGGCAGTTCAACAATTAAAATATGCTGCGAAAGCCTCTCAAAACTTTGGTTTAAATGCACATGCAACTTTCTCTGGTGCCTTAATGTGGCACACTGTTTATCCGTGGCCTCAACGTCCTGCTGGACTAGTTGAACAAGGTTTTGCTGAATTAGGAAAACGTTGGATGCCAATTTTGAACACTTTTGATGAATGTGGTGTTGATTTATGTTACGAAATTCACCCAGGTGAAGATTTACACGATGGCGTTAGTTTTGAAATGTTTTTGGATGAAGTAAAAGGACATAAAAGAGCCAATTTATTATATGATCCATCTCACTTCGTTTTACAAGCGATGGATTACAAACAAAATATTGATTTTTACCACGAACGTATCAAAATGTTCCACGTAAAAGATGCAGAATTTAATCCAACAGGTAAGCAGGGTGTTTATGGAGGCTATCAATCGTGGGTAAATCGCGCGGGACGTTTCCGTTCTTTAGGGGATGGACAAGTAGATTTCAAGAGCATCTTCTCAAAATTAACCCAATATGGCTACCAAGGTTGGGCTGTTTTAGAATGGGAATGCTGCATCAAAGATCCTGTTCAAGGAGCAACCGAAGGGGCTCCATTTATTGCAAGTCATATCATCAAAGCAACAGAAAAAGTATTTGATGATTTTGCGGGAAGTGGTCCTGATACAGAATTAAATAAACGAATTCTAGGAATTTAATTTACAAAGGGACTTCGGTCCCTTTTTTTTCAAGCATGACTTATATTTCAGATCAATCCTTTTCAAAAATTGATTTTCAAAAAGACCACTTCTCAAAAGGGGAGTATGAAAATTGTCAATTTGAACATTGCAATTTTAATGAAATTGATGTCTCACAAACAAAATTTATTGATTGCACATTCACAGAATGTAATTTAAGCTTAATCAAGGTTAAAAATACAGCCTTTCAACAAGTAGAATTCAATTCTTGTAAAATGCTTGGGGTTTTATTTGAAACCTGCAATCCATTCGGATTGCAATTTAAATTTGCAAATTCTGTAATAAATAATTCCTCCTTCTATAAATTAAAAATCAACAAAACGAATTTCATTAATTGTCAATTACAAGAAGTTGATTTTTCTCAATGTGAATTAGTAGAAGCAAATTTTGAAGACAGTAATTTACTGAATGCAAAATTTGAAAATTGTAACCTAGAAAAAGCTCACTTCGAAACCGCGATGCACTTTAGTATTGACCCGAGAAATAATCGAATAAAAAAAGCAAAATTCGCAAAAGACAATTTGGAAGGATTGTTAGATTCTTTTGATATTCATATTAATTAATACCCCCGGTAAAACCAGGGGTATTAGTAAACTTATGAATAAAATAAGCAGCCGAAAATAGCACTACATTTTTAACAATATATTGCCCAACTAATGTAAGTGTAAAAAAGCTGGACCATGTTGCATTTGGCAATAAAATAATAGGCAAAAAGGTTGTAATCAGATGAAAAATTAGAGTGAAATAAGCATATTTTGTCAAGGATGGTAAAAACCATACTACACCTAATAAACATTCAAAAATTCCTAATGCAATCACAAATTGTGAAGATGACATAAGTCCTGATAAGGTTTTATGAAACAAATCCGACACTAATCCCTCTGCTGGAGAATTTCCCATTATTTTAAGTAATCCAAACCAAACATATACAACCGCTAACATGATCCTATTTAACCATGCTGCTTGGTGTAACATTTTTATATAATTTTTGTTGATCGTTACCATCTTATAAAAATTTTTATTTTTACTTATTACTTTTTACTTATTACTTTTTACTTATTACTTATTACTTATAAATTAGCTCCATCTAATTTCGCCTTCACCACAGAATATCCTCCAATCGCTTTTCCGTGCTCCCTTCCCATTGAGCAATCTAACCTAAAGTGAATAAGCCCATAAACACGTGAATCGGAAGCCTCCTGAGCGAAATTGTTAAATAAATCTGCTTTTTCAGGGAAGAAATAATTCATAACAGTAGCTCCTGCAAAGGAGAAAGTGGAATGTCCAGAAGTATAACTAGGAAAGTTAGGTAAACCCACAGAGGTTTTTAAACCATATTGCTGCGCTCTTGGACTGTAATAATAATGGTTAGTTTCCCAACATCCTATGCCAGCATCCATCAATGCTGTACCAATATATGCCAATACTCTTGCCATTTTAATTTCAGAAAATTTTGCAGCTAATGCTTCATTAGCAGCAATACGATGCCAATGACCTGGCGGTGTATACGAACCTGGACCATCTGCCCAAAAATTTGCTATTCTCGCTTGTTCACGTGTTTGCCCTTTTTGAATATTTTGTAATTCTTTTAAATCTTTTTGAAACTCAGTAGAACCATCTACATATGGTTTAGCAGGTCTAATTTTTTCTAAAGTTCCACGATCAAAATTCCATGTTTTTACTGCTCCATAATTAGGAAGCATTGGCGGACGAACAGGAGTTTCTTGTGAAGTCCAAGGCTTATTAATTCCCATTGCTTTAGCATGTTCAATTAAATCTGGAACTAAGGTTTGATTATTTGAAGCGACCATACCGTCGGTTTTTGCTTTAGCCATCACTTTGGCTGCTACTTCTGCCCCTAATTTTACACCCGCAGTTACATCTGAAGTTACATTTTTACCAGCCCAAATACCGACATTTTTTGCTTCATCCAATTTAGATTTTAAATATTCAGCTTCCCCCGGAAACATGGCCAATAAAATCTGATATGAAGCCTGAGCCACTACCGCTTCTTCCGAAGGATACGCGGGAAGTGTGGAAGTAGGAAGCAAGGATTTAATTTGGACATCAATCGTATAAGCAGCCGGTCTATTATAGGTATATTTTGCTTTCCAAGTAGTGATCAAGGCATCATATTGAGCTACACTTAAATAGGCCAATGCACGAGCTGTATAGGGTGGATTAGCAAAAGGAAAGGCAGGATCTGCCTTTGGATTAGCAGCATCGGGAACCGGATATACACCATTCGAATTCGAAGCAGGTGGAACATTATATCTCGCAGCTAATTCTCGGGCAATTTCATTCCAACGATACACAGCACCAGCACCCCAATAATTGACCGCAAGTGTTTGTGCACTATTCAATTTACCAATGACATTATTTTTCAATGAATCTAATTCTTTCACAAAACTTGGATCTTTTACATCAACCGGTTTTGCCACTGCAATTTCAGAACCATTAGCCAACACAAATGTATTCCAATTAGCTCCGGATTCATTTAAACTTGTTGGTGCATATGGCTCAGCCACCGTTTCTAGTTCTAATTTCGTACAGGATGTAAGAAGAAAGAAAGAAAAAGTAAAAAGTATGACGTATGGGGTATAAGGTGTAAGGTATAACCTAATTATAGTAAAATTTGATTTTATATTTTCCATGGCTATTTGATAAAGGTGAATTGATACAATAAACCTATTGAATAGGTGGTCATTTGCGCAGTGTTTGTACCTTGAATTACATGTTGAATTCTTGCATTAACACCCAAATTTTTGGGTTGATATTTCCCATAAATTCCGACACTTGTCATCATCGTTTTATTAGTAGGGAATGGCATATCGTTTCTTCGCAAATTATCGCCTGCCACGCAAGCAAAGTGATCTACATACAATTCAATTTGATTATCCCATTTTAAATATCCTACCTTAAAACTTGCTTCAATTGCGTTTGGCACATCTGCAGTTGATGTATTGATCATTTGATTCCCATTCAAATAAGCATCACGATCTAATTGGCTAATTCCTCTAAAATGATAACCTACTAAAGCGTTGGTATAGAATTTTGTCGAGGGAAATTGATAGGTCAACATTCCACGAACTTGCACATCGGTTGCTTTATTTCCTATAGACAATGGCATAAACTCTGAAACATAATTAGAAACTGGAAGTGTCATACCAGCAACAAAATGCGAATTAAAACCCCTAGAAATATTCACACGTTGTTTTAACCAAAGTCCAGCATCTTGCCAGCCTTTTTGTCCTAATAAATTTCCAGCACTTGCTTTAGTTGTTATATAAGGAACTGAAATAATCAAATTGGTATTATCCTTGAGGCCATATGCAAGCATCAAAGAATAAGATTGAGTAGATACCGTTCCAAGATTTAAATTGTCACGATATAAGGTATTTTCCCAGTATTGATTCCAGTAAGTATTAGCATACATAAGAGCGGCACAAATATCCTTTTTTGCCATGTAGACATGGTCGTTTGGCATTTGTGCTATGATTTGATTTCCTAAGCCCACAAATAGGATTAGGAAAAAGCATAGCTTTTTCATTTTAATTAATTTTATTGAATACAAAAAATTTACAATTCTGACTCTGCAGAATTGTTTACATTAAATTGTCAAAAAAATTAACTAAACCTGGGAGGTGAAAATAATTGGGAAGAAAACGTAGATAACGCAATCTTAGGTGCAGAAAAGTTTACATTAACCTGCGACCAATCCATGATGTAGAGAATAAACGTTTGTTTGGAATCACAATATTCTTTAACCAATAAATTAATTAAACTTGACTTGGAATGGTCGTGCTTGGGTGAATCATTTTTAAGGTGTTGGTCAACCATCTCTGCCAACTCAAGAAAACTTTCACGAGCAGAATGATTGGCAACCATTGTTGTAATTAAGGTATCGCCTTCCATCTTTTGTTCTACCATTTGGTAAAACTCATCACCTTTTTGAATTTGCCCTTCAAGCTTTTTAGGTTCTTGCCACTTAGCTTCATTATAGGGTAATGAAATAGGAAGTTTTAATACAACTTTATCTAATTGCGTAATTTCTTCTGTTGAAATTTCAGAAGAAGATTGATTCAAAAACTGTAAAGCAAAACCACCTGCTTGATAAAGCAACACTAGAATTAGTAAGATGGCGCTAAGTTTTTTCATAAATGAGTATTGCAAATTTATTTATTTTTCTACGACAGTCCCCAATTCGTTGGAAATATTTTTTTGAATTTCTTTCAATTCCACAAATTCAAGTAACAAATTATTCATTTCTTGCTCGGTACCTTTGAACGATTTCAATTTTTCTAAAATCTCAGAAAGTTTTTGATCATTATATGTTTTCCTTAATCGGAGAATATTTTTAAATGCTAGATCTTCTAATAGTTCATTTTCAACTTTGACATAAATTTCATGCTTTTCTCTCCATGCCGTAGAAAGTTGATGTTTTTCAGCTGAAATATCAATTGCCAATCGTTGTACTTCTTCATCTTCATGATGTAAATAAAAATCCGAAGCCGGATTTTTATCTTGATGAAATGCCACACGAGCAAATCCTAATACCTTGTTAAATAATTCCGTATGAAAATGAATTCCTTCCAACTCATCAACCATATAATGCAATAAAGTAACTCCTGGTGCTTGTACCGGACTAATTTCTAAATTCCCAAAATTGATTAACAATCGAATACACTCATATTCTTGATAATAGATCGGATCTTGTATTTCTTGCTCTTCCGCAAGAACAGGTTCGATAATTTCCTGCAACTCTTGACGTTGTTGCTGAGAAATCTCCGGCAAAGGACTTACATTTTGTTTAAGTGTTTTTAAATGAATTTTATTCATTTCACTCAACAACACATCCTCCCCCATTTTCATCATTCCAGCTACCTTTTGAATAAAAAGGCTTCGTTGAATGGCATCTGGAATTTTGGAAATACTCTGCACCATTTCCTTTACCACCTCAGCTTTTTTGAATGGATCTTCACCTGCTTCAGAAATAGACAAGGAGGCTTGGAAGGAAATAAAATCCTTTGCTTCTTTTTTTACAAAGTCTACAAATGCTTCAGATCCCATTTTACGAACAAAAGAATCTGGATCATGTCCTTCCGGAAAAACAACCAAATTAACCTGCAAACCCTCTTCCAAAATCAAATCCATCCCTCGTAAAGCAGCTTTGATACCAGCTGCATCTCCATCATATAAAACGGTGATATGTTTTGTAAAGCGACCAATTAACCTAATCTGCTCAGTGGTCAAGGAAGTACCAGATGAAGCCACTACATTTTTTACACCTGCTTGATGTAAAGAGATCACATCTGTATACCCTTCCACCAAATAACACATATCCTCTGAGCGGATTGTATTTTTGGCTTGAGAAATCCCATAAAGAATTTGCGATTTATGGTAAACCTCTGTTTCTGGTGAATTTAAATACTTGGCTTGACTTTTTGCGACATCAGATTTCAGTATTCTGGCACCAAAGGCAATCGTTTTACCGGAAACATTATGAATGGGGAAAATTACTCGATTGCGGAAGCGATCAAACATTTTTCCATCATCATTTTTTTGAGTTACCAATCCAGCCTTTTGAATCATCTCTTCTGTAAATCCTTGCTTTAAAGCAGTTTTCAGTAAGATATCCCATGATTCTGGACTATAACCTAATTCGAAGGCTTCCATGGTGGCTTCGGAGAAGCCACGTTCTTTGAAATACGATTTTGCGATTGATTTTCCTTCATCAGTATCATTTAACTGTTGTCTAAAAAAATCCTTTGCCCAATCTAAAATTATAAATAAACTTTCACGCTCATTTTGACGTTGAACTTGATCGTCTGTTAATTCTTGTTCTTGAATTTCGATGCCATATTTTTTGGCTAAATGTCGAAGCGCTTCGCCATAACCAAGTCCTTCGATGTCCATGATAAAACGAACAGAATCACCTGCTTTGCCGCAACCGAAACATTTATAAATCCCTTTACTTGGAGAAATGGAAAAAGAAGGTGTTTTTTCTCCGTGAAACGGACAACATGCCCAATAATTTGCTCCTTTTTTTTTGATTGTCACATAATCCCCTATCACATCTGAAACAGATGCGGCCTGTTTGATTCGCTCAACCGTTTCGGGATCAATTCGCATAATTAATTAGTTATCTAGTGATCTAGTGATCTAGTGATCCAGTGATCTAGTGATCTATTAATTTTTTATAAAAGCAATCCAGCTAAGGTGGCGGACATGTAAGAAGCTAAAGTTCCTGCAATAAGTGCCTTAAATCCTAATTTCGCTAAGTCTGATCGACGAGTTGGAGCTAATTCTCCAATTCCTCCGATTTGAATAGCAATCGAACTAAAGTTCGCAAATCCACATAAAGCAAAACTTGTAATAGCAATGGTTTTGGGATCCAATGTTGCTTTAATTTTCATCAAATCAAGATAAGCTACAAACTCATTGACAACCATTTTTTCACCCATTAATGCACCTGCAGCTTCAATATCTTTCAAGGGTACTCCCATGGCAAAAGCGAACACCGAAAATAATTTTCCCAAGATTAAATTCATAGATAAATTTGGCATATTCACCAAACTACCAATATGTCCTAAACCAATATCCACCAAAGCAATTAGAGCAATAAAACCAATTAACATGGCAATAACGTTTAATCCAACCTTTAATCCCTCCGAAGCTCCAGCAGAGATTGCATCAACCAAATTGGCATGTGATTTAGAGATTTCTAATTTGACTTCACCATGTGTTTCCGATTTTTCCGTTTCAGGAAACATGATTTTCGAAATAACCAATGCACCCGGAGCAGCCATTAAACTTGCTGCTAATAAATAGGGAGCAGGCACTCCTAAAGAAATGTAAACAGCCATTACTCCTCCTGCAATACAAGCAAAACTACCCGTCATGGATGCCATTAATTCTGAATTAGTCATATTTTTCAGATAAGGCTTAATCATGATTTGGGCTTCAACTTGTCCCACAAATGTACTAGCTACATTTGATAGAGCTTCTGCACCACTTACTCCCATCAACCAATGTACCCCTTTACCTATGAATGCAACTACACGTTGTAAAATACCTAAATAGTAAAACATATTAACCAAAACAGCAACAAAAATGATGGTTGGTACCACTTTGAAGAAGAAAATATATTCATTACCAGCTCCAAAAGCTTTTCCCATCAATTCCCTATTCACCAAAGAACCAAATACGAACATCGCACCTTTATCAGCTTGTCCAAGCAGTGTATTGATTGAATCTCCTAACCATTGAAAAACAACTTGACCCGTTTCCGTTTTTAAAATAAAAATGGCTAAAACAACTTGAAGAGCAAATCCCACTCCAACGGTTCTATAGTTAATTGCTTTTCGATTATTCGAAAGTAAATAGGCTAAACCCAAAATTAAAATGATACCTAAAAGTCCGGTAAATCTTTCCATTCTATATGTTAATTGATAAATTCTTAAGCATTATTAGCTTCAAGAGAAATTGTATATTGGTTAAATTTAATCTGATTTATTAAATTTTCTTCACTTAAGTGGTAGAATTCTGTATGAATATTGAAATGTTTATTACTTTCTACTTTCCAGTATCCACCATCTTCCTGCATTTCATATGAATTTTTGGTATCCCTTAAATTCCAATCTAAAATGGTAATCGCTTGATTTCTAACACGGGGATTCACTAATTCAAACAATGATTCAATTCTACGATCAAAGCTTCGCACCATGACATCCGCAGAGCCGCCGTAAACTTTTGGTTCACCTGCATTGTGAAAATAGTACAAACGAGTATGTTCTAAATAATCTCCAACAATTGATTTAATAAAAATATTTTCTGAAAGTCCTTTTCTTTGAGGACGAATACAACAAATTCCTCTTACAATAAGTAAAATAGGTACACCTGCCTTTGAGGCTGCATATAATGCCTCTATTACTTTTGTATCTTGCAAGGAATTAATTTTCCAACAAATACCAGCTGGAATTCCATTTTTATGATTTTCAACTTCTAGCTCAATCATCTCAATCAAACGATTTCGCATATCTCTTGGAGCGGTAATCAAGTGCTCATATTGAGTTGGCATTGAATGACCCGTTATTACATTAAAAAATTCTGCAATATCTTGGGTAATACGCGTATCAGTTGTCAATAAACCAATATCAGTATATAATTTTGCCGTATCCTCATTATAATTACCAGAGGATAAATGCGCATAACTCATCACATGTGTTCCTTCATTACGAATCACTTGTAAAAGTTTTGTATGTGTTTTTAATCCTGGTATTCCATAAATCACAAAACAACCCGCCTTTTGTAAACGTGTTGCTTCACGAATATTATTTTCTTCGTCAAAACGCGCCTTAACTTCAAACAAAACAGAAACGTGCTTACCCTGTTCGGCGGCGCGGAACAGCGCATTTGAAATGCGCGAATTTTTTGAAATACGATAAAGTGTAATTTTTATCGCTAATACATTTGGATCTTCTGCTGCTTGTTCAAGTAATTGAATAACAGGTTCAAAGTTATTATAGGGATGATGTAATAAAATATCACCCTTTTTCATGGTTTCAAAAATATCATTGATCACAATAGACTTTAAACCAATGGGTGGCACAACTGCCGGATTTTTCGGCATTTGATTTTTGAATTCTGGACGTTTTAATATTTGCCAAAAACAAGTGAAATCTAAAATGGAATCTTTTACAAAAATATCTGACTCATCTAAACTCCATCGTTTTAACATCTCTTCCATTAAATAGGAAGAATAATTTTTTTCAACTTCAACACGCGTTATTCTACCTAAACGACGGTCTTTAATTTTCTTTTTAATTTCATCCACAAAATCAGTTTCCTGATCTTCATGTTCTACAACATCAAAATCGCCATTACGAGTAATTCTGAACAAACTGACAGAATCGATTTCAATGTTTTTATATAAAATGTGAAGGCTATGACGAATAATTAATTCAATAGGTAAAAAGAGCACTTCGTTTTCTCTTTCGATGGTATAAAAACGATTCAAATTGGTTGGTATTTGAACAAAAGATATTTTCATATCTTTTTCGTTTTTATTCTTTAAAGGTTTTAAAGAAGGCGCACCCACACTTACCACTCCGAAAATCAAAGTTTTAGCTAACAAACTCGGAAAAGTATGTGTGTTATCAAAAACCATTGGAGTAAGCATTGGATAAATTGTCCGGTTAAAATACAATTCTACTTCCTCTAATTCACTTTCTGTTAAATCTGGAAAATCTGCTAATTTCAATCCATTTTCTGAAAAAAGCGGTAAAATTTCCTCTAAAAAAAGTCGATGCTTCTCTGTACTAAATTCTTTAGCTGCAGCAATTAATGTTTGCTTGAAAGGCAATTCTCTCAATCCAGAATTATCAGTTCTTTCTTTACCAAAGTCAATATAATTATATAAAGACCCTACACGTATTGTAAAAAATTCATCTAAATTAGATGCAGTGATAGCTAAAAATTTTAATCGATCAAATAAATTTTTAGAAGTATCTCTCGCCTGATCAAGCACGCGCTCATCAAATTTCAACCATGATAAATCACGAGAAATAAATTTCGATTTCTCGATAATTTCTTGATTTTTCTGAAGTGATTTTTCTAATTTACGATTCGACTCTCGTGGTGCAAGTAAATTAATCTTCCAATTTTTGGGTTGTAAGAATGACAAAAGATTCTCCCCTTGAGAATCTTCTGCCATTATTTCATCCAAGCGATCTTTCGATTGGCCCATGTCAATTTTGAGGTATGTTATTTTTTATGGCTTGATAATCTGAGCCTAAACGACCCATTTCAACTAATAAATATCGCTGTAATTCTGCATTAAACACTTCTTTTTGTTCTGATGTTAAGGAAATATAATAATCTTTTAACTCTTGGTTAATAGATGACTTCTCTTCCTCACTTGAAGCATTTATAGCACGAATATGATATGATTTAAAATCAAAATCCATTACACGTCCACTTTTGCATATTTAGCATTCTTTTCAATGAAATCTCTTCTTGGAGCTACTTCATCGCCCATTAACATGGAGAATAATAAATCTGCTTCAATTGCCGACTCAATAGTCACCTGCTTCAAAGTTCTTGTTTCTGGATCCATGGTAGTTTCCCATAATTGCTCTGCGTTCATCTCTCCAAGACCCTTGTATCGTTGAACACCAACGCTTTCTTCCTTGCCTCCTCCTGCTAAATCACGAACAGCTTCATCTCTTTGTTGCTCATTCCATACATAACGAACCTGTTGTCCTTTTTTAACTTGGTACAATGGAGGTTGAGCAATATAGATATATCCATTATCAACCAATTCTCGCATGTAACGGAAGAAGAATGTTAAGATCAAGGTACGAATGTGGCTACCATCCACATCGGCATCGGTCATGATGATCACTTTATGATAACGCAATTTCTCTATATTCAAGGCTCTTTCATCACCATCTTTACCAAACGAAACGCCAAGAGCAGTAATCATGTTCTTGATCTCTTCATTTTCATAAATACGATATTCCTGCGCTTTTTCTACGTTCAAGATTTTACCTCTTAATGGTAAAATCGCTTGAAATGCACGATTTCTTCCTTGTTTTGCGGTTCCACCTGCAGAATCTCCCTCGACAAGATATAACTCACAAACATTTGGATCTGAATCCGAACAATCGGCTAGTTTACCAGGCAATGAATTTGAACCTAAAACCGTTTTACGCTGAACCATCTCACGCGCTTTACGTGCAGCGTGTCGAGCTTGTGCTGCCAAAATAACTTTAGCAACAATCTGACGCGCCTCTTTTGGATGCTCTTCTAACCAAGCTTCTAACATATCCGACATTGCGGCAGAAACAGCTCCTGATACTTCACCATTACCTAATTTAGTTTTGGTCTGACCTTCAAACTGTGGTTCTGCTACTTTCACTGAAATAACTGCTGTTAAACCTTCACGGAAGTCATCTCCAGCAATATCGATTTTTAATTTATCTAAGGCACCCGACTTATCCGCATAGTTTTTCAAGGTACGAGTCAACGCCCCTCTAAATCCTGCCACGTGTGTTCCACCTTCAATCGTATTAATATTATTTACATACGATACCACATTTTCAGAATAGGAAGTATTATACATCATGGCTACCTGAACAGGTACGCCATTTTTATCACCTTCCATATAAATCGGCTCAGCAATTAAAGCCTCACGCGTAGCATCTAAATAAGTAACAAATTCACGAAGTCCACCTTCAGAATAAAACTCTTCAGATAAGGCCACTCCATTTTCATCTAAATCGCGTAAATCTGTCAACTCCACACGAATACCTGCATTCAAAAATGACAACTCTCTCAAACGTGCTGCTACAGTTTCGTATTTATATTCAGTTACAGTGAAAATAGTATCATCCGGCTTAAATAAAACAGAAGTTCCAGTTCTATCTGTCACACCCACTTCCTTTACAGGATATTGCGGAACACCTATTTTATATTCTTGTTGGAAAATTTTCCCTTCACGATGCACTGTAACTTTCAAATCAGTTGATAAGGCATTCACACAAGAAACACCCACACCGTGCAAACCTCCAGAAACTTTATAGGTATCTTTATCAAACTTACCCCCAGCGTGAAGTACTGTCATTACAACCTCTAAAGCAGAACGCTTTTCTTTTGTATGCATACCCGTTGGA
>JACCDK011892829.1_pt1 | contig 12692 bp, 10 predicted proteins | sample 7445871 | NCBI WGS metagenome assembly JACCDK01 (sample SAMN15323436, study PRJNA562643) | freshwater metagenome | isolation source: river surface water | place: USA:Blue River Watershed | collected 2017-08-15
AACACCACGTTTGAATGCAGAGTGATACGGTTTAGCTCCAGGAAATGCAGGTAAAAATGAATGGTGAATATTGATGATTTTGTTTTTATAAGCGGCAATCAAATTCGGTGTAATAATTTGCATATAACGTGCTAGTACTACAAAGTCAATTTGATGCTTGGCTAATAAATCCAATTGTTGTTGTTCTCCTTGAGCTTTAATTTCTTTAGTGAAAGGAACGTATTCAAACGGAATTTCAAAACGTTCTGCTACTGATTTTAAATCCTCGTGGTTACTTATAATTAACGGAATTTCAAGATTCAATTCGCCAGCACTATAACGGCCTAAAATATCATACAAACAGTGGTCGTATTTTGATATAAATAACGCCATACGGGGCTTTTGATCTTGCGAATAAATTTCCCAATTCATATTGAATGGATTGGCTAAATGAGTTTCAAAATGCGATTTAATCGATTCTAAATTCCAATCTTTAGCATTAAACTCACATTCTAAACGCATAAAGAATACATTTTCATCTGCATCTACGTGTTGGTCTAAGTAGGTAATATTTCCGTCAATCGAGGCAATATAATTGGTAACTGTGGCAATAATCGATTTTTGGTCTTCGCAGTGAATAAGTATCGTAATTCGTTGCATATATTTTATTTTGGAACTCGTTGTTAATTGTTAATCTGGTTTCAAATCTAAACTTATTTTTCAATTGAATCACCTCATTTTTAAAACAATCTGAAGTAGAATTGTTTTAGAAAATCGATTTAGATTTTGTCAATCTTTAAATAGCCAATATGAAGTAAATCTTCTTCTAAAGGTGTTTTAGAACGTGTGATTTGTATGGAATGCTTTTCCTTAAAAATTGGAGCTAAAATATCATTAACATTGTAAATATCATCTACATCAATACCGTATTTATCATCAATATGAGAGACGGCTCCTTCAAAACTAAAGTGCTTATAGAAAGTAGTGGCTTTGGCTACTTTGGCGGCTAAACCCAAACTTTCAGCTACTGCCAATGTTTTGTAATGGTACTCTTCAAATTCATTTTTTTTATAGCCTCCTAAATTAATGAAGAATAATTTTTCGTTGTTTTCGATTATGTTTTTAGGCTCGATTGTAATGGAAAAGTTGTCAACTGCGGTTACTTCGCGCCAAGCATCGATATGAAATTTCCCTTTGGCTTCAGGCCAAAAAACATCCATTTGCGGAATTAGTTCTTTTAAAGAATTTCCTATTCCGAAAAAAATATCGTGTTGTTCGGTATATCGGCCTTCGGGAGTACAACCCAACATGACCATATATAGTTTTAGTGTATTTGTCATAGAAACAAAAATAGGGTTTTTATAGGATTTGATAAGAGAGTAGCTAGAAAATTTACCATAAAAAAAAGTGCCTTCTTTTGGAAGGCACTCATTTGATATAATTGGAATTAGATTACAAAGCTGATTTTACAGTTTTGATAATTCTAGCAGCAATTTTGTATGGATCTCCATTTGAAGCTGGTCTTCTGTCTTCCAACCATCCTTTCCATCCTTTTTGAACGGTGATTAATGGAATACGGATTGAAGCTCCTCTATCAGATACTCCGTAAGAGAAATCGTGGATAGATGCAGTTTCGTGTTTACCAGTCAAACGTTGGTCATTGTATGCACCATAAACAGCAATGTGTTCTTTAGTTACAGGGCGGAACGCTTCACAAATTCTTTCGTAAGTAGCTTGGTCTCCACATGTTCTTAACACAGAGTTAGAGAAGTTAGCATGCATACCAGAACCATTCCAGTCAGTATCACCAAGTGGTTTTGGGTGGTATTCAATATAGTAACCATATTTTTCAGTCAAACGGTCTAATAAATATCTAGCAACCCAGATTTCATCACCTGCTTTTTTAGCTCCTTTAGCAAACAATTGGAATTCCCATTGTCCACAAGCTACTTCTTGATTAATTCCTTCGAAGTTAATTCCAGCAGCAATACATAAATCAGCATGCTCTTCAACTAATTTTCTTCCGTGAGTATTTTTTCCACCAACTGAACAGTAGTACATACCTTGTGGTGCAGGGTAACCTCCAACAGGGAATCCTAAAGGCAATAAAGTTTTAGTATCCATGATGAAATATTCTTGCTCAAAACCAAACCAGAAATCATCATCCTCATCGTCGATAGTTGCTCTACCATTAGAAGGGTGTGGAGTTCCGTCAGCATACATAACTTCTGACATTACTAAATATCCATTAACACGAGTTGGATCTGGATAGATTGCAACTGGTACTAATAAACAGTCAGAAGATCCTCCTTCAGCTTGTTTTGTTGAAGACCCGTCAAAAGACCAGTTCCCAATTTCTGCTAAAGTTCCTTGAAAGTTTTCGTGCTCTTCCACTTTAGTTTTACTTCTAAGATTTTGAGTTGGTTCGTAACCATCTAACCAAAGGTACTCTAATTTAATTTTAGCCATGATAATATAAATTTATTTTGTGATTCAAATTCTGGTACAAATTTAAAATATTTTTTCAGTGCTAAAAAAAAAGGGGGTGTTTTTTATAATGTAATAGGTTACTTTTCACAGAACTGCATTTTATTGGGGGTATATTTAAAAAATATCAATTTTTTGTACTTATAAAAAATAATTTCGCAATAGGATCTCTTGATTTTATATTGTTTTTTATTGTTTATCTTTGCTTTACTTAGTGAAAATGAGTATTTAATAATTTAAAATTGTCAAAATGTCAACATTACGTTTTCAAGCTTTGAGAGAAGCCTCTACTAGAAAGCCACTACACTTTGAAGAGACTGAAAAAAAATCAATTATTTTCGGTTCTAATGTTTTTAATGCCAAAGCGATGAAGCAGTATTTGACTTCAGAGGCTTATAAAGCAGTTCAAGGTGCTATTCAACACGGAACTAAAATTGATAGAAAGATTGCTGATTATGTAGCAATGGGAATGAAAGAATGGGCGCTTTCTAAAGGAGTAACTCATTATACACACTGGTTTCAGCCACTTACGGGTACTACGGCTGAAAAGCACGATGCTTTCTTTGAAACTTCGTATGATGGCAGTGATCCTGTAGAGAAATTTGGCGGAGCGCAATTGGTACAACAAGAACCAGATGCGTCTAGTTTTCCAAATGGAGGAATTAGAAATACTTTTGAAGCAAGAGGATATACGGCTTGGGATCCAACTTCTCCAGCGTTTATTTTTGGAACTACTTTATGTATTCCAACCGTTTTCATTTCGTACACAGGAGAAGCTTTAGATTATAAAACACCTTTGTTGCGCGCGTTGACTGTAATGGATGATGCGGCTACCGAAGTTTGTAAATATTTTGATAAGAATGTAAAAAAAGTAACGGCTACTTTAGGGTGGGAACAAGAATATTTCTTGGTAGATCGTTCTTTAGCAAAATCGCGTCCTGATTTGATGATGACGGGTAGAACGTTGTTAGGACATACATCAGCAAAAGGACAACAATTGGATGATCATTATTTTGGTTCTATTCCTACGCGTGCGTTGATGTACATGAGAGATTTAGAACAGGAATGTATGTTACTAGGAATTCCGGTTAAAACTCGTCATAACGAAGTGGCACCAAACCAATTTGAGTTGGCGCCTATTTTTGAAGAAACGAATTTGGCGGTAGACCACAACTGTTTGTTAATGGATGTTATGGAAAAAGTGGCAGAGCGTCATGATTTCAAAATTTTATTCCACGAGAAACCTTTCAAAGGGGTTAATGGTTCAGGAAAACACAACAACTGGTCATTGGCTACTGATACTGGCGTAAACTTATTGAGTCCAAGTAAAACACCAATGAGCAATTTGCAGTTTTTGACTTTCTTTATCAATACAATTAAGGCGGTAAATGATAATGAATCGTTACTAAGAGCTTCTATTGCAACGGCAAGTAATGATCATCGATTGGGAGCTAATGAAGCACCACCCGCTATTATTTCGGTATTTATTGGAGATTCATTGACTAAAGTTTTAGCCGAATTAGAAGGGGTTACAACTGGAAAATTATCTCCTGAAGAAAAAACAGATTTAAAATTGAATGTAGTAGGTAAAATTCCAGATTTAATGTTGGATAATACCGACAGAAATAGAACGTCTCCTTTTGCATTTACCGGAAATAAATTTGAGTTTAGAGCAGTGGGTTCTTCTGCCAATTGTTCTAATGCTATGACTACCTTGAATGCTATTGTGGCGAAACAATTGCGTGATTTTAAAGTAGAAGTAGACACTTTGATTGAGGATAAAAGCATGAAAAAAGACGATGCTATTTTCAATGTTTTAAGAGAATACATCAAGCAATCTAAAAAAATCTTGTTTGAAGGTGATGGATACAGCGATGCTTGGGAACAAGAAGCGGCTAAAAGAGGGTTGAGTAATTACAAAACGACTCCAGAAGCCTTAAAAGCTAGAGCGTCTAAACAAGCATTGGATTTGTTCTCTGAACTAGGAATTATGAATCATGTTGAGGTAGAGGCACGCTACGAAATCGAGTTGGAAGAATACACTAAAAAAATCCAAATTGAAGGTCGTGTTTTAGGAGATATAGCTCGTAATCATGTGATTCCAACGGCGATTCGCTACCAAAATACCTTAATTGAAAATGTTCGAGGTTTGAAAGAAATTTTTGGAAAAGATTTTGAAAGTGTTTCTAAAGAGCAAATAGCGATTATCAAACAAATTTCAGCTCATATTGAAGGTATCAATACCAAGGTGGAAGAAATGACTGATGAAAGAAAAAAAGCAAATGGTTTAACAGATGCTCAAGCAATGGCCGAAGCCTATTGTAATAAAGTAAAACCGTATTTTGATATCATTAGAAACCACTGTGATAAATTAGAATTGTTAGTAGATAACGAATTATGGACATTAACTAAATACAGAGAATTGTTGTTTACTAAATAATAATTGGATATACTTTTTAAAAAGCCTCTCTATTTTAGGGAGGCTTTTTTTATTGAATTAAATTAAATCATAAACCATTAAGGTTTACACGATCGACTGTTCTGTATATCCACGCCATCCAGGGACAAACTTATGATTTATTGATTAACTTTTATTTATAAAAAAATCTAATTTAAATTTATTTTTTACAGAGTAAACATAACCCATTACGACATAAGTAAAACTTCTTTTTTATAAACTTTCCAATTTCCATTCTCTTTTATTAGGAGTACAATGGATGTAGTTCATATTTCCCCAGTGATTTTGTTAATAATAATACAGCTTTATTATTATATATTTTAAAATTCTCTATATCTATTCTTCCAGCATATTTAATGGTTTTATCTTGCTCATTGTCATTAAAGAAAAAATAGTATTTACCAATACTTTTCGGAAAATTAGAATTTAATGTGACTATTGAATAATATTTCTTATTTATAACATCTTTAAAAACTATTCCTAAATCTTTATTTTTTTCAAAATAAGCAGTTGTGTATTTTTCCAATTCTTTAATATAAACTGTTTTTTGAGAGAACTTTACTGATAATTTAGGGTATGAAATAGAATCGCTTGGGGTAGTTATGAATGCTCCTCTACTATATGCGATTGTATCGACTATTTTTAAAAAATTATCTTCAATAAATTTTTGCCCATAGTTGTTATTAACATGACTGTTTTGTTTTTCAATAATAATTTCCTTTTTGCAGGAAATAAATAATAACGTGCAAAAAAATGTTGTTACATAAATGCTTTTTACCATCATAATTTTAATTGTTTTTTTTAGAAAAGTTTGGGCAATTGAGGGAATCTGTTTTCCGAATTTTTGAAATTCCCCACGCCCAGCTGTGCAAAGTCTTCCGACTTTGCGGAACCACTTTAAGTAATAAATAGTGTACTTTACTCTTGAATCTGAATCTTTCTATTTTACTTTCTTGTCAAATATAAAAAAAATCCGCAAAGTCGGGAGACTTTGCGCAGCGGGTATTAATTACAAACCACGCGAAAGATTGACTTCTTCGAATTTCATTTCGCGCGCGCGGTGGAAAAAAATAGATGAATCACTTGAAAATTCTACTTAGGCAAAAGCCAAAAAAATAATTATCTTTGCCGAAAATACATTTTGCCGAAAGGCAGACTACACCACTAACTACATGAGTTCAGATACTTCAAAAAGATACGCACAACGCGGTGTTTCGGCATCTAAAGAAGATGTGCATAATGCTATTAAAAATATTGACAAAGGATTGTTTCCGCAAGCCTTTTGTAAAATCGTTCCCGATTATTTAACCCAAGACGACAAGTATTGTTTGATTATGCACGCCGATGGTGCAGGTACTAAATCGTCCTTGGCTTATATGTATTGGAAAGAAACGGGCGATATTTCAGTATGGAAAGGCATTGCGCAAGATGCGTTGATTATGAATATTGATGATTTGTTGTGTGTGGGAGCTACAGATAATATTTTGCTTTCTTCTACTATTGGAAGAAATAAAAACCTAATTCCAGCAGAAGTCATTTCAGCTATTATCAATGGAACCGAGGAGTTGATTAAAGAATTGGATTCTTTTGGAGTAACCATTCATTCTACAGGTGGTGAAACGGCTGATGTAGGCGATTTAGTTCGCACTATTATTGTTGATTCAACGGTTACAGCAAGAATGCCACGCGCTAAAGTAATTGATAATGCCAACATTCAAGCGGGAGATGTAATTGTAGGTTTAGCCTCTTTTGGACAAGCCACTTACGAAAAAAGTTACAACGGAGGAATGGGAAGTAATGGATTAACTTCGGCACGTCACGATGTATTTGGTAAGTATTTGGCACAAAAATATCCAGAAAGTTTTGACTCGGCTGTGCCTGAAGAATTGATTTATTCGGGTCAGGTTAACTTAACAGATGCGGTTGAAAATTCTCCTATCGACGCAGGGCAATTAGTGCTTTCGCCAACCAGAACCTATGCGCCGATTATCAAGAAAATTTTAGATACCTATTCTTCAAAAGAAATCCACGGAATGGTGCATTGCAGCGGAGGAGCGCAAACTAAAATTTTACATTTTGTAAATAATCTACACATTATAAAAGACAATTTGTTTCCAGTACCGCCATTGTTTCAATTGATTCAAGAGCAATCTAAAACGGATTGGAAAGAAATGTACCAAGTATTCAATTGTGGTCACCGTATGGAATTGTATGTTCCTGAAACAGTGGCTCAAGAAATTATTGCTATTTCAAAATTGTTTAATGTTGAAGCCCAAATTGTGGGTAGAGTAGCAGCTTCAGACGCTAAAAAACTAACTATTTCTAGCGAATACGGTACTTTTGAGTACTAATCATTTAAACTAATAAACCATAAACTATTTAAATGTACGAATTAGTATTTTGGCAGTATCAAGAAGGGATTTATTTGAATCATCAATTGGTTTACGAATCTTTGATAGAACAAGAAATGGTGGAGGGTTTGGAAGAACTACCTGTAACTGTGATACTCAATCGTATCGCCAGTGTTTTTTCTAGTTGGGAAAAAGTAGACGATAACAGTTGGAAAAATTCCAAAGGGAAAGGTGCTTTTCAAGTGAAGACTACTTCACAAAGCATTCAAATTGACTGTTATGGAACCGAAGGAAAAACAATGGAATTATTGGCTGCTACTTTGGAAGAATTCAAATGTCCTTGTTATGATCCTCAAGTCCCTATTCGTTTTGACGAAATGAATGAATAAGGTTAAGAAATAAATGCTAATGATAGTTTTATTATTCTTCTTTTCCCTTTTCTTTTTCTTCTTCTTTTTTAAACCCTATTAATTGTCGGTATTTTGATTCGGTTTCTTTTAATTCAGCCTCAAGTTGTTTGTATTGACTAATATCTTTTAATGTAATAATAGCAGCAACAACTTTATTGTTTTGATCAATTAGTGGTTTTCCACTAATGAGTATCCTTCTTTTTTCTTGGGTATTAGGATTCCAAAGCACTAAATCAATGTCATTTGTTTCTTCTCCGAGTAGTGCTCTTTCCATCGGTAAGTTTTGAGAAGGGAAAATCGTTCTTTCATCGGGATAATACAATTCAAAATGGTTGATTAAATCGGGAGATATCTTCTCATCTTCTTCAATTCCAAATAACTCATTCGCCATTGAATTGGCTAAAACAGTTTTTTTATCTGCATTAGCTACTAAGATTCCTTCATTAATGTTTTCAAGGATGATTCGTAATTTCTCTTCATTTTCATACAATTGGTCAATGGTATTTTTCTGTTCATTTTCTAATTCAATCAAGGCTGTGATGTCTTGTGCTACAGCATATAATAATCCTGTCGAAGTATCTGGAGAAGTAGACCATTGAAGCCATTTTATAGACCCATCCTTGCAGATGTATCTATTTTTGAATTGCATTGTTATATTTCCTCCTTTCAATTTTATAACTTCTTGTTTGGTGTTGCTTTTATCTTCAGGATATACAAAATTGAGAAATGGTTGGTTTAATAATTCTTTTTCAGAATATCCTAATATTTTGGAAGTAGCTGGATTGACTTTTATGAATTTTTCTAATGTTGCAATTAACATCATCTCAGTTGACATATTAAAAAGTTTATCAGAGGCGGCTAATGATTCTTCTAATTTTTTTCTTTCAGTAATATCTGTAGCAATACTTCCAATAGCGTATATCCTTCCTGTTGAGTCATACAAAGGAAATTTTATCGCCAAGTAAGTATGCTTACCGTCTTTTTGTTCTATAGTTTCTTCAATTTGAAGTTCTTTTAAAGCTTTAACTACTTCCATATCTGAATTTCGATTAGCAAAAGCTAATTCAGGAGATAAAAAATCGGCATCTGTTTTACCAATAATAGTAGTATTGTTTACTACATATAGAGAAGCGTATTTTTTGTTAATTAAAACATATTCACCATTGATTTTCTTTATTGAAATGAGGCTAGACGCGTTATCAATTATGGATTGTAACAATTGTTGACTTTCAAAAAGTAATTTTTGTGAATTATTTTTGGCTCTAAGTTGTGCAGCTATAATGAAATAGACTATAACTAAAAGCACTATAGAAAGTAGGGATAAAAAACCAGTGATCCAGTCTAATAGTTGATTGAAATTTTCATCACCTTGATTTTTGATTCGAGTTACAAATGACCAAACCAAAGCCATAACAACCAATACGTTAATGATGAATCCTAATAGTATTTTTTTTTCAAAAGTAATTTTCATGATACAATAATTATAGGTTAATGATGTGTGATTTGAATTTGAGGATTAAGATATCCATTCCATCCTTCTGTCTTTTTTTTGATATTTTCCAAAATAAAAAATACGACAACACTTATTATTGTTGCAAAAAAACACCAAACAGAGATAATATATTCTTCGTAGAAAAAGGTTGTGATTAGATAAGATGTGATAATAGTTACACCAATAATCCACATTCTTTTAACATTAGAGAGGAAGGCTGGTAATACGGTAGCCAAGCCGTAAAGGAATTCGCCGTATCCTCTAAATGCAATAGGATATTCTTGAGCATAAGTAATATGGTATCCTGTTATTTTGGCCTGAACAGGGTAAGCTATCATACAAAATCCTAAATAAAAAGCAATTAAGCAACCGATAATTACAAATACATAATGCAAGCGTTGCTTTTTTTTAAAATGTTCTAATTTCATAATAGAAAGGGGTAGCCAAATAGGCCAGATTACTTGAGCGAAATAGAGAAATATATAGGTAGATGGCTTTTGAATAAATTGAAATGTAGGATGGGTTAGTGAAAGCCAAACGAAACCTTCACTAATTTGTTGAATTGAAAATATAAGGGGAATAGTAGCAAAATAAATTTGTGGAGCTTGTTGTACTTTTTTGACAGAAGCTATCCCGATCGCTGCTAAAACGACACCTGCTCCGAAACTTGCATTGGCTGAAAAACACATACGTATTGACTTTAATAATTAAATAAAAGTTTGTTTGAATACATTGTTATATCAATGTTCCAACTAGTAGGGTTTTCTGAAAATAAATGAGAACAAATTTGGGGTGAATTTGATCCTTTTAGATTCAAATACAACAACTAAGATAAGCATTGTTTTTCAATTTAACAATTAGAAATCAGTATTTTATAATTGATTTATTTTAATTGCGACAATTTGTATTAATTTGAATAAAACTTCCCGAACTTTGTACCAAAATATCAAAACATGAAAATAAATCTAAAAAACGGCATTGATAAACTACTTTTTGGGATGAAACAAAAAGATGTGGAAGCAATTTACGGAAAGCCAGACCGCAATTATAAAGACGAAGACGACAATCAGATTTTAGTATACAATAAACTAAAAGCACGTTTGACTTTTTATCAAGAAGAAGATTTTAAATTGGGATATATTGTCGCTTCTGGAGCTGACTTGGAATTGTTTGGAAACACCATTATTGGCAAAAAAATAAGTGAAGTCAAAAAAGATTTGGCGGCAAAAAATATTACCAAATTTACTCAAGAAGAATTTGACACTTTTGAAAACTATTTCAACGAAGAGCATTGGATTATTTTACAAACTGAGTTTGAAGAAGTAGTGAAGTTTGAAATCGGAGCCATCATCAATGCTAAAGATGAGTTTGATTGGAAATTTGGAAAATAATAGTACAAATTGATTGCAATAAAAAATCCTCAACAATTGTTGAGGATTTTTTATTTTGTCCCTGTAAAAAGGTTATTGTTTAGGAGTAGGAGCCTTATCTGAAATTTCCAATTCAAAAACTAAATTAGTGTTGGGTGGAATTACTCCTCCAGCACCTCTTTCACCGTAAGCTAATTTAGCAGGAAGGAACAATAACATTCTATCGCCAATGTTCATTAAACTCAATCCTTCTAAAAATCCAGGAATCATACCGTCTTTTTTACCTGCTTCAAAAGGGAAAGCTTGGTAACCATTTTGATCGGCACGTGCTTGGTTGAATTGTCCAAAAGTTGTAGCAACGTCTTCGAAGTTACTATCAAATAAGTTTCCATCTTCAAAATAACCAGCATATTTGAAATAAATAGTACTGCCATCAACAGGTTTTACATCGGTTCCTTTTTGTAAAAGAGCATATTGCAGGCCTGAAGCAGTGGTAGTGGCTGTAGCTTTAGTAGCTGCTAAATACGCTGCTTTTTCTTTGATAACATTGCCGTATTTTTCTAAATAAATTCTTCTGTTTTCAGCTTGTATAGCCGCTTGTTTGGCTCTGTTTTCTGCATCAATAGCGGCTTGTTTTTTAGCATCTTCTGCTTTGTTGGCATAGTAATCTGAGAACACTTTAACAGCATCAAATTTAGAAGCTAATGCGCCTTTTCTAGTAATGGTTACTTTAGTGATAACATCGTTTTGCTCTATTTTATTCACAACATCCATTCCTTGAGTAACTTGCCCAAAAACAGTATGAACACCATCTAACCAAGGAGTATCTTTATGAGTTATAAAAAACTGGCTTCCGTTAGTGGCAGGGCCTGAATTAGCCATAGAAAGGATTCCTCCTTTGTTGTGTTTTAAATCGGTAAATTCATCTTTAAATGAATAACCAGGACCGCCTGAACCATTTCCAGCAGGGTCTCCACCTTGAATCATGAAATCTTTAATTACTCGGTGAAATTTTAAACCATCATAAAATGGTTTTCCTTTTAATTTTTCATCGGTTACGAAAGTGTTTTTCCCTTCTACTAAGCTGATGAAGTTGGCCACAGTAATAGGCGTTTTTTGGTATTCCAATTGTACTACAATAGTTCCTTTATTGGTTACAATATTGGCAAAAATTCCCTCTATAGTTTTTGGACTCGCCATTTGCGAAATAGCAGGTTTTTTTGCTGGAAGTCCTTTTTTTAATTTTTGTGCTTGGACACTTATAATTCCTAAAAATAAGAATGCTAAAAATTTAAATTTCATCTGGTCTGATTGTATTAAGTCTATTTATTGTGCTTTTAGTAATTCAATTTCAAAAATGATATTGGCGTTGGGCGGAATCACTCCTCCAGCACCTGCTTCTCCATATCCTAATTTTGATGGAATAAAAATCACGGCTTTATCTCCAAAAGCAAGTTGTTCAATTCCTTCGATGAAACCAGGAATCATGCCGTCTTTTTTACCCGCTTGAAAAGGAATTGGTTGGTAACCATTTTGTGCAGCTCTGTTAGGATCAAACGTTCCAAAAGTTTTGCATACACTTTCAATGCTGCTGTCAAATAAGGTTCCGTTTTCCAAGAAGCCTGCATAATGGATAAAGATTCCTGTCCCAGCTTTAGGTTTGGCACCACCACTTTTTTTAGTAATTACAAATTCTAAGCCCGATTTAGTTTTGGTAGCCTTCGCTTTTAAAGCTGCAAAGGATTTTACTTTAGCATCAATAACCGTTTTGTATTTTTCGTTAAAAATGCGTTTGTTCTCTGCGTCAATAGCGGCCTGTTTCTTTTGATTTTCGGCTTCAGCGGCAAAGTAATCATGAAATACTTTTACTGCATCAAACTTTTTAGCTGCATCTCCATTTCGAATGATGCTTACTTTACTCATATAATCATCTTGAAGTATTTTGTTTACGGCTTCCATTCCGTTACCAACAACATGACCAAAAATAGTATGTTTTCCATCAAGCCAAGGCGTTTCGATATGGGTAATAAAAAATTGACTGCTATTGGTTGCAGGTCCGTTATTGGCCATAGCCAAAACACCACCTTTGTCAAAACGCAAATCGGTAAATTCATCTTTGAAACGATAACCCGCATCGCCAGAACC
>JACCDK010739440.1_pt1 | contig 12687 bp, 6 predicted proteins | sample 7445871 | NCBI WGS metagenome assembly JACCDK01 (sample SAMN15323436, study PRJNA562643) | freshwater metagenome | isolation source: river surface water | place: USA:Blue River Watershed | collected 2017-08-15
ATATGGACGCCAACCACCGGGACCGCATTGCTTTCGTGCGCATGGCCTCGGGCAAGTACACGCCCGGCATGAAGCTCAAGGTGCAGCGCACCGGCAAAGAGCTGCGTCCCACCTCGGTGGTGACCTTTCTGTCGCAGCGACGCGAGGCGGTGGACGAGGCCTATGCCGGCGACATCATCGGCTTCACCACGCACGGTGGCGTGCAGCTGGGCGACACCATCACCGACGGCGCCAACCTGCAGTTCACCGGCCTGCCCTTTTTCGCGCCTGAACTGTTCATGACCGTGCTGCTGAAAAATCCCTTGCGCACCAAGCAGCTGCAGCAGGGCCTGGCCCAGTTGGGCGAGGAAGGCGCGATCCAGGTGTTCAAGCCCGAGGCGGGCGGCGCGATGCTGCTGGGAGCCGTGGGGCAGCTGCAGTTCGAGGTGGTGCAGCACCGCCTGAAGGCCGAATACGACGCCGACATCCGCCTGGAAGGCTGCCAGTACACCGGTGCGCGCTGGATCACAGCGGACACGCCGGCCGAACTGCGCGCCTTCACCGACGCCTACCCGCAACGCATGGCGCGCGACGCCGCCAACGCCCTGGCCTTTCTGTGCACTTCGCCCTACGACGTGCGGCTGGCGCAGGAACGTTTCCCGAAGATCCACTTCCACCTGCTGCGGGAACACGCAGGCCTCGCCCTGCAGGAGTGAGCGCGGTTGGTTGCCGTCGTCATGAAGCCGCTGGACGCCTGGCCGTGGGCCGCCCGACAAGGCCTAGTGGGCGTGCTCACCGACATCGACGACACCCTCACCACCGACGGCGCGATCACGCCCGATGCCCTGGCCGCCCTCGGGGGGCTGCGTGCGGCAGACCTGCATGTCATCGCCGTCACCGGCCGCCCCGTCGGCTGGAGCGAACCCTTCGCCTTGCAATGGCCGGTGCAGGCCATCGTGGCTGAAAACGGTGCGGTGGCCCTGGTGCGCGAAGCCCACGGACGACTGCGCAAGCTCTATCAGCAGGACGCTGCCACCCGGGACCGCCACTTCCGCCGCTTGCAGGACGTGTTGCGGCGCATCGAACAGACCGTACCTGGCGCGATACGCGCGCAAGACAGCGCGGGCCGCGAGACCGACATCGCGGTCGACCACAGCGAATTCACGCAGCTGCCCCCCGACCGCATCGCACAGGTGGTCGCGGTGATGCGTGAGGAAGGCCTGCAGGCCACGGTGAGCTCCATCCACATCAACGGCTGGATCGGCGACCACGACAAGTTTTCGGGCGCGCGCTGGATCGTGCACGAGCTGTTTGGACGCGACCTGGAGGCCGAGATCGGAGGCTGGGTCTATGTGGGTGATTCGACCAACGACGAGCGCATGTTCGCGCGCTTCCCGCATGCGGTGGGCGTGGCCAATATCCAGCGTTTCGCCAGTGTGCTCCAGCACCCGCCCCGGTATGTGACCGAGCGCGAACGCGGCGCCGGCTTCGCGCAGGTGGCGCAAGCCGTGCTGGCGGCCAGACCCTAGAGCCGGCCCCAGCCGCTCGAGCGGCGCCCCCTCGCCGGCGCAGGCATTCTGCGCAAACGTGGTGGGGGCTGCCGGATCATTGGCGTGCCAGCACCGGCGCGAGCGCGACTCCGGTGTGGGTGGCCGCACGCACCACGTCCTCCGGTGAGGCGCTGGCCACCACGCGTCCACCGGCACCGCCGCCTTCGGGACCCAGATCGATGATCCAGTCGGCCTCGGCGATCACGTCGAGGTCATGCTCGATCACCACCACGCTGTGGCCGCCATCGACCAGCCGGTGCAGCACGCGTATCAGCTTCTCGACATCGGCCATGTGCAGGCCCACGGTGGGTTCGTCCAGCACATAGAGCGTGTGCGGCGCCTTCTGGCCCCGGCGGGTCACGTCGTCGCGCACCTTGGACAACTCGGTCACCAGCTTGATCCGCTGCGCCTCGCCGCCCGAGAGGGTGGGGGAAGGCTGGCCCAGGGTCAGGTAGCCCAGGCCCACGTCCTTGAGCAGCTGCAGCGGGTGGCTGATGGAGGGCATGGAAGCGAAGAACTCCACCGCCTCGTCCACCTCCATCTGCAGCACGTCGCCGATGCTCTTGCCCCGCCAGGTGACGGCCAGGGTCTCGGGGTTGAAGCGCGCGCCGTGACAGGATTCGCAGGGTACCTTGACGTCGGGCAGGAAGCTCATGCCAATGGTGCGCAGGCCCTGGCCTTCGCAGGTGGGGCAACGGCCCTCGCCCGTGTTGAAGGAGAAGCGCCCCGCCGCATAGCCACGGGCCTTGGCCTCCAGCGTGTCGGCAAAGAGCTTGCGGATGGTGTCCCAGAAGCCGATGTAGGTGGCCGGGCAGGAGCGCGGCGTCTTGCCAATTGGCGTCTGGTCCACCTCCAGTACGCGATCGATCTCCTGGTAGCCGGTGAGCGCGGCGCAGCCCACCCAGGCCGGGTGCTTTCCACGGTCGTCGGCGTCGCGGCCCGCTTTCGTGCTGCGTTGTTGCACGGCCTGCTGCACGTTGTGCAGCAGCACATCGCGCGCCAGCGTGGATTTTCCCGAACCCGAGACACCGGTCACCGCCACCAGGCGGCGCAGCGGCACGTCCACGTCGACCTGCTGCAGGTTATGCAAACCGGCGCGGCGCAGGTGCAGCATGCCCTCGGGGCGACCGCGTCGGGGTTGCAGCGGATGCTTGATCGCATGCAGCAGGTAACGGCCCGTGAGCGAGTCTGCGCTCGCCGAGAGTTCGGCGGCTGTGCCCTGGGCCACCACGCGGCCTCCGCGCTTGCCCGCGCCCGGGCCGATGTCGATGATGTGGTCGGCACGGCGAATGGTGTCCTCGTCATGTTCCACCACCACCAGGGTGTTGCCCTTGCCTCCCAGCTTGTGCAGGGCGTTCAGCAGAATCTGGTTGTCCCGCGCATGCAGGCCGATGGTGGGTTCGTCCAGCACGTAGCACACGCCCTGCAGGTTGGAACCCAATTGCGCCGCCAGGCGTATCCGCTGCGCCTCGCCACCCGAGAGCGTGGGCGCGCCACGATCGAGTGTGAGGTAACCCAGGCCCACTTCCTCCAGGAACTCCAGGCGGCTCTTGATCTCGGGAATCATGTCACGGGCGATGCCCTGCTCGCGCTCCGTGAGCACGCCCTGCAGCTGCAGACCCTCGATCCAGCGACGCACCTCGATCACGGACAGCGACGCGATGTCGGCGATGCCCACGCCGTTGAACTTCACGCTGCGGGCCTGTGCATTCAGGCGCGTGCCGTGGCAGCTGGGACAGGTCTCGTCGCTCACGTCTTCGACCTCGGGTTCGGCGAAGGTCTGCTCGCGGCCCTTGTTGTCCTCGGCCTGCAGGGTCTCGTCGTAGGCGCGGCGCTGTTCGCGCGTGAGCTTGACGCCGGTACCCACGCAATCCGGGCACCAGCCGTGCTTGCTGTTGTAGGAAAAGAGGCGCGGGTCCAGCTCCGGATAGGAGGTGCTGCACACCGGGCAGGCACGGCGGGTGGAAAACACCTCCAACTGGCCAATGTGGTGGTGGCTACCGGTCCCGAGCTGGAAGGCGGTGCGCAGGCCGTCCAGCGGCGCCAGCACATGGAGCACGCCCTTGCCATGCTCCAGGGCCACGGGTAGCAGCTCGCGCAGCATCGCTTCGTTCTCGGGCCGCACGACGAAGTCGCCCACCGGCAGTTCCACCGTGTGCTCCTTGAAGCGGTCCAGACGCGGGAAGCCCGTAGTGGGCAGGAAGTTGCCGTCCACCCGCAGGTGGGTGTAGCGCCGACCACGCGCCCAGTCGGCCAGCTCGGTATAGACGCCCTTGCGGTTCATCACCAGGGGCGCGAGCAGGCCCACATGCTGGCCGCGGTACCGCTTCATGACCTGTGCGGCGATGCTGTCCGGCGTCTGCGGGCGCACCTCGGCGCCGTCCTTCACGCAGTGCTGAATCCCCAGCTTGACATACAGAAGGCGCAGGAAGTGCCAGACCTCGGTGGTGGTGCCCACCGTGGACTTGCGCCCGCCTCGCGAGAGCCGCTGTTCGATGGCCACCGTGGGCGGAATGCCGTAGACCGCGTCCACCTCGGGGCGGCCGGCCGGCTGCACGATGCTGCGGGCGTAGGCATTGAGCGATTCGAGGTAGCGGCGCTGGCCTTCGTTGAACAGGATGTCGAAGGCCAGGGTGGATTTGCCTGAACCCGAGACGCCGGTGATGACACTGAACCGGTTGTGCGGGATCTGCACGCTCAGCGACTTCAGGTTGTGTTCGCGCGCGTTGACGATCTCGATGGCCTCGGTGCGGGGCACCACAGCGGCGGTCGCGGGACGCACGGCATAGGGGGTCGCCGGTTCCGCAGCACCCAGCGTGCCGTCGTATTCGCGCAAGGCGCGCGCGGTGTGCGAGGTCGGATGCTGCTTGACGTGTTCGGGCGAGCCCTGGGCCACCAGCAGGCCGCCGGCGTCACCGCCCTCGGGGCCCAGGTCGATCAGCCAGTCGGCGGCCCGGATCACGTCCAGGTTGTGCTCGATCACGACCAGCGAATGGCCGGCCTCCAGCAGCTTGCGCAGCGCCCGCATCAGCTTGGCGATGTCGTCGAAGTGCAGGCCGGTGGTGGGTTCGTCAAAGAGAAACAGCGTGCCGCGTGTGGCCAGGGGCTGCGGGCTGCGCCGGCTGGCGGCTTCGGCCAGAAAGCCGGCCAGCTTCAGGCGCTGCGACTCGCCGCCCGAGAGCGTGGGCACGGGCTGCCCCAGCTTCACGTATTCCAGGCCCACGTCGACGATGGGTTGCAAGGTCCGCAGAACCTCCCGGTCGTTCGCAAACAGCTGCACGGCCTCGCTCACCGTGAGCTCGAGCACGTCGGCCACATTCAGGACACGAGGCTGGACCGCGCCCAGGGCCTGACGTTCGATGGTGACCTCCAGGATCTCCGGGCGATAGCGCTTGCCGTCGCAGTCCGGACAGCGCAGGTAGACGTCGGAGAGAAACTGCATCTCCACATGCTCGAAGCCGGAGCCACCGCAGGTGGGGCAGCGGCCGTCACCGCTGTTGAAGCTGAATTTCGAGGCGGTGTAGCTTCGCTGGCGGGCCAGAGGAGCGGTCGCGAAGATCTCGCGAAGTGCGTCCCACGCGCCCACATAGCTCACGGGGTTGGAGCGTGCGGTCTTGCCGATGGGAGACTGGTCCACGAAGACCACGTCACCCAGATGATCGGCCCCCAGCAGACGGTCATGCCGTCCCGGAGCATCAGTGGACTTGCCAAATTGGCGCAGGAGGGCCGGGGCCAGGATGTCCTGGATCAGGGTGGACTTGCCCGACCCGGACACGCCGGTGATGCATACCAGCCGCTGCAGGGGGAATTCGACCGAGAGGTCTTGCAGGTTGTGTTCGTTCGCCCCCTCGAGAATCAGGCGCGGGGTGGCGTCGGTCACCGTGCGTTTGAAGCCCATGCCCACCTGCCGACGTCCTCCCAGGTAGGCGCCAGTGAGGGTATCGGCGCTGCGCAGGGCGTCAGTGGTTCCGTCGAAAACGATCTGCCCGCCGCGCTCGCCGGGGCCCGGGCCCATGTCAATCATGCGGTCTGCGGCCAGCATCACGGCCGGATCGTGTTCGACCACCACCAGAGTGTTGCCGGCGTCACGCAGGCGCTTCATGGCCTCGGTGATGCGATGAATATCGCGTGGGTGCAGGCCGATGCTGGGTTCGTCCAACACGAAGAGGGTGTTCACCAGCGAAGTGCCCAGCGCGGTCGTGAGGTTGATCCGCTGCACCTCGCCACCTGAGAGGGTGCGGCTCTGGCGGTCCAGCGTGAGGTAGCCGATGCCCACATCCACCAGGTACTTCAGTCGGGTGGTGATTTCCTCGAACAGGAGCTTGAGCGCCTGCGCGTCCTCACCCTGGGGTTGGGCCAGGCGTGCGAAGAAGGCGCGCAGGCGCTCGATCGGCAGCAGCATCAGGTCGTGTAGCGACAGGCCCGGCAGGGCCTCGAGCTGCACGCGGCTCCAGCCCACACCCATCGGCATGAAGCGCCGCGCCGGGGGCAGCACCGCGTCGGCATCTTCCTTGGAGCCCAGGCGCCACAGCAGGCTCTCGGTTTTCAAGCGCGCACCGCCGCAGGTGTCACACGGGGTGTAGCTGCGGTACTTGGACAGCAGCACCCGGATATGCATCTTGTAGGCCTTGCTTTCCAGGTACTGGAAAAAGCGCTTGATGCCATACCACTGCTTGTTCCAGTTGCCCTCCTTGAAGCCAGGCGTGCCGTCGAGCACCCAGGCCTGGTGCTCGGGCGTGAGCTTGTACCAGGGGGTGTCGCGCGGGATGCCAGCCGCTTCGGCATATCGCATCAGGTCGTCCTGAGCTTCGGCCCAGGCGGGGGTCTGGATGGTCTTGATCGCGCCGGCGCGCAGCGTGAGCTTTTCATTGGGAATGACCAGGCCCCAATCGACGCCGATCACCCGCCCGAAGCCGCGGCAGGCCTCGCAGGCGCCCACCGCGCTGTTGAACGAGAACATCGACGGCAGCGGGTCGGCGTAGCGAATGTCGCTGTCCGGGCAGTGCAGGCCGGTGGAAAACTTCCAGAGGTCCCAGGTGTCTTCACCTGTTTGCGCATAGACAGCCAGGCGACCGGCGCCGCGCTTCAAGGCCACCTCGATCGCCTCGATGGCGCGGATCTTCTCGGCGCCTTGCAGGCGCAGGCGGTCGGCCACCACATCGAGGACCTTGCGGGGCCCGGTCGGCGTGGCAATTTCACGCTGCGCCTGCACGCGCGTGAAACCGCTGGCGGCCAGCCACTGCTCGACTTCCTCGGGGGTGGTACTGGCGGGCAGTTCGACCGGGAAGGTGATCACCAGACGCGGGTCGTCGGCCTGCGTGCGCGCCATGAGCTGCGCGTAGATGGTCTCGGGCGAGTCGTGCCGCACGGGCTGCGCGGTCTGGCGGTCAAAGAGCTGGGCGGCGCGGGCGAACAGGAGCTTCAAGTGGTCATTGAGCTCCGTCATCGTGCCCACGGTGGACCGTGAAGACCGCACCGGGTTGGTCTGGTCGATGGCGATGGCGGGTGGCACACCCTCGACGCGGTCCACCGCCGGCTTGTCCATGCGGTCCAGGAACTGGCGGGCGTAGGCGGAGAAGGTCTCCACATAACGGCGCTGGCCCTCGGCATAGAGGGTGTCGAACACCAGGCTGGACTTGCCCGAGCCGCTGGGCCCGGTGACGACCGTGAGCTCGCCCGTGCGCAGGTCCAGGTCGAGGTTCTTGAGGTTATGTTGCCTGGCGCCGCGGATGCGGATCAATCCCTGGGTCATACAGCCGGTCTTTCACAGTGAAGGCCAGGGATTCTAGGGATCGGGCCGTGCTGAGCGCGGCGCAGGGGGATCGGGGCCTCGGCCTTTGGTTTGCACACAAAAAAAACCGGCAGGCGCTAGGCCTGCCGGTTTGTGGGTTGACGACATGACCGGGGCAGACCCGGTCATGCGCGAGGCGATCAGGACGCCTTGAGGTTCGGGTAGCGCACGTGCTCCACCAGGGCCTGGATCTTGGCGCTGGGCGCCGGGGTGATCAGGCTCACCAGGATGATCACGGCAAAGCCCACCGGCACGCCGAACACACCCGCGGAGATCGGCTGGATGCCGTACCACAGTTCAACCGGCGAGGTCACGCCGAAGATCCCGCGCAGCCAGGGCTGGGTGGTCACCATGTAGTAGAAGGTGATGCCCAGGCCGGCGATCATGCCCAGCGAGGCGGCAATACCGGTTGCGCGCTTCCAGAAGATGCCCAGGACCAGGGCCGGGAAGAACGAGGCTGCCGCGAACGAGAACGCCGCCGAGACCAGGAACAGGATGTCCGCCGGTTTCTGCGCCGCCACATAGGCTGCGGCCAAGGCCACCACCAGCAGGAGGATCTTCGAGATCGTCACGCGGCGAGCCGTGGACGCGTTCGGGTCGATCATCTTGTAGTACAGGTCGTGCGACAGCGCGTTGGCGATCGTCAGCAGCAGGCCGTCCGCAGTGGACAGCGCCGCAGCCAGGCCACCCGCCGCCACCAGGCCGGAGATCACATAGGGCAGGCCGCCAATTTCAGGCGTGGCCAGCACGATGATGTCGCCACCGATGCTCATTTCATTGAGCTGGAAGATGCCGTCCTTGTTGATGTCCACGATGCTCAGAAGCGTCGGGTCGACCTTGGCCCACGCCGCGATCCAGGCGGGCAGCTTGTCGAACGGCGTTCCCACCAGCACGTTGAACACCTCGTACTTGACCAGCACCGCCAGGGCAGGCGCGGTGAAGTACAGCAGGAAGATGAAGAACAGCGACCAGGTCACCGACTCACGCGCTTCCTTCACGCTGGGCGTGGTGTAGTAGCGCATCAGGATGTGCGGCAGGGCCGCGGTACCGACCATCAGGCAGAAGATCAGCGCCAGGAAGTTACGACGCGAGGTGTCGTAGGCGTCCTGGGCCTTGGCATCGCCCTTCGGGTCGCCCGCGAATTGCTGCGCATGCTTGGGCATGCCGTTGAGCGGACGGGACTTGGTGTCCGCGCTCGCCTTGGCGGCGGTCCAGGCTTTCTTGGCCGCTTCGGCATCCTTGGGCAGAGCAGCCAGCGCCTTCTCGGCAGCGGCCAGGTCGGCAGCAGGCGCGGAAGCGGCCTTGAGCTCTTCGACCTTCTTGGTCGCGGCGTCCTTGTCGGCGGCCAGAGCGGCTGCCGGGTCCTTCAGCTTCTCAGCCAGGGCGGCGGAACGCTGCGCAAAGATGTCGCGCACTTCCTTTTCCTTGGGGTCGTCGGTCAGGCGCTTCTCGGCGGCCGTGACTTTCTCCAGCTGGTAGCCATAGACCGCTTGCGGCACCGGCACGCCGGTTTGCTTCACGGACAGCCACACCACCGGGATCATGTAGGCCACGATCAGCACGATGTACTGGGCCACCTGGGTCCAGGTCACCGCGCGCATGCCGCCCAGGAAGGAGCAGACCAGAATGCCGCCCAGACCCAAGAAGATGCCCAGCTCGAAGGCCACGCCGGTCAGGCGCGACGTGATCAGGCCGACGCCGTAGATCTGTGCCACCACATAGGTGAACGAGCACAGGATGGCGGCGATGATGCCCAGCAAACGGGGAATGTTGCCGCCGTAGCGCTCACCCAGGAAGTCGGGAATCGTGAACTGACCGAACTTGCGCAGGTAGGGCGCCAGGAACAGCGCCACCAGGCAGTAGCCGCCGGTCCAGCCCATGATGAAGGCCAGGCCCGAGTAGCCGGTCAGGTACAGCGTTCCGGCCATGCCGATGAACGAAGCCGCAGACATCCAGTCGGCGCCGGTGGCCATGCCGTTGTAGACGGCAGGCACGCGGCGGCCGGCCACGTAGTATTCGGCCGCATCACTGGTACGGCTCATGAAGCCGATGCCTGCGTACAGGCCGATGGTGGCCAGCAGGAAGATGTAGCCGATCCAGGCACGCGACAGGCCCATCTGCTCGAGGATCGCCAGGGCGACCACGAAGATGATGAAGCCGCCGATGTACCAGGTGTAGACCTTGTTCAGGTTCTGTTTAAAGGCCTTGTTGGATGCCGCGTTGTTTTCGCCGCCGGCATCATCACCAAACATTCCAGCCATGTCTTATTCCTCCTCGGCGACGCCGTGCTCGACGTCCAGCTTGCCCATGTGACGGGCATAGAACCAGATGATCAAGCAATACACGATCAACGAGCCTTGGGCGCCCATCCAGAAACTGAACGGCCAGCCAAAGAAGTTGAAGCTCAGGTCGCGGGCGAAGTAGCTCACGACAAAGGTCACCACGAACCAGATTGCAAGCAATACGGCGGTGATGTTCAGGTTTTTCTGCCAATACTGGCGATGGTTTTCTGAAACTTCCATAGTCTCCTGCCTCTATCTCAACGCCCGGGCGGGCGGATCGTGACCCCTTGCGGTTGCCCGCAAGACTGCCCCCTGGTCACGGCTTTACTCTCCGCCCGGCCCAAGTCCGTAGCGGCTGGCTGCCCGGTTCGTCAGGCGGACGGCGCAGAGCGCAGTCCGGTCTCACGTTCCAGCTGGGCGGCCACCTTCGGCTCGAACCCCTTGAGGTGGCGAATGATCTTCGCCGCCTCATCGGGCTCGTGCCGATCCACATGAACCCGGGCCAGCTGGTACCAGCCGTAGGGGCTCATGGGTTGCAGTTCTGTGTTTTTGCGCAGGGCGTCGACGGCCTCATCGAACCGGCGCAGCCGGATCAAGACCAGGCCCAGGCCGTACCAGGCCCGGTCGAGCGCGGGCGACAGGCGTGTCGCTTCGCGGAAGGCGGCCAGGGCGTCTTCGAGATCGCCGGCCTTTTCAAGCATGAAGCCCAGGTTGAACCAGGCGCTGGCCTGGCCAGGTGTGACGCGGGTGAGCTGTCGCTGCAGCGTGATCGCGCGCGCCGGCTGACCCAGCTGGTCCTCGATCTGCGCGCGGCTGGCCAGCGCATAGGCGTTGTCGGGGTCCAAGGCGTCCATGGCCTCGAATTGGCGCAGGGCGTCCTCGCGCTGGCCGAGCAAAAGGGCCAGGCGCGCCAGGAGCTTGAGCCCCATCAGGCGAACGCGGACGTTCAGCGACACAGGTGCACCCCCATCTCGACGCAGATCTGGATCCGCCAGAGGGTGACGCCTAGCCAAGTGAACCCGACCAGGCAAAACGCGACCAGAGGCACATGCCGGTCCAGGATCATGCGCGGCGCGATGCGGCGGGCAGACCAGACGAAGGGGCGCGCCATGATGTCCAGGATTTGATAGAACAGGTTCTGCTCGCGCTTCTGGCCCGCCAATAGGCCGAGCACCCACCGACCCAAAAGGGCCATCAGGGCGATTTCTGCCACGAGCTTGACAATGACCAACGCAGTCAACATGTTCCTGTCAGGGTTAACAAGTCGACTGTTGAAATTTCAACTTACCCAACTCTTACACAGGCCCGCCAGGCGCCCGTGACCGAGGGTTAACACTAAGCATCTACGTCGGAACGCCACTTTCACCATGACCACCCCCTCCGCCCCCCTGCTCGGGCACTACCGGACGCTGCTGCAGCAATGGCCGCCGTTCATGGACATGTCGGCCGCCGATGTCGACGGCTTTCTGATCCGGGCGGAACAGCGCTACCTAGAGCCCGGCGAAGTCTTGCTCTCGCCCGAGCGCGGGCCCATAGATACTTTATTCCTCATTCGACGGGGCGCGATCCGCAGTGAACAGGGGCCCCGGGGGGCGGCGCAGGTCTTCGCTTACGAGGCGGGCGACATGCTCCCGGTCGCTGCGGCCCTGGCCCGGCGACCGGTGATGTCGACCTACACCGCGGTCGATGACGTGTTCGTGCTGGCCATTCCCGTGACTGAAGTCGAGGCCCTGGCCCAGCGCAGCCCGGTGCTCTCCGACTTCCTGCACCGCAGGGTATCGGCGCTCCTCGACAAATCGCGCCAGGCTCTGCGCGAGGACTACAGCCGCCGCCTGCTGTCCCAGCAAACCCTGGAGACGCCACTGTCGCAACTGGCCGTCCGGGCCGTGGCGCACTGCCTACCCCAGACGCCGCTGCGGCAGGCGCTGGACGCCATGCACGCGCGCCACATCGGCTCCATGCTCGTGATCGACGCAGGGGGCGGGCTGCAAGGCATCCTCACCCGCCACGACCTGCTGGGGCTGGTGCTGCGCCCCGACTTTGACCTGGCCACCCCCATCGCGCAGGTGATGCAATCGCCCGTGCGCAGCCTGACCGACCAGCACACCGCGCAGGACGCCGCCCTGGTCATGAGCGAGCACGGCATTCGCCACGTGCCGGTGACCCGCGACGGCCAGGTGATCGGCATGGTGTCCGAGCGCGACCTGTTCGCCTTGCAACGGGCCAGCGTGCAGCAGGTCAGCGCGCGCATCCACCGCGCCCAGGATCTGCCCGCCCTCCAGGTCGCGGCCGCCGACATCCGCGAGCTCGCCCGCGGCCTCTTGATGCAGGGCGTGCAGGCACGCCAGATCACCGAGTTGATCACCCACCTGAACGACCTGCTCACGCGCCGGCTGCTGGCGCTGCAAGCGCAGGCCCACGGCGTCGACCTGCAGCGTCTGTGCTGGCTGGCCCTGGGCTCGGAGGGGCGCGGCGAACAGACCATCGCCACCGACCAGGACAACGCCTTGCTGCTGCCCGATGACACCCCGGACGACGAGCTCGAACGCCTGCGGGCGTGGGCGGACGGCATCAACCGGGCCCTGGATGCCTGCGGCTACCCGCTGTGCAAGGGCGGCATCATGGCGGGCCAGGCGGCCTGCTGCCTGCGGGTGTCTGAATGGATGGCGCGGTTCACGCACTGGATCGAGCACGGCAGCCCCGAAGACCTGCTGCACGCCAGCATCTTTTTCGATTTCCGCGCGATCGCGGGCAACCTCGCTCTGGCGCAGCCCCTGGCCGAGCGGGTGGCCGAACGCATACGCGAGACCCCGCGCTTTTTGCACCAGCTGGCGATCAATGCACTGGCCCATCGCTCGCCCCTGAACTGGTTGGGCCATGTCGAACTGGATGATGCGGGCACGGTGGACCTCAAGCTGCAAGGCGCCGCGCTGTTCGTGGACGCCGCGCGCATCCTCAGCCTGGCGCAAGGCGTGACCGCCACCGCCACCCGCGAGCGGCTGCTGCAAACCGGTGCCGCCCTGGGCCTCAAGCCCCAGGAGTACGAGAGCTGGGTGGGCGCTTTCGAGTTCGTGCAAAGCCTGCG
>JACCDK011658033.1_pt1 | contig 12687 bp, 6 predicted proteins | sample 7445871 | NCBI WGS metagenome assembly JACCDK01 (sample SAMN15323436, study PRJNA562643) | freshwater metagenome | isolation source: river surface water | place: USA:Blue River Watershed | collected 2017-08-15
AGAGCAACCGCCTTGTAAGCGGTAGGTCGTTGGTTCAAGTCCGACATCCGGCACCATTTTTGTTGTCTCAAAACATCACTTTGCCGCCGATAAAGCCATAGTGCGTCATGCTTGGTTTATGAGTATTTAATATCCCAGATACAGCATCATTTGCAGCCATACCCTTGCCCTCAGATCTTTTGAATGCTTTATATCCAAATTCTAAATCCATGTTTGTGCTAAAACTATATGCTATACCACCACCACCTTGGAATGCAAGTTTGGTATTTGCTTTTGATGAAGATGATGAAGCAGAATTTCTAAAAGTCTCAGATTTCACATGAGATCTCATCATACCTACACCCAATGTTACATATGGCGTAAACCTAGTTTTGGTTTTTATATCATAGTACACGCTACCAAAACCACCTATATTATTAAAAATCACCTTATCACTTTGAAGCGATAAGCCACTTCCAATTTGCGCTTTATCCCTAAGGTATCGCATCACAATAGCATCAACTCCCAACCTTATACTATCAGTCAGTGCATAGTGCACACCTCCACTTACACCTATACCATATGGCGCAGGTGTAATTTTCTCAGAAGATGCGCCAGAAAACACAGTGCTAACATTAAGCGCTGAATAGCCCATACCCACACTAGTATACATCTTACCTTGCTGCGTTGTCGCAAAAGCAGCAAAATGTAGTGTCGATGTCAGTGATAATAAAACCAAGGGACGTAATATTTTTAGAGCCATAATCAATATCCATTTCAAATATCCTACTCTCAATCATAACATATCATGTCTTTTAAGGTCAATAATTTGTTACTCCAACATCATTTATAATTATTGCACAATAAAATGGCATTTACAAAAATTTTGCTTTGTAAATATAATATTTTCCACTATTATCAAAGATATAAGCAAAATATCATCTAAAACAAGGTAATAAAATGCCAGAAATAACAGCAGAAGAAGAATATAAAAAAAATTATCCATTGCATCATATCGCACGATCGCTAACAAATATTGAGCAAGCTGAGAAATTATTGAAAAATGGCAATATAGATATCAATGCACAAGATGATAAAGGCTATACAGCTTTGGATAGAGTTGGAGATAAAATAGAAAACACTCTTCTACTATCGCATTTTGACATTAAAAAAGCAAAATCTAAAATGTTATCTATACTTTTAAAAAATGGAGCTAAACTCACTGATAAAACAGACATTCATGCAATTTTCGATCTTAGCTCTAGCCATGAAGATGGTAGCTATACCGCGACTGTTAATAAGAAAACATATTTTGTGCAATGGAATAGGCAAAAATTTATTATGCAGATTTATATGAACATACTCTCAGATAAAGATGGTAAGATCAGAGAGGAAAATCATGAATATATTGACGCGTTATCTCGAGATATTGATTCTACCACACATGCAGATAATAATCAGAAGAGAGGTAAAGGTCGCAGTCGTGGTTACGATCCTGAACCTCATCCTCTTAATGAGAAACTGAGGTGTTTTTTCTGCAATCTTGATGCCAATCTTCAATTCATAGATAACAAAGGATATACCATCAGTACAGATGCAAAAACTAGGATTATGTATCATATAAAAAAATCATATTGCAAAGCTACTCAAGATCCAGAAACTCAGATGAAGACGTTATGCAAAAATATTGCTCAAGGATTGATGAGTAAAAATATTGGCATCAAAACAGATGATGAATTCATTAATCTGCTTGCCAATAAATTATACGAAACATCTAAAGATCAGTTAGAAGCTGTGCATCAAGATATGCAAAAAGCTCGAGATGCAGCTAGATCTGATTTGATTGGCAAAATATGTGATATTTTTCTAGCTTTAATATCAAATATTTTCAATGTAAGTTTAGATGCAGCATCAAAAGCAGCAGCAGCACAAAAGAATGCTGTGGTAGCAACAATAGAAGAAACTTTTGTTGACAAAATGACAACTACATCCACTTCTATAGACAAACAATATTAGACTGATTGCATATATAAAAATCCTCATGCGAAAGCATTCTATGTTCTTTAAACACCTCTTAAAATCTGTGAATTATATTTTTCATGCGTATGCAATGCCAATTAGCATTTGCATAAAATGGAAAATTAATGTATGATAAGTGCATAGTTTTTATTTACTCCAGCAAAATTTATTTCATGAGTAGCGAGCATTTTGATGTTATTGTAATTGGAGCGGGCCATGCAGGGGTTGAAGCTGCGTTATCAGCAAAAAGAGTGCTTGGTTCAAATTCAAAAGTAGCATTAGTAACATTTACATTTGACAACATTGGACAATTATCCTGCAACCCTTCAATAGGTGGTGTTGGCAAGGGGCATATTGTCAAGGAAATAGATGCAATGGGCGGTGCTATGGGTTATGTTGCAGATAAATCATTGATACATTTTAAACTTTTGAATTCCAGTAAGGGCCCAGCAGTATGGGGGCCTCGTGCGCAAGTTGATAGAAAGCTATATAAAGACGCTATGCAATCATATGTTTTAACAAATGATATTGTTATAATTCCAGCTGAGGTGACTGATCTAGTGCATCAAAATGGCAAAATCAAAGCAATAGTTACAAGCGATTCATTACACATCTATTGTAGCGCACTAGTAATTGCAAGCGGCACGTTTTTAGGCGGCAAGATGCATATAGGCGCAAACCAAACTGAAGGTGGAAGAATTGCAGAATATCCAAGCAAAAAGCTTGCAGTTCAAATGAAAGACTTAGGTTTTAATGTGATGAGGTTAAAAACAGGAACGCCACCTAGGCTCAAAAAAAATTCAATAAACTGGGATGCATTAGAAATCCAAAAAGGTGATATACCCCAACCCTTTTCAAGCAAAACACAAGCAATTAATACACCCCAAGTAGACTGCTATATAACATATACAAATTCTAATACTCATGAAATCATAAACAACAACTTATTACTCTCTCCTATGTATAATGGCACTATTGTATATGAAGATAACATCACATCTATGGGACCTAGATATTGCCCTTCTATAGAAGATAAAATAGTGAAATTTAAGGAAAAAGATAGGCATCAAGTTTTTTTGGAGCCAGAAGGCCTTACAAGCGATTTAATCTATCCAAATGGCATCTCTACATCTTTGCCTGAAAGTGTACAAATTGCATTTTTAAAGACAATTAAAGGTCTGGAAAAATGTGAAATTTCTCAACCCGGATATGCAATTGAATATGATGCTTTTGACCCCAGAGATTTAGATAGATCACTGCAAAGCAAAAAAATAAATGGCTTGTATTTTGCAGGCCAAATAAACGGCACGACTGGATACGAAGAAGCAGCAGGCCAAGGCTTAGTGGCAGGAGCTAATGCTGCACTTTATACAATAGGCCAAGATTCTTTAATTCTTGGCCGTCATGAATCTTACATAGGCGTGATGATAGATGATTTAGTATCGCAAGGCGTCTCTGAACCTTATAGAATGATGACATCAAGAGCAGAGTTTAGAATTAAGCTGCGTGCAGATAATGCACAAGAAAGGCTATCGAATAAAGCATTCGATGTCAATTTAATAAACGCTGAAGAAATAGCAAAATTAAAGGATAAAGATCAATATATCATCTCAATGCGGGAAAAATTGCAAAATATCTTTATTTCGCCGCAGGAATTGGAAAAATTAGATATCAAAGTTTCTTTCGATGGAAGTAAAAGAACTTTATATAAAATATTAGGATTACCTAACATTGATTATGATCTTATCTCAAAATTATTTGCATTATATGCAATAAACATGCCACTTGATATCTTTGGATTTTTAAGAGCTGAGTCAATATATGCATTGCTCGAAGATAGGCTGAATTCTGATATCAAAATGTTAGAGCAAGAGAGTAAAATGAAAATACCAACTAACATTAATTATCATGAAATATCTGGCCTTTCAAATGAAATAAAAGAAAGATTATCTTCCACTATGCCTGAATCTATAGCGCATCTCAAGGGAATAAGAGGAGTCACGCCTTCTGCAGTAATTGCAATTATTATACATATTAAGAAATATCATAAATCATTATAAGTCAATCATGTCAAACAAAATAATATCATTTGCAAGTCAAAAAGGAGGTGTGGGAAAAACTACTTCTACAATTAATTTTGCAACAGCACTTGCTGCAACTGGTAAAAGTGTGCTAATTATAGATATAGATCCTCAAGGAAACGCATCTACAGGCCTAGGCATTAAGCAAGAACAAAGGATTAACACAATATACCAAGTAATGGCTGGAGACCTTGGCATCAAAGATGCTGCACTTCAAACGGTAGTGCCAAATTTACATATTGTACCATCTGACATCAACTTGGCTGCAGCAGAGTTGGAACTGCATTCTGTTGAGAATAAAGAGTTGTTTTTATTAAATTTACTTTTTAATATCACAGATTGGGAGTTTATTATCATAGATTGCCCACCATCACTTGGGATGCTCACTATTAATGCATTATGTGCATCTGATTCTGTTATAATACCGGTGCAAAGTGAATTTTTTGCACTTGAAGGTTTGGCGCACCTTATTAGGACCATACAATTAATACAAAAAAATTACAATCCTAAGTTGGCGGTAGAAGGAATTTTGATGACAATGATGGATAAAAGAAGCAAGCTCAGCATTGCTGTGGAAAATGAAGTACGCAGTGTTTTTGGTGCCAAAGTATTTCAAACAGTAATTCCAAGAAACGTTAAGCTATCGGAAGCGTCATCGCATGGAAAGCCTGCATTAATCTATGATTTCAAATGCGTTGGATCAATATCTTATGCAATGTTAGTGAGGGAATTTTTATATAAACAACATTTAAAAAATCAACAAGGGCAAAATGAATAATAAAATATTGGGCAGAGGCCTCTCATCATTATTATCAGAAAATGTGCGGATAGAAAATAAGCCAGGAAATACACCTGCGCAACATTTGCAAATTGCCGTGGCGTTAATAGAGCCAAATCCTTGGCAGCCAAGAAAAACATTCAATGAAAAAGAAATTGCAGATCTGGCCAAATCAATAGAGACGCATGGCATTATCCAACCCATTGTTTTAAGAAAGCATTTTGATAAATACCAGATTATTGCTGGGGAACGGAGGTTTAGAGCATCGTTACTAATAGGACTTGATACTGTTCCTGCGCATGTTGTGAGTCTCAGTGACAAAGAAATGCTAGAAGTTGCACTGATTGAAAACATTCAAAGGCAGGACTTAAATCCAATAGATGAGGCATTAGCGTTTGCAGAGTTATTAAAGAACTCTACGCAATTAGATCTGTCTAAAAGAGTGGGTAAAAGCAGAAGTTACATTGCAAACAGTGTAAGATTGCTGACACTACCAGAAGATGTGAAAACAAAGCTGGCAAATAAAGAGATCAGTGTTGGACATGCAAGAGCGTTGATAGGAAATCCTGATGCTTCAAATGTAGCTAATATTATAGAGGATAGAAAACTAAATGTTCGCCAAGTAGAAAAGGAATTTGCCACTAATCCAGAGATGAATGATAATGATGAAGCAATGATTGAAATTGAATCTGCCCTTACAGATGCACTTGGTGTAAATGTCAAGATAAAAGCCAAAGAAGATGGCGGGATTATAACAATAGAATTTCATAATCTAGAAGAATTAGACCAAATCACAACCAGACTGAGTGGTATCCCAATTTATTAGGTGAACTTTTAGAAATTAGACTTCTTTGTGGCAACTATAGCCAAAGCGTTATAAAAAGAGACAGTACGAATTACCATTTGCAGTAGAGTTTTTGGAAGCAGTTTATTGTCCGTCAGATAAAATCTGAAGCAGTACTTCATAACCTGCTTAATGGTTGCGCTGACACTATTTTTCCTCCCATTGCCTTTTTTAATATTGCTTTTGTTTGTTCATCTGTAATGCTGTCTAAAAATGATTGAATTGTATTTTGTTGTAATATGGGATTGGAGATTTTTATTGTGTCAAGACCAATTACCATCTTGTTGTTTATTACATCTTTGAGGCTGACTAATGTTGTAAAATCTATGATGGTATTAGTTAAATTCACTGTTTTCTTATTAAGATTGATGCCGGAAAAATCACAAGATTTCACAGTGGAATTTTCTAAATTTAAACCTTGTGTAAAAAAAGCGCCTTGAAAATTGAAGTAAGACATTACAATCTTAGATCGTAATGAATGCTGGATTACTTGATTTGCAAAGTTTAAAGATAAGATCATTGGTTTTTTTAGTATCATTTCACTATTCTCATTGACAAAATTCGTAAAATACCTGTTCAGATTGCTTGGTTCTTTTTTAGTATTTTCATTATCTTCCTGTTGATTAAACGACTCTAGGATATTGTTTATATCATCTCCTATTAAGTATTGTTTTGCCCAATTAGGAACCGCGTTATAAAATGCGTTTACCAAAGAGTTAAAAATAATCATGGATGCAAAAGTTAGCATATTGTGTGCACGAGAAATCATTTTATAAGAGTATGGCTTAAATGTAGATGCACTCATTTCTTCTAATAACTCGCAAATGTCAGACATATTTTGTGGTTCTTGAATAAACTTAAGCACTTGCTCTGCAGAAAATCCCGCAGCACGAGTATGAGGTATCAACTGTAACAAGTCGTCAATTGCATCAATTAGCCAATCTTTATTTTCTTGCAAGAATAATGCAAATGAAGCTTTTACATGATCATCATTTATTACACTCTTTATAATAGAAAGACTTTGCTGAAAAACCTCTTTCCTTGAAGCCATAGAAGGTGCTGTCTCGCTTTTTTTGCCAGTTAAAACTTCCATCGCATCAAGTAATAAATTTTCTACAAGCTTGCCAACTTTATCAATATTTATCTTATCAATTATATGTGATGCTATGACTGTTAAAAAATTAGCAAAAGCATCATTGGGTGTGATTTTATAAGGAAATAATTCTTTTAACTTATTTTGTGTAAAAAGTTTGATTAAGACATGACATTCCGTATTCTTCATCATCTTCATTCCTGTTGTAATAAAGAGCACAATATCTTGTGAAGACACTGTTACTTTATAACCAGGTTGTATAACGAAGAGCATCATCTCGATTGCTGTGTTGTAAAAATTATCGTTTAGATCTTTTAACTCGGATTTTTCTAGAAATTTTATAATAAACGCACCTATTTCTCGTTTTAATTGCAAATTCTTTCGCTCTTCTGTTGTCAAATTTTGTTGGTTTTTGCAAGAATTATTGATGTTATGTTCTATTAAAGATATTATCATCTCTTTGGTTTCAGGTGTATTTTTACTCTTAATAAGCTGAAAAAGTTTAGTTACATTCTCTTTATTTAGCTGAATTTGATTGTCTTGATTAATCAAACATATTTTATATAATCGGCTGATATTTTCTTTAAATGAAGCGGTTTTTAGGAATGTAGATAGAAATTTAGGTGGAAAGAAATCATCTATCATTTGAGATTCTTCTATATTTTCAATTAATATTTGGATTTGATTGAAGAAATTATCATTAAATTGAGGATTATCTAAATTTTGATGTGCTATTTCTAATGTTGTGCGCAACAGATAAAGCATAGTTGCATTATCTGTACTATCAACATAAAGATTGTCTATTATAGTTTCTATATATTTTTTGTCTAAGTTTATCCCTGCATTTTGAAGGGATTCCCTTATTTTGGATAATGGCTCAGCACATTTAAGCAAAGCTTTATTTTTCTTTTGTTTGCTTGAATCATTGCTTCTGGAATCTGTGGATTTGCTAGATTTTAATGCTAACCCTGATAATTTGACAAGAAATTTCATTATATTAGCGCTTTTTTCTAAAAATTCAGCACCTTCATAGTGCTTTAATAGAAATGCTTTTACTAGCTTTTTGCCATCAGGCGTGATTGTTATATCATCTTTTTGATTTACAGAAATTGCAGCTAATATATTGGAAATATCTTGAAAAATAGAATCATCTATTAATTTTTCTATCCACACTTTCATTTCTTTTATAAATTCCTTATCAACACCAAAGTATAATAATAATTTATTCTCTGGTATCATATCTAATAAACCAAGGGCAAATTTTATTACATGAGTTTTAATTGGCAATACGTCTTTATGAGATAGAAATGATATAAAGTTCTTTATCAATGGCATCCAATCTTTTTTTGACTCTTTTTTCTTAAGAAGTATATCAAAAAAATTCTGAAAACCATCGTTTTGCGCAGAATTTGTGCTAAAAGATGCGTTTAAAGCTTTTAAGGTTGTAGGCAGGCTGTATATAACGGCCTTTGCGTGATTAAGCAAGCTTTTTCCAAATAGCTTTGTAATGACTCTCTCTGTCATCTCGGATTGTATCTTGTTCTGCTTCCACGAGACAATCTCATTCATAATCTGTATGACGATTTCAGTATTTAAAACTTTCTTTCCATCTGAGTTTTGTTTAGTGAATTTTTTTATAAGCTTGTATAAGGTTTTAATCTTAGATGCTCCGCCCAATACTCCCTGTACATTAAAATTAGTCCAAGCAGTTTCGAGTAATTTAGATTTATCAACCTTTACTTTATTAACGCTGTCATTAACGCTAATGTAAGCAGAAAGCTTAATAATAATTGAAATAATATTTGTGTTGTCCTGTATTATTTCGGACGCAGCCACTAAACCATCAAGTAATTTTTCAGCAGGACTTTTCTTGGGTTTATGATTTTTTTCCTCTTCTTTCTCTTTATTTTTGTGAAACATACGTAGCATAATTCATTACTATAAAATTTCTCTATGAATCAATAAAAGCATTTAATATGTTAATATATAGTAAATAGATGTGTTAAATTTGATGAGAGAAAAATTGTTGCAGAAAATGCTTTTATAGTATCTCATGATAGATAAGACATTGTTTTTCAAGATAAATTATGGCTATAAATGGACTGTTTCGTATTGCTATGTGTATAGTTAGCATTTCTACTGATGCTTTAAGCAATCCAGAAGGTGGTGTTGTGAAGGAGGGGGATGTTAGGATAGAAAGTGCAGGGGCTGTTGTTAATGTTATAACAAATAGTGATAAGAGCATAATACACTGGGATAGTTTTAATATAGGGGCTGGGGAGAAAACGCATATAGAGCAAAGAATGGGTTCTAGTTCTATAGTGTTAAATAGGGTGTTTGATGACAAAGCAAGCCAGATTAATGGGGCTTTGGAATCTAATGGGAGGGTTGTGATAATCAACAAGAATGGTGTGATGTTTGAGAAGGGGTCAAATGTAGATGTTGGCAGTTTAATAGTCAGTACAGGTGACATCAAAGATCAAGACTTTATAAGTGGCGATATGAAGTTTTTAGGAGCAAATGGAGGTGAGATAAAGAATGAGGGTAGGATATCGACATCAGAAGGCGGGCGTGTTATGTTTATAGCGCCTAAGGTTGTAAATAATGGCAGTATTAATGGGAAGGACGTTGCATTAATAGCAAGCAGTGGAGCGACGCTTAGTATAGACGGCACCACTATAGAGGTAGAAGATGGTCTTGGTGATTTACTAGCGCTGCAGATGGATGAAGGTGAGATTGTTGCACAAAATGGCTCAGTCTCTTTTCTTTCTGGCAAAACAACTGGTGATAATATCAGTGTTATTGGTATCAAAGGCAATATAGATGTAAGTGGCGATGAAGGGGGTAGTGTGAGTGTATATGCGCAAGGAGGCAACGCTGTTAAGGGCAATATAGAGGCAAATAAAAGGCCAGAAGATATAAGGAGTAAGGTTGTAGTTAAAGGTAAGATTAAAGGTGTTGGTGAGAAAAAAAGTGGAGGGCAGGTAGAAGTATTAGGCGATGTTGTAGAGATTGCAAGTGGTGCTATAGTTGATGTAAGCGGCGCATCAGGAGGAGGTAGTGTGAAGATAGGGGGGCAGTATCTAGGGGGTGGTAGTACACCATCTGCAATAGCTGCAAGCATGAATGAGGGGTCTGTTGTAATGGCTAATGCACTTGATAATGGCAATGGTGGAAGGGTGATATTGTGGAGCGATGGGGTCACTAACTTCAAGGGTAATATATATGCAAAAGGCGGGCGGGTAGCCGGCGATGGCGGCTTTGTTGAGACCTCTGGCAAAAAATTGCTCAAAATAGGTGGGATAGCCGATACAAGCGCTCCAAATGGAAAAACAGGTGTGCATTTATTGGATCCTGCTAATATTGAAGTGGTGGGAAATTTTGACCCTGATACAACGTGGAATAATTTTAGCAATAAAGTTTTGGCATGGATTGATAGCGATTATTTGCCAAATATTAGTTTGGAGTATACCACTCTTAGTGCAACTCTTATGGGAGCCAATAATTTTGGGGATACTTTTATTACTGTCAATCGCAATGCATTACATTTTAATAACAATGAGAGAATTTTAGTACCAGGCAGCATAGTTAGCATAGGTGTTGCTCATGCACCACATACAGCAGATGCAAGTCCTACTGATATATATATTGTAGACCATATTGAAAATACTGGGGGTAGTAGCGCACGTATTCATTTCGAATCACCTTTAACTCAGACTTATACTGTTGGTACGAACACTTATGTAGCTAAAGTCACTCAAGTTGTTGATAGAAAAGGTATACATACTGCTATTTCAAATTATAATAATGTATATTGGATAGATGGAAGGTATACAATTAATGGCAAAAATGCGTTATATTATGGCTCTCTTGATTTTAGTATGACTGATTCTATCAAAGAAATGATTAATGTATTTCAAGGTTCTGCTTTTAGTTATAATGTCGGTAGTAATCCATTTCCGCCATATTTCGGCATAAGTATTGGTTCAGCTGATGGTGTAGCGGTAAATGCGGGGGATTGGGATATTACAGATTTTATTCTCAATGGTGAGCCGGCTGTAATTGATACATCAGTGTATGATCCTATTGCGTCTAAGAATTATACTACGGCTAATGTCCCTTATGATTCTAGTGCGTTAAATATAGCTCGTACTAGAATCTTGAGTAATCCATATAGCAAAGATATCAGTCTTCAAGGGGCATATACTTATGACATGCTTTTGCTCTCAGATGCTGCAGATTCGAAGGATGGGCAGATGCTTGAGCAGTATTATTCAGCTTTATATAATAAACAACTTAAGCCACCAGGTACTGGTGTGACTGAAGTTGAAAAGGCCACAGCTAGTGATGGGTATGATACATGGAGCACAAGGTATATTGAGAGGTTGCTTGGAAGCAGCAATGTGATATTAAACGCAAGTAATGATTTAGATCTTAATTTAATGGGGGATACTATATCATTGACATCTGGCAATTCCCTAAGCTTTACAGCAAGCAACAATATTAATATAGTATCATTTGGTGGTATAAATAGTAATGGGGGCAATATATCTTTATCTGCAGGCTCTGTGATAAATCACAATGCAAACTTAGTGCTAACCAATACTAGTGGAATCATTAGCTTATATGGCGATGTAAGCCTTGGACATGATATGGAGGTTCAACTAGGTCAAAGCGGTACTTTTATCAGTAGTGGCAACATTAATGGTGGATATAATTTAACAATAGACAGTACTTCAGCAGGGAGTGGCACTAGTATAACATTGCCTAATATTGGGACTGGGATTGATCTAAATAATATTAATATAAAAGCAGATACAATTACAATAGATAACATAAAATCTGCAACTGATGTAAGTATAGAAAGTTATAATAGTATATCAGTGCCGAGTATAGAGGCAAACACTATATCAGTTGTCACTACAGGGCCTGTTTCTGATATATCAATGGATACTGGAAAAGTGATAAGAGCCAACTCAGTATCTAGTAGTGTGACATTGCTTATGGTTGCCCAAAGAAACTTTCACAATAACAGTGGTGGCAATAATGTGATCACTAATGGAGGTGGTATATTTAATATATATTCTACTTCACCTGATGATAATACTATGGGTATGACAGTAAGTGGCAAAAATGTATATAGTTGCACATATCTGGGTTCATGCCCTAGTTTTAGTGTGACAGATGGTATATCAAAGATGCTTTATAGCTATACACCAACAGTTAATGTAATACCAAATACGACTAACATCGTGTATGGAGATGCAGCTCCAAATTTAAATGGTGCAAGTGTCTCGTATGATGGGTATCCATCTGTAATAGATGAGGGAATTGATTCACCTACAGGCACTGTCAATTGGTCTACTCCATATGTTGCAGGTAATGATGTTGGTTCTTATGATATAAATTATGTCTCAGGTAGCAAAGTTTCCAGTATAGGTGTGAGTTTTTCTTACCCTTCGCCTAGTACTACATCTGTTGTTGTAGCGCCTAGGGTTTTAACACCAAGCCTAATAGGGTCTGCCACAAAGGTATATAATGGCACAACAGCAGCAACTCTTGATGGAAGCAACTGGAGTGTAAGCAATAAATATGGGTCTGATGATGTATATGTTGCAAATACATCAGGTGTATATGCAAATAAGAATGCAGGTACTGGTAAAAACATCAGTGTCAGCACTTTAACATTAGGAGGGGTCAAAAGTGGTAATTATAGCTTATCTACATCATCTATAAATGCTAATATTGGGACTATCACTGCAAAAGGCCTCAGCATAACCGGGGTGAGTGCTCAGAACAAGGTTTATGATGGCCTCCTTAGCGCAGCACTTACAGGGGGGTCGCTAACCGGCATAGAGGGCGCAGATGTGGTTACAATAAGCTCAGGTACAGC
>JACCDK010177708.1_pt1 | contig 12686 bp, 8 predicted proteins | sample 7445871 | NCBI WGS metagenome assembly JACCDK01 (sample SAMN15323436, study PRJNA562643) | freshwater metagenome | isolation source: river surface water | place: USA:Blue River Watershed | collected 2017-08-15
AGGTTGACGGCGCGGGCGTCAGGCTGGGCGCGATCTGGCGGCCGGTTGATGCGGCGGGGCTCTATGTCCCCGGCGGGCGCGCGGCCTATCCCTCCTCGCTGCTGATGAATGCGATCCCCGCGCGGGTGGCAGGTGTCGGGCGGCTGGTGGTCGTCACCCCCACCCCCAAGGGCGCGGCCAATCCGCTGGTGCTCGCCGCCGCGCACATCGCGGGCGTGGACGAGATCTGGCGTGTCGGCGGGGCGCAGGCGGTGGGGGCGCTCGCTTACGGCACCCAGCGCATCCGCCCGGTCGATGTCATCACCGGCCCCGGCAATGCCTGGGTGGCCGAGGCCAAGCGGCAGCTTTACGGCGTGGTCGGCATCGACATGGTCGCCGGGCCTTCGGAAATCCTCGTGATTGCCGATGGCCAGAACGATCCCGACTGGATCGCCGCCGACCTGCTCAGCCAAGCCGAGCATGACCCGACCTCGCAATCGATCCTGATCACCGATGATGCTGCCTTCGCGCGGCAGGTGGAGGACTGCATCGACTTGCAGATCACCCAGCTTTCCACCGCCCGCACGGCCCGGGCAAGCTGGGATGCGCACGGGGTGATGATCGTGGTCGATGATCTCCTCGCCGAAGCCCCCGCCCTCGCCAACCAGCTCGCCGCCGAGCATGTCGAGATCGCGGTGGACGATCCCGAGCCTTACCTGAAGGCGATCCGCCATGCCGGGAGCATCTTCCTTGGGCGGATGACGCCCGAGGCGGTCGGTGACTATGTCGCCGGGCCGAACCACGTGCTCCCGACGGGGCGCCGCGCACGCTTTTCGAGCGGGCTTTCGGTGCTCGACTTCATGAAGCGCACCAGCTTTCTCGGGCTCGATGCCGCGTCCTTCAAGGCGGTCGGCCCCGCGGCCGCAACTCTCGCCCATGCCGAAGGGCTGCCGGCCCATGCCAAATCCGTGGAATTGAGAATCCGATGAACAGCCCCGCCCGTTCCCAAGCGCGTTCTGCCGCGCGGCTCGCCGCCGTGCAGGCGCTCTACCAGCAGCACATGGAGGGCACCGCGCTCGCCCGCCTGCTCGACGAGTTCCACCAGCACCGGCTGGGGCGCACGATCGACGACGATGACTTCGACGAGGCCGAATATGCCGATGCCGAGGTGCCCTTCTTCGATGACGTGGTGCGCGGGGTTGATGCCCGCCGGGCCGAGATCGATGCACTGGTGGCAGGCAAGCTGGCGGCCGGATGGAGCCTCGCGCGGCTCGACAAGGCGATGTTGCAGGTGCTGCGCGCCGGCACCTACGAACTGCTCGCCCGCGCCGATGTCCCTGCGCCGGTGGCGATCAACGAATATGTCGAGGTCGCCAAGGCCTTTTTCGATGACGGGCAGGCCAAGTTCGTCAACGGCATCCTCGATGCGGTCGCAAAGGACGCGCGCGGCTGATCGATTGTGCGCAGGCATAGCGCGGCTGCAGCGCGTTACAGCCCGGTTCCAGCGCGATTTAGACCCCCCTTAGCCCCGGTCCAGAGGGCCATCGCTGCGCTGTTTCACGTGAAACATCGGTAAAGGGGCGCCCCTTCGACAAGCCCGGGGCGAACCTGTATGGGCTTGGGGCCATGAACGAGCCCGATTTTCTCGCAGCCTTGAAAAGCCTCCCCCTCCATCCCGGTGCGCGCGGATTGCTGGACGATTGCGCGGTGCTGGGCATCGGCGGCGAGACCCTCGTCCTTACCCACGACATGATGGTCGAGGGCACCCATTTCCGCCCCGATGCCGACATGGCGGATGTGGGGTGGAAACTGGTGGCGACCAACCTCTCGGACCTCGCCGCCAAGGGCGCCGCGCCGGTCGGGGTGCTGCTCGGGCATATGCTGGGGAAGGAGGATTCCCGGTTTATCAGGGGGTTGGGAGAGGCCCTTGAGGCCTTCGGCACGCCGCTTCTCGGGGGCGATACGGTCGGGGGCGAGGGGACAAGGAGCTTCGGCCTCACCGCTATCGGGCGCGCCCTCCACACCCCCGTCCCCTCGCGCAGCGGCGCCAGGGCAGGCGATGCCATCTACCTCACCGGGGCGGTCGGGCGGGCGATGCTCGGGTTCGAGGGCGACCCCCGCCACCGCGCCGCTTTCGACCGCCCTGTGCCGCGCCTTGCCGAGGGGCGTGCCCTCGCCCCGCTCGTCAGCGCGATGATGGACGTCTCGGACGGCTTGCTGCTCGATGCCTACCGCATGGCCGAGGCGAGCGGCGTTACCATCGCGTTGGAGCCCTCCGCGATCCCCGTTGCAGACCCCTCCCGGGCGGCGGAGGCCTGGCGCTGGGGGGATGATTACGAGCTGCTTTTCACGGCCCCTCCCTCGGCCGGCCTGCCGGTTGCGGCCCACCGGATCGGCATGGTCGCAGCGCGCGGCCCTGCGCCCCTCCTGCTCGGCGAGGAGGCTCTTGGCGCCCCCGAAAATCTCGGGTTCCGGCACCAGTAGGAAGGCGGGGGAACCCGCGAGCCCCCTCAAAAACGCGCAAAACCGGGATGCCCACAGGCACGAGGCTTGCCAGCTTTACGCGAACCCCTATGACTGTGCGCCCTGCGCCCATGGGATCAAAACGAGGCGCATGCTCCCGCTACCGGGAAGCAACATAAAAACGAGAGGGGATTGCTCGTGAATCTATTGCTCATTTCGATTGGGCTGGGGGTGCTTGCCATTGTCTATGGCTTCATCACCAGCCGCCAGGTTCTCGGCGCGGATGCCGGGAACGAGAAGATGCAGGCCATCGCCGCAGCCATCCAGGAAGGCGCACAGGCCTATCTCAAGCGCCAGTACACCGCGATTGCCATCGTGGGCGTGATCGTCGCCGTGATCGTCGCGGCGACGCTGGGGGCGATTCCCGCCGTCGGCTTCGCGATCGGTGCGGTGCTGTCGGGCGTGGCCGGCTTCATCGGCATGAATGTTTCGGTGCGCTCGAACGTGCGCACCGCCGCGGCTGCGCAGGCGGGGCTCCAGCAGGGCCTGACCCTCGCTTTCCGCGCGGGCGCCATCACCGGGCTTCTGGTGGCGGGCCTCGCGCTCCTCGCGATCGCGGTGTTCTTCTGGTATCTGACCGGACCTGCCGGAATGGCCGCCGATAGCCGTCCCGTGGTGATCGGCCTCACCTCGCTGGCCCTCGGCGCCTCGCTGGTTTCGATCTTCGCGCGTCTTGGCGGCGGGATCTTCACCAAGGCTGCCGACGTCGGCGCCGACCTCGTCGGCAAGGTCGAGGCGGGCATCCCCGAGGATGACCCGCGCAACCCGGCGGTGATCGCCGACAACGTGGGCGACAACGTGGGTGACTGCGCCGGCATGGCCGCCGACCTGTTCGAGACCTATGTCGTCACCGTGGGTGCCACCATGGTGCTCACCGCCCTGCTCATGAAGGGCGCGGAGAACCTCGCGGCGCTGATGGCGCTCCCGCTGCTCATCGGGGGCGTGTGCATCGTCACCTCGATCATCGGCACCTACTTCGTGCGCCTCGGCGGCGGCACGAACATCATGGGCGCGATGTACAAGGGCTTCCTTGTCACCGCCGTCCTGTCGGTGCCGGCGATCTGGTTCGCCACCGGCTTTGCGCTCGGCGACATGGAAACCGCCATCGCCGGCCAGGACTTCAACGGCCGCACGCTGTTCTACTGCGGCTTCCTCGGCCTGGTCATCACCGGCCTCATCATCTGGATCACCGAGTATTACACCGGCACGGGCTACCGTCCGGTGCGCTCGATCGCCAAGGCCTCGGAAACCGGCCACGGCACCAACGTGATCCAGGGCCTCGCAATCAGCATGGAAGCGACCGCGCTGCCGACGCTGGTGATCTGCGCCGGCATCATCATCGCCTACCAGCTCGCCGGCCTCATGGGCATCGCCTATGCGGCGACCGCGATGCTGGCGCTCGCCGGCATGGTCGTCGCGCTCGACGCCTATGGCCCGGTCACCGACAACGCCGGCGGCATTGCCGAAATGGCGGGCCTCGATGATTCGGTGCGCGAGAAGACCGATGCGCTCGATGCCGTGGGCAACACCACCAAGGCCGTGACCAAGGGCTATGCCATCGGTTCGGCGGGCCTTGCGGCCCTCGTGCTGTTCGCCACCTACACCGCGGACCTGCGCGAGCTGTTCGAGGGCGTGACGGTCGATTTCAGCCTCGAGAACCCCTATGTCATCGTCGGCCTGCTGCTGGGTGCCTTGCTCCCGTACCTGTTCGGCGCGATGGGGATGACGGCTGTGGGCCGTGCGGCGGGCGAGGTCGTCACCGACGTGCGCGACCAGTTCGCCAAGAACCCCGGGATCATGACCTTCGAGACCAAGCCGGACTATGCCCGGACTGTGGACCTCGTCACCAAGGCGGCGATCAAGGAGATGATCCTCCCCTCGCTGCTGCCGGTGCTGGCCCCGATCGCGGTCTATTTCGTGATCTCGGCGGTGGCAGGTCAGGCCAATGGCTTTGCGGCATTGGGCGCATTGCTCCTCGGCGTGATCGTCGGCGGGCTGTTCGTGGCGCTCTCGATGACCTCGGGCGGCGGCGCATGGGACAACGCCAAGAAGTACATCGAGGACGGCAACCATGGCGGCAAGGGCTCCGAAGCCCACAAGGCCGCAGTAACCGGCGACACGGTCGGCGATCCCTACAAGGACACCGCCGGCCCGGCCGTGAACCCGATGATCAAGATCACCAACATCGTCGCCCTGCTGCTGCTCGCGGCGCTGGCGGCAGGCGCGGCCTAAGCCACCTCGCCTGACGGTGACCAACTCACCCCGCCGGGAGCGATCCCGGCGGGGTTTGTTGTTTCCCGCCCGCGCACGTGCCGGGATTGACGGGCGCGTGAACGCCAAGCATGGCCGTGCCCCATGACCGAGACACCCACCCATCAAGAGCTTGTCGCAGGCCTGATCCGCCTGCTCACCGTCGAGAAGCGCGCTGCCGACGTCTTCGCCGGGCCGCCGCAGGACGACGGGATCGGGCGGGTGTTCGGCGGGCAGGTGCTCGCCCAGGCGCTTGCAGCGGCGCAGAGCACCGTCGCGGACGGCAAGCGCGCCCACTCGCTCCACGCCTATTTCCTGCGGGGCGGACGCGAGGGCGCCCCGATCGAATACCGGATCGAACGCGACTTCGACGGCAGGAGCTTCGCCAACCGCCGGGTGGTGGCCGCGCAGGAGAACGAGGAGGGCATCGCGGTCCCGATCCTCAACCTCACCGCCAGCTTCCAGCAGCCCGAGGACGGCCTCGAGCACAGCGATTCCCCGATGCCGGACGTCGCGCGCCCGGACGATCTGCGCCCGGACATGGAGCTGCGCCGCGAGATCGCTGAACAATGGGGCGAAAAGCTCTCCGAAACCCAGCGCCGGATGATGCTGCGCCCGCGTCCGATCGAGATGCGCACCATCGACCGCCTGCACTGGATGAGCCGCGAACCGCGCGAGCCGCGGGCACACACGTGGTTCCGGGTCGCAGCCCCGATCACCGGGCCCGATGATACGCCCGAGCTCCACCGCGCGATCATCACCTACGCGAGTGACTACACCCTGCTCGGCACCAGCGCCTTGCCCCATGGCCTTTCGTGGATGCGCAATGAGCTGGTCGGGGCGAGCCTCGATCATGCTCTGTGGTTCCACCGCGATGCCCGGGCGGACGAATGGCTGCTCTACGCCACCGATGCCCCCTGGTCGGGCGGCGGGCGCGGCTTCAACCGCGGACGCATCTTCAACCTCGCCGGCGAGCTCGTCGCGAGCGTCGCGCAGGAGGGAATGATGCGCAAGCGGGTGAAGACCTGATCCGCGCCCTCAATGGGCCAGAAGGATGGGCATCTTGGGATCGGCCAAGACCTTGCGGGTCACGCCGCCCAGCAGCATCTCCGCCAGCCGCGAGTGACCATAGGCGCCCATCACCATCAGCGCGCATTCGCGCATCTCAGCTGCAAGGAACAGTGTTTCGGCAATCGGCGCATCGCCGCGCGGCAGTTCCAGCATCTCGCACGCGATGCCGTGGCGGCTGAGATAGCGCGCGCCTTCGGTCGGAGGCAGTTTCCCCTCGGCACTTGCAACCGGTTCAACGACGCTTGCCAGCGTGACCTTGCACGAACAGGCCAGCAGCGGCAGCGCGGCACGCAGGGCATGGGCGCTCTCTGCCGAACCGTTCCAGGCAACCAGCATCGGCGCGCCGATGTCGAAGCTGCGGCTTTGCTCGGGCACCACCAGCACCGGCACAGGGGCCTTCAGAACGAGATCGCCGACCAGCGAGGCAGGGCCGCGCCCGCCGGCACCGAGATCGGCCGGCCCGAGGATCACCACATCGGCCAGCGGTGAGGCTTCGAGCAGTCGCTGCGCCGCCATGCCGTAGTCAAAGCGCCAATCCCAGGCCACGCCTTCGTTTTCGAGCCCCTGCTCGATCTCGGCACGCAGCCGGTCGGCGTTCTCCCTGATCACCGGCATCGCCGCCGCGATCGCCGCGCCGTAGACATCGCCGGTTGCAAAGACATTGTAATTGACCGTCTGCACGCAGGTGATGTGGCCATTGGTCGAGCGGGCAATGTCGAGCGCCACCTGAAGGCGCGCCGCCATCGCGGCATCGTGGTCGATGTGCAGCAGGATCGATTTCATCGCGCTTCTCCCTTTGATGAAGCCATAATGCCTCCGGGAGGGCCCTCCGGCCTTGATCGGGATCAAGATTGGCGGCCATAATTGTGCCCTTGCCAGTCCGTAGCGGCTCGCGCATCCTTTGCCCGGAGGGAGAGAGCCATGCAGATCACGCGTCATCCGCCGGTGAAGACCAGTCTCGAGCCGTCGAACCACCCCTATCTCACGGGGCCATGGACGCCGCTCCACGAGGAAGTCGATGTCGCCGAGCTGCCGGTGATCGCAGGCGCGATTCCCCCCGACATCGACGGCATCTACCTCAGGAACACCGAGAACCAGGTGCACCAGCCGCTCGGGCGGCATCATCCCTTCGATGGCGACGCGATGATCCACCAGGTCAGTATTTCCGGCGGCAAGGCGAGCTACCGCAACCGCTTCGTGCGCACGCACTGCTTCGAGGCGGAGCAGATTGCGGGCCGATCGCTGTGGGGCGGGCTGATGGACCCGTGGGGCACCTCGGTGCGCCCGGGCTTCGGCGCGCACGGAGGGCTGAAGGACACCGGCTCCACCGACATCATCGTCCACGCCGGTACGGCCTATGCCACGCTCTACCAGTGCGGCGAGGCGTGGATGCTCGATCCGGTCACGCTCGCCAGCCGGGGCAAAGCGCCGTGGGTGCCGCTCGACGGGATCTCGGCCCACCCCAAGGTCGACGAGGCGACCGGAGAGCTGATGTTCTTCAACTATTCGAAGCACGCGCCCTTCATGCATTACGGCGTGGTCGACCGCACCGGCCAGCTGGTCCACTACGTCCCCGTCCCCCTGCCCGGCCCGCGCCTGCCGCACGACATGGCGATCACGCCGAACTGGTCGATCCTCAACGACATGCCGCTCTACTGGGACGAGGAACTGCTGGGCCGCAACATCCATGCCGCCCGCCTCCACCCGGGCGTCCCGACCCGCTTCGCCCTGATCCCGCGTCACGGCCAGCCGCAGGATATCCGCTGGTTCGAAGCCTCGCCCACCTATGTGCTCCACTGGACCAATGCCTGGGAGGAAGGCGACGAGGTGGTGCTCGAAGGCTATCATCAGGCCAAGCCGATGCCCGATCCGCTCGAGGAAATGGGCCGCTACAGCCACATGATGGCCTATGTCGACGAGCACTCCTTCCAGTCCCGCCTCCACCGCTGGCGCTTCAACCCGAAGACCGGCGAGACCCGCGAGGAGCGGCTCAGCGAGCGGATCGTCGAGTTCGGGATGATCAATCCGCGCTTCGCCATGCGCAAGAGCCGCTACGTCTGGTCGACCACCACCAAGCCGGGCTGGTTCCTGTTCAACGGCTATGTTCGCCACGACACCGAAACGGGCGAGGAACAGGTCTATCGCCTGCCCGAGGGGGTCTATGCCAGCGAGAGCCCGATGATCCCGCGCAAAGGCGCGACGGCGGAAGACGATGGTTACCTCGTCACCTTCCTCATCGACGAGAACAGCGGTGCTTCGGAATGCGCGATCCTCGATGCGGCGGACGTGACGAAGGGCCCGATCTGCCGCCTTGCTCTCCCTCACAAGATCTGTTCGGGCACGCATTCGGTGTGGGTCGAGCACGATCAATTGCGCGCCGACGCCGCCTTCCACGCCGCCCGCCACGCCCGCGCCGGCTGACGCCGGTCGAGACATCGGCGCCGCTCGTCACCGCCGCGATTGCCGATGCGCGGCCATGGGCGTAGCGCGGCACGCTTGGAACAACACCTGCCGGGACAACCTCCGATGAACTTGCGCCTCCTGCTTGCCGCCTCGAGCACATTGATGCTCACTGCCGCGCCGGTCTGGGCCGAGAGCGATGCACCACAAGCGGCCGCGAGCGCCGCCGTTCAGAGCGAGCATGACAAGCTGTTCGCCCTGTTTGCCGATGCCGACGCGCGCGAGCTTGCGCTCAACCCGCTTGCCCGGGTCTATCGCGGCGACGAGGATGGGGTCGACCGCCTCGGTGACCTGCTCAGCGATGCGAACTTCCTGGCCGCGCGCACCGACATCAGGTTGAACCTCGCCATCCTCGCGCAGATCGACCGCAGCAGGCTCGATGCCACCGACCAGCTTGCCTATGACGTGTTCGCCTACACCCAGGCCCGCGCCCTCGCCGGGATGAGCGACGAATTGCGCACCGTCACCGAAGTGCGCCCGCTCAACCACTTCTTCGGCTTCCACAATTCCTACCCCAATCTCGCCAGCGGGAGCGGTGCGGCGCCGTTCAAGACCATCGCCAACTACGAGGACAATCTGTCGCGCCACGACGATTACATTGCCTTTGTCGACCGGGCGATCGCGAGGTTCCGGCAAGGCATGAAGTCCGGCGTGCTCGAAACCCGGCTGACGGTCGGGATCATGGTCACACAGCTGACCACCCAGCTCGACACGCCGATTGGCGAATCGCAGTTCATGGGTCCGACGAAGCAGTTTCCGGAAGGTTTCCCCGATGCCGACAAGGCCCGGCTCACTTCCGCCTATGAGTCGAAGACCCGCGAGATCTACGCCGCCAACACGCGCTTGCGCGACTTCCTGCGCGACGAATATCTCCCCGCCGCGCGCGAGAGTATCGGCCTGTCGCAGATGAAGGGTGGGCCTGCGCTCTATGCCCAGCTGGTCGAAGATTCGACCACCTTGCCGCTCGATCCCGAGACCATCCATGCCCTTGGAGTTTCCGAAGTCGCCCGGATCAAGGCGGAAATGGAAAAGCTCAAGCGCGAGGTGCGCTTCAAGGGCACGCTCAACCAGTTCTTCGATTATGTCCGCACCGACCCCAGGTTTCAGCCCAGGAGCCGTGAGGCGCTCACTCAGGCCTATTACCAGGTCGGGCGCGAGGTCGACACGAAGATCGGAGCGCTGTTCTCGCGCTTGCCCAAATCACCGCTCGAGATCCGCCCCTACGATCCTTCGACCGAGAAGTTCGAGGCTGGCGGCTCCTATGAGCCGGGATCGGCCGACGGCAAGCGCCCGGGCGTGTTCTTCTTCAACGCCTACGACCTGCCGAGCCGCCTGACCCCGGGGATCGTGACACTCTACCTCCACGAAGGTGCCCCCGGGCACCACTTCCAGATCAGCCTTGCGCAGGAGAACGAGGCTCTGCCCGCTTTCATGCGCTATGGCGGCACCACCGCTTTTGTCGAAGGCTGGGCGCTCTATGCCGAGACACTTGGCAACGAGATGGGCTTCTTCAAGGATCCCTGGAACCGCTACGGCACCTTGCAGGACGAGCAGCTTCGCGCGATGCGGCTGGTGGTCGACACCGGCATCCATGCCAAGGGCTGGAGCCGCGATCAGGCGATCGAATACATGCTGGCCAACTCGGGCATGACCCGCACCGACGTGGTGGCCGAAGTTGATCGCTACATCGCCATTCCCGGGCAGGCGCTGGGTTACAAGATCGGATCGCTCAAGATCCAGGAGCTGCGCAAGCGGGCGCAGGAGAAGCTCGGCAGCCGGTTCGACATCCGCGCCTTCCACGATCAGGTGTTGAACACGGGCGGCCTGCCGCTGGCTGTGCTGGAGCAGAAGATCGACCGCTGGATTGCTGCCGAGGCGGCCCGGTAGCGGGCCGCTGCGGCATCCAGAGGCCGAACAACCCGCCGCATTCTATGCTCCGACTGCCCCCGCTCTTGGCGCGGGGCCGGGTTTGTTCATCTGGCAGCAAGGCGCCGGTCACAACACCCAAGCTCAAGCGCATCCCCCAACCAGAGGCCGCCCCCGGACATCGCGGCCGGCAGCGCAGGAGCAAAAACTGTGAAAACGACCCTTCTCACGTCGCGAAAGATCGCCCTCGGGGCGCTACTCGCAGCCGCCGCAGCCACCGGCTTGTCGGCGCAGACCTATCCCGCCACCGGAACCCAGGACGAGGCAACGGCCACCGTCTACGGGGCCTTGCCATCGCTCGAACAGATGCAGGAAGGCCCGCGTGTGACCGGCATGATCACCGCCCGGCAGGGTTCGCGCCTGCAGGTGACCGCCGAGGATGGCAACGTCACCATGGTCACCCTCCATCGGGAAACGGAAATCCGCACCCGCGGCGGATTCCTCGGGATCGGCAACAAGACGCTCGACCAGAATGCGCTGACCAATGGCCTGCCGGTGATCGTCAAGACCTCGCAATATGGCGAAGGCCTTGTCGCCAACGAGGTGCGTTTCACCAGCGACGACCGCCAGATCGCGATGATGATCCGGGGCGGCACAGCGCAGCAATTCGGCGAGCACGGCGAGGCCATCCGCCGGAATGCCGCCGCCACCGAGGCGCTGCGCGGCCGTCTGGGTGATATCGACAAGTACAACCTCGTCGGCACCTCGAACGTCTACTTCCAGACGGGCAAGGCGAACCTCACCGAGCAGTACAAGGCCGAGCTGTGCAATGCCGCAGCGCAGGCCGAGCAGAACGAGAACGCCCTGCTGCTGGTGCTCGGCTATGCCGACATCACCGGCTCGCAGGAGTTCAACCAGACCTTGTCGGAAAAGCGCGCCGCGGCTGTGGTCAACCACCTCCAGCAGGTCTGCAAGTGGAAGCCGTACCGCATGCTGACCCCGACCGGCATGGCGACCGCCGATCCGGCGGCCGACAACGCGACACCGGAAGGCCGGGCGCAGAACCGCCGTGTTTCTGTGAACGTGCTGGTAAGCAAGGCCCTCGACGACCCGCATCAGGTCGCCCGCCAGTAAGCTGCACCGCACGGGAGGCCATCGGGGGCGGGCCGCAAGGTCCGCCCCTTGGCTATCCGCCCGCGTGGTAGAAGTCGTAGACCTTGCGCGCCACTGTCGCGCTGACACCGGGCGCGCGTTGCAGGTCCTCGAGCGCAGCGGCCCGCACCTTGCTCGCGGTGCCGAAATGCAGCAGCAGCGCGCGCTTTCTTGCCGGACCGATGCCGGGGATCTCGTCGAGCGGCGAGGCGGTGATCGCCTTCGACCGCTTGGCCCGGTGCGCGCCGATCACGAAGCGATGCACCTCGTCGCGCAGGTTTTGCAGGTGGAACAGCAGGGGTGAATTGGTGGGGAGCATCTTCTCGCGCCCATCGGGAAAGTGGAACACCTCGCGCCCCTCGCGCCCGTGCCCCGGTCCCTTGGCGATGCCGACCACCGCCACCTCCTCCGCGATCCCGTAGTCCTCGAGCACGCGCATCACGCTCGAAAGCTGTCCCTTGCCCCCGTCGATCAGCATGAGATCAGGCAGCACGGCCTCGTGCCCGCCGGGCTTGGCGTCGGGCGCAGGCTCGCCCTCTCCTTCGGCGAAACTGCGGAAGCGGCGGCTCATGACCTCGCGCATCATCGCGAAGTCGTCGTTGGATTGCGCCTCGCGGATGTTGAACTTGCGGTACTGGCGCTTCTCGAAGCCCTCCGGCCCGGCCACCACCATCGCGCCCACTGCCTTGGTGTCCTGGATATGGCTGTTGTCATAGACCTCGATGCGCTGCGGCGGGCTGTCGAGCTCCAGGAACTCGGCAAGCTCGCGGTTCAGCCGCGCCTTGGTGCCGCTTTCCGCCAGCCGTCGTTCCAGCGCCTCGACGGCGTTCCGTGTAGCCTGCTCCATCAGCTTGCGCCGGTCGCCGCGTTCGGGGATCGAAAGCCGCACTTTGCGGCCTGCCACTTCCGAAAGCGCGGCCTCGATCAGCTCGGCCTCTGGCAGTTCGCGGTCCACCAGAATGGTCGGCGGCGGAGGCACTTCCTCGTAGAATTGCAGCATCACGTCGGCGAGCACCTGTGCCTCGTCCACATCCGCCGTGTGACGCGGAAACAGCGCGCGGTGGCCCCAGTTCTGCCCGCCGCGGATGAAGAAGGACTGGACGCTCATCTGGCCGTTCTTGGCCGCCAGCGCAAAGACGTCGGCATCCCCCAAGCCTTGCGCATTGATCGCCTGCGAACCCTGGATGAAGGTCGCCGCGCGCAGCCGGTCACGCAACATCGCGGCGGTCTCGAAATCGAGATTCTCGGCCGCCTCGGCCATCTGCCGCTCAAGGTCAGCCTGCACCGCGCCCGATTTGCCCGAGAGGAAATCCTTGGCCTGCCGCACCAGCGCGTCATACCCGGGCTCGTCAATCCGCCCCACGCAGGGCGCGGAGCAGCGCTTG
>JACCDK010768533.1_pt1 | contig 12675 bp, 4 predicted proteins | sample 7445871 | NCBI WGS metagenome assembly JACCDK01 (sample SAMN15323436, study PRJNA562643) | freshwater metagenome | isolation source: river surface water | place: USA:Blue River Watershed | collected 2017-08-15
AACTATCAATTCAAATGGACTAACGGCATCGGCAGGCAGTCCAGCAGTTGGCAATGGATTAGCACAAAACGTAATTTTTGATGATGCATGGACAAATAGCACCCCATTAGCAGTTGATGTAGTTTACACGATAGTTCCAGTAGCATCTACAACGGGATGTTTAGGTAATCCATTTACAGTAACAGCTACGATCAATCCGGAGCCTTTGATCACAACGCCTATTTCAATTTCGACTTGTTCCGGAGTATCTTTCAACGCTACGAACAATGTAATAGTGGATAATGGTTTGAGCTCATTAACTTATACATGGACAGTAATTCCGAATAATAACGTAAGCGGTGAAAGTGATTTGGTTACTCCGCAATTCCAAATTTCACAAATGTTAATTAATCAAACTAGTCTGCCTGAAGATGTTAATTATATCATTACACCAATATCCGCAAACGCTTGTATTGGAACTAATTTTTCATTAACTGTTACGGTTAATCCGGAACCAATCGTATTGGATCAATCCCTTACTATTTGTAGTGATGACCCTATTGCTGTTAATATAGGTAATGATGTTAATGGCCCGATAGTTTCAGCCTACAATATTCTTTCAATAAGCAATTTAAATTTATTGACTTCGTCAGCTGGATTTCCGGCTACTGGTTTTAATTTCCCACCAAATGAAATTGCTAATGATGCTTGGAATAATATCACTTCCAATACTCATGACATTATATATTCGGTAGTTCCCATTGCCTCAGGAACGGGTTGTTTGGGTAACGATTTTAACGTAATTGTTTCCGTTAAACCTGAACCAAATGGTATTTCCGACCAATTAATAACATGTTCAAATGTTCCACTTTCCATTATCTTAGACAATAATGACGTAACAAACGGATTAGTAGGAGTAAACTATTCATGGTCTGCTACCCCAAATGGCGATGTTGGGGGAGAAGGTAATGGTAGTGGAAATATTTCAAATGTTCTTTCCAATTATACATCAAGTTCAGAATCAATTTTATATAGTATAACTCCTGAGTATAATGGTTGTTATGGGGATGAATTTTCTTATTTGGTAACTGTAAATCCTGAACCAGTTGGCCTTAATAATGATACAGCGATCTGCTCCAATTCTCAAATAAATTATGATTTCATTGCTGATATTACAAATTTCAATTCAGGGGTTTCTTTTGAGTGGTATACACTTGATTATCCTCCAATAATAAATGAAAGTTTCCTTCCCACACCGGGTTCGGGAAATTTTGATGATAATTTGATTAATCAGAATCCAACACTTGAGACTCTAACATACACGGTTATACCTACTTCGAATCAAGGTTGTGTTGGTTTGCCATTTTTATATGAGGTAACACTTTTACCTGAGCTAACAGTTGATCAAATTTCAAATACTACTTTGTGTGGTGGTGAGCTTTATTGTGCTCCAACTTTTACGGGTAATGCTTCAAATATTGGCGGCGTAATTTATGAATGGTCCACGAACAACACATCCATTGACCCTTCAGGTACAATCTCAGGTCAAGGAGATATAGAGTGCTTTAATGTGTATAATAATGGGACTGTCAATCAGACCGCAACAATTACTGTTACACCAACTTACCCTGGCTGTCCAGACGGTGTCCCAATGTTTTTCCAAATTATCGTTAAACCAACACCTCAAGTATTGATAAATACCGGAGGGGATTCACCTAATCAAGTGATTTGTCATAATACGCTAACGAATTATGTAGATTTTTATTCCAACTTAGATCCATTAACAAATTATGAGTGGTCAACGACCAATATTTCAATTAGTCCAGCACTTGTTCCGCCATACATAGGAGACATTCAATCTTTTACTGGAACAAATACTGATTGTCTTCCACAAACTGCCCTATTTAAAGTTGTCGGGAAATATAATAACTGTGTATCAGATACTATGTCTTTTACCATTACAGTTAAGCCAGTTCCTGAGATAATTCCAAATAATGACCAACATTTATGTGGAAATACATCCACAGATGAAATTTTGTTTCAAGTTAATAATTGTATATCCCCAGTGACGTATAATTGGACTGTATCTGGTCAGGATGTTGGAATTCAAAGTGGAACAGGTAGTAACATTCCTTCAACAATGACTCCAAGTTCACTTACCATTCTTGACGGAGTTATTACCGTTACTCCATCTCATGATGGTTGTGACGGAATACCGGATGAGTTACACGTCGTTGTGCATCCGGTTCCAACTGTATTCCCAACAATGGATCAGTCAGATTGTGAAGGAGAATTAACTGAACTAATAATTTTTAGTGGAAGTCATCCTGGAGAAACGATATATACTTGGAATAATAATCCTGTTTTTGCACCTGGAACTATACCGCAACCGACCCCACCTTCTACTAGTTCGATAATTCCATTTACATTAACAGGTTCTAATTTTACCTCAAATTTTACAGTTACGCCTTCTTTGTTAACTACCCATACAGATGGAATTTCTAAAACGTGTATAGGAATTCCTGATGAATTTATGATTACCTCGGTTGGACCTAAACCGATAATAAATACCCTTAACACCAATTACGTTTATTGTCCAGGTGACGCCGTAAATATACCTATATTTGTTTCTCCCAATTTAAGCTCCGGAACATCTTTAGCATGGTCAGTAACACCAACAAATGGGGGCACTGGTGGAATAGATTCTGGGTCACCAGCAGATCCTTTAAATCCTTCCATTACGGATGTCGCAGAAGGATTAATATCATCTAATCAGACAGCAACTGTAACTTTTACCTCAACCTACAACGGCTGTGATAGTGATCCGCATTTGATTACAATTGAAGTAAAAAAGACACCTCATGTCGGAGCAATTCAAGATGTCTTAGTTTGTGGAAATGAATATGTTCCTCAAATTCCTTTCACCAGTTTAAATGGGTCAAATTTCACTTATGACATTAATGACCCTACTGTAGCCACAACATCAATTACCAATCCCGGAACAACTCCCTTTTTTCCTGATTTTACCTCAAATAACACATTTTTAGATGACGTTAACCCCATTACAAATGTTGAAATAAAGGATGCAATTGTAACTGTTACTCCTAATTTAGATGGTTGTGTAGGATTACCAGAAAGTTTCTTGATTAATGTAAATCCAATTTTGCAAATGGCGAATCCTCCGCAAGATATAACTGTATGTTCTGGAATATTAGTGCAGGAAATATGTTTCAACAATCTTGTGCCTGCCACATATAACTGGGATTTTGGAGCTACAAATTTAGGCATGGTCGAAGATGGTGTGAATTGTATTCCAACATGGAATTCAATAAATTTTGGATCAACATCCATTCAAGTTACTCCTGTACTCAACGGATGTAATGGGATTTCAGAAACATTCGATATTACAGTTGTTCAAAAACCTATTATGAATCCACAGGGACCTTATGAATTTTGTCATAATGAGTCAACTCCAGCAATATGCTTTACTTCTAATATTGCTGCAGATTATGATTGGACCAGAACAGGCGATAATATAGGTTCGCTAAATTTTGGAGACAATTGTATTCCAAGTTTTATTGCGTCGAATTCATCTAATCCTGGCACTGATTTATGTGCAATATTTGAAGTCATACCAAAGTATACCGTTAACAATGTAACTTGTTATGGTGACACTGAATCAGTTAATATTTGTGTTCATCCATTACCTCAAATAAATGCAGGGAATGACGCTGTTTTATGTATTGGACAATGTACTCAGCTGAATGCAACTGGTACTGGAGCTGGTAATTTAACTTTCTCGTGGAATACTGGATCTCAGGGTCAATCATTTTGTCCGAATTCTACGACTGTACTAACGGCCACAGGAACTGATGAGAACCAGTGTCAAAATAGCGATGATTTGATTGTAAATTTTGTTAATGCTTTGCCTCCGGTGGTTAATGCAGGACCAGATGAATCAATTTGTCTAGGTCAATCCTATACCCTGAATGCAACAGGAGACAGTCCATTTATTTGGAACAACAATCTCTATTCAAATGGGCAGGAAATTACTCCAACAATTGCTTCTCAAACAGATACATTTACCGTTTATGTTACTTCTTCCATAACACAGTGTATTTCGAGAGACACGGTTTTATTAACTGTTAATCCTTTACCAATTGTTACAATAACCGCCTCTGACAACTCTATTTGTCAAGGTGAAAACTCAATTTTAACAGCATCTGGAGCATCTACCTATCAGTGGCTTGACGGACCTAATATTTCAACCTACTCAGTTACAAGTTCGGGTAATTATGTTGTAATTGGCACGGATGTTAATAACTGTTCGGATACGGCTAATATAAATATTACGGTAAATCCTTTACCAAACCCATTATTTTCATCGGATATTAATTCTGGAGGATGCTTACCATTTAGTCCAACATTTACGGATCAAACGGGAATAAATGGAGGTCCAACGGCAGCATCGGTAGTTTGGGATTTTGGAAACGGTGCCTCATCTATTCAGACGGGATCGGTATTGAATATTTACGACAATTATGGTTGTTATGATATCACTTTAACAGCTACAACTGCTGAAGGATGCTCTGCATCCATAACACAAGAAAATTATATTTGTGTGAATGAAATTGTAGCTGCTTTCGAACCTGATGTTTTTGAACAGCCGATCACCAATCCATTATTTCAATTTGAAAACAACTCGGAAAATGCGACCAGTTTTCTTTGGAATTTTGGTGATTCTCCTTCTAATGGATCTACTAATTATAATACAAGCCATACCTATAACGAGTCGGGTAACTTTTTAGTTGAACTAATTGCTTATTCAATAGACGGCTGTACGGATACTGCTTATCATGTAGTAAAAGTTATGGATATGTTAATTCTTTATGTTCCAAATTCTTTCACACCTGATGGTGACGGATTGAATGAAGTATTTATTCCTCAACTTACAGCAGGATACGATAGAGATAAAGGATACGAGTTCCTCATATACAATCGTTGGGGCGAGGTGATTTTTAAAAGTAATCAAGTACTAGAAGGATGGGATGGAACTTACAATGGAGTCCCAATGCAAAATGGTACCTATACTTGGACTATACGATTTAAGGACTCAATGAATAGTAAAAAATATGATTATCAAGGACATGTTAATTTAATACGCTGATGACTAAAGCCCTATTTTTCGTTTTATTAACGAATACCATATTTGCTCAAATTACACTAAACGAAACTGATTTTGCTTCTCCAGGTGATACGGTAAGAATGAGCAATTCTATTCAAGTGGACTTTGATCCAACACTTTCAGGCGCGGGAATTACCTGGGATTATTCTAATTTATTTGCGAATAATCAGTTTTTAAGAGAATTTACTTCTATTGGATTTAGCCCAGTACAATTTACTTTTGGTGTTTTAGCACCCTCTAACTATCAGGCATCTTATTTTATTCCTGAAACAAATTTCGCTTTGGATCAGTTAAACGGCTTTTTACCGGTTACTTTAAGTGATCCGCGATCTTATCAAAAATCAACTATTGACTCTATCACAAAGGTTGGTTTTTCGGTGAAGGTGAATGGTGTCGATGTTGCTTTTAAATCCGATACAATTGAAACAAAGTACAAATTCCCTATGGAGTATCAGCAAACATTTACAACCAAAGGTTATACCTATATTGATTTAAGTCCCGCTGCCGAACTCAAGGTTAAACAATTGCGATATGTTACGAGTACCGTTGATGGATATGGACAGTTAATATTACCTTTTGGAACCTTCGAAGTTTTACGAGTAAAGAGAGTAATTAATGAAATTGATTCTATATACCAATCTTTTTTTGGAGCCCCAGCATGGTTTGGAGCTCCTCCATTTCAAACAACAGAATATGAATGGATAAGTCAAAACAAAAAAGATGTATTATTAAAAATTATTGTAAACAATGCTAATGGAGTTGATCAGATTCAGTCGATAGAATACCAAGATATCTACTTAGGTTTGGACGCGAGTTTAATTGAACAAGAATTACAGTTGAGTATATATCCTAATCCTACAAGTAATTTAATCAATATCAATTCGCTCACACCACTAAAAAAGATAAGCGTATTAGATGCCAGAGGGATGACATTAGAACAAAAAAATATAGAAAACCTTTTTCATTTATCCTTTAACCTAGAAAATTATTCTTCCGGTTTTTACTTTTTAGCGCTGGAGACTATCTCAGGTTCGAAAATCATTCGGGTAACTAAGAACTAATCCGTAAATTTGTACGAGGCAAATCAGTCTATCGCTGTTTTGAGAAATCAAAAGAGAGGAAAGTCCGGGCAGTGTAGAGCGTCGTACTTCCTAACAGGAAGGTCTCAATTGTTGAAGCTATTGGGAACAGAAAGTGCCACAGAAAGGAAAACTACCTTGACAAGTACGCTTCGTCAGGGAAAAGATGAAAAGGTGGAGTAAGAGCCCACGGCGTTTTTGGTGACAAGAACGGCATGGTAAACCTTACGAACTGAAAAACCAAATATACCGAGGCTTGAGGGTTGCTCGCCCAATCTCGGAGGGTAGGTTGATTGATGCTAATGGTGACATTAGTACTAGAGAAATGATAGACTACTACGCTGCTTGCAGCAAAGGATACAGAACCCGGCTTATGATTTGCCTTTTTTATTTTTTATGATACAAGATTACGTTTCCAAATTAACAATTTCACTAGACTTGATAAAAGATTCTCATCGTGCAATTGCCATGAAACAATATATGCGTAATCAATTTGAGTTTCTTGGTGTTTCAAGCGTTCCAAGAAAAGAAATGTACGTAGCCTGGAAAAAAGAGTTGCCTGCAAATATCGGGAGAGAGGAACGCTGGGAGCTCATTTATGAACTATGGGAAAAGGAGGAAAGAGAATACCATTATCTAGCAATAGATTGGCTAAATTCTTGGAAAATTGCGGATATTGAAGAGAACGATGACCAACATCTGAAATTTTTAATTTCAAATAAATCGTGGTGGGATACAGTTGATTTGTTGTCGAGCAATATACTTGGAAGATATGGTCTTAAATTTCCGAAGAAAATGTTAGACCTAATTGAAGAATGGTCAATTGAAAAAAGTTTTTGGTTACATCGAGCGACAATCATTTTTCAATTGCGTTATAAAAAAGATACAGATTTAAGAATTCTTTCAAATCAAATTATACGGTTTCAAAGGAATAAAGAATTTTTCATTCAAAAGGCAATTGGATGGTCTCTTCGTGAATATGCCAAAACAGATTCGAAATGGGTAATAGATTTTATCGAAGAAAATGGAATTTCAGGCCTTGCAAGAAGAGAAGCGTTAAAACACTTATCGAATTAATGTGATGTGTCCATGATAAATTTCATCACTTGCTTCATCGCCGAATAAGTCAAATGTAACTTTGTAAAAATAAACCCCATTTACGGCTTTATCACCACCCGATGTGGTTCCGTCCCAACCTTCAGTCAAATCCTCAAATTCATATATTTTATTTCCCCATCGATTGAAAATTTCACATTTAACTCCTTCGATACATTCTGTAAAGATTTTCCAAATGTCATTAGTCTGATCTTCATTGGCAGTAAGGACGTTTGGAATGCGAATAACTGCTTCACCTGCAGTCATTACCAAAGCTTCTGTTTGATTGTAAATACAGCCATTGGCATCAACAACGTTAATGAAATACGAGCCGACACCAAGACCTTGTACACTTGATTGGGGCTGAGTAATTGTTCCGTTAACAGTGTATTGATAAGGCGCTAAACCTCCAATAGTTCCATTGATAACTAACGCTCCGTTGTTTAACCCACAATTCGGATTAGTTAGACCAACTTGAATAAGTGACGGACCTGCAAACATAGGAACTAAAGTTTGTTCTTGATAAGAACAATTGTTTGCATCAAGAACTGAAATGGTGAAGGTTCCTTGAGCCAAACTATCAAAAACTTGAGCAGAAGAATAAATACCATTATTAATAGTATAAGTATAAGGCGAAGTTCCTCCAGTTGTTGTGGCAATTGCAATTTCACCAGTATTCTCATCGCATTGTGTCGCAGTAATGTTGGTAGTAATATCCGTTGGAGGTGTTGTCGTGGAAATTAAAATGGTTGTATCTCTAGTACAAATTCCATCTGTGAAGGAAACTAAATATGATCCTGCAGCTAAATTTGCTGCGCTATCAATAGTCGAATTAACCCCAGTTGGCCATGTAAAGGTATATGTTCCATTCGGAGATACATCTAAATCAGCAGCACCATTGGATTGTTGACAAGTGGAATTATAAATTGTAGCAGTAGAAGTCAACCCAAGACTTGGAAGAATTGCAATCGTTGTATCAAAAGCACACGTATTATCAGAGATACTTACTTGATAAGATCCAGGAGGAAGATTTGTAGCACTATTTGTGGTTGTAACAGCTGGTGTCCATGTGTAGGAATAAACCGAACTGTTTGGCGTATTATCTACGATAATTAAACCATTATTTTCTCCACATGTTGTTTGCTCAATCTGAAAGAATGATTGAAAAGGAACTGGATTTTGTAAAACAATAGTTGTATCATAGGAACAGTTAAATTGTGTAATTGTAATTTGATAAGATCCTTGAGGTAAATTAGTTGCACTATTTGTTGTAGAAAAGTTAGGCAACCAAGAATAGGTATAATCGGCATTATAAGGATCAATACTTATGGAACCGTTTGATTGCAAACAGGCTGGTTGTTGCACATTTGTAGTTAAATCAAAAGGATTAGTTACTACACTGATATTATAAGTTTCCTGACAGTTATTTGCATCAGTAACGACAACTTGATAGTCACCTTCACACAGGTTTGTTGCTGTTTGAGTGGTTTGATTTAAATCATCGTTCCACAAAAAAGAAAATGGAGCTTGACCCGATGTTATGTTGACAGTACCAGTTCCATTACAGTAACCAATTAAAGAGCCAGTAAGGCAATTATTAGGATCGTTACAAATAGCATAGGTTGGTTGACCTACACCGGCCCAATTTCCCCCATCTGGAATTCTTCGTATGGTTTGCCCAAAGTGGCTACTACCATCAGCAGTGCTAGCATAAAATTTTAAGTCGTTAGGAATGGAATTGTAACTAAGCAAACTTGTTGTATTCGAACAGCCTACGTTGGAAGAAACACAAGGTTGTCCGGCTAGGGAAGCAGTATTTCCTGGTCCCCATCGCACAGCATCAACAGGATTTCCATTTGCATCATAAAATGCAAACCATCCTCCCGCATTTGGAAACCAAACTCTTGTTCCTGAACAACAAATACCTAATTCGTTCACTTCACCAGGAACAATTACTTCCACCACATTTCCTCCATTTTGAACAAGAAGATTACTTGGAACTGGAGTAACATTTATACCTCTTACCATACAGAAGCCATTTGGAGGAATAACTGTTCCCGTTGGTAATCTGAAACCACCGGACCCCTCAGCGGTTGAATTACCTAAATAATAACATGAAATATCTACGCTATCACACAAATCAGGATTGTATAACTCAATCCATTCTCCTCGACCACCATTTGGGCCAGGACCTGATATGGAACCATCATTAACATTTGGAGAAATCATAAGCTCATTAATGAGAATTGGTGGGCCACTATAAAAACAAGGTTCACATACAGAATTTGGAATAACAGAAACGGAAGCAACAAGGTCACAACCCGCAGGTGCGGTTGGGGGCTCTATACAACAGTTTCCCCCTTGAGAAATTGAGTAGGTGCTATTTTGCCAACAGCCGTATTGGGTATTGTGAAAATATAGATTAGAATTTGTTGCATTTTCAAAATAGTAAACAATCTCATCTGGTGTATTTACCCCTCCTGTATTAGTAAGTGTATCGCATTGACTTGCGCCTATCATTATACCACCCCAAGGTCCTGCACCATTACCATGAGCTGGCGTATATCCTACTGGAGGAGTAGTTATAATTGAAGTAATAGAAGCCGGAACCCCTGAAATGCTTGTGACAAAATTGCCCTGACCGCAATTGTTGTTATTTTGAGTCGAATTGAAACCCGCATAAATTACTTGAACGACATTTCCGGCAAAAGCACCTGTAATGGTTACTTGTACAGGTTCATAGGTGCAAATCGCGATTACTAAATTAGGAATGTTCTGATCCACGTCAATGGTAACAATACCACCATCATAATTAGAAAATATGGCAAGATTTCCATTTTGATTACAAATTGTTTGCCCGTAAGAATTAAAACTTGATGCAAAGCAAATAATCGATAAATAGAACTTTAATATCAGTTTCATTTAATTCAGACTTAAAACACCATTTGATGCATAAATTAATAATTTATAATTGCTTGTATAGCATCATTCACACGTTTAGAATTGGTAAGTAACGCGGCTTCAAGCGTGCTATTCAAAGGAATTGCTGGTGTATCAACAGATCCTACGATAGAAATAGCTGCATCCAAAAATTCAAAATTATCGCGCTGTAGCCTGCCTGCTAACCCTAATGAAAAAGAACATTCAATGGATTCTTCAGTAACAATTATAATTCTTCCGTGTTTCCTGCACAATGTATTCATCGCTTCGTGATCAAGTGGATTAATACTTCTGAGATCTAAAATTTCAACATGACCCGGGTAATTCTGTGCCGCTTCCATTGTCCAGTAAACACCTCTTCCGTATGTAATTACTCCAATTGATTTTCCTAATTCAACTTGACTTTCATCAGCCTCTAAAACTGTTCTCGCTTTTCCAATTGGTATAACATAATCTTCACTTGGTTCAATAGACATAGCACCTTCGGTTCCTGGAATTTTCGACCAATAAAGACCTTTGTGTTCCAAAATTACAACAGGATTAGGATCATAGAAAGCTGCTTTCAATAATCCCTTCAAATCAGCGCCAGTAGAAGGGTAGACCACTTTAATTCCTCGAATATTTGCTAATACAGATTCAACACTTGATGAGTGATATGGCCCACCAGATCCATAAGCTCCAATTGGAACACGAATAACACAACTAACTGGCCATTTTCCGTTTGACAAATAATAAGAGCGAGATACTTCCGTAAACAATTGATTCAATCCAGGCCAGATATAATCAGCAAATTGAACCTCTACAAGTGGCTTTAAACCAACTGCCGACATTCCTACTGTAGAACCTATTATAAATGCTTCTTGAATAGGTGTATTAAATACTCGGTTATCTCCAAAAGTTTGGGCCAAGGTAGCAGCTTCTCGGAAAACTCCACCAAGTCTTCCTCCAACATCTTGACCATAGAGTAGAGCTTCCGGATGTGCGTGCATAATTTCTCGAACAGCAAAAAGTGCTGAATCAACCATAACGGTTTTTTTCTTGCCTTTAGGTTCGCGCTCACCTTTTTCTTCTATTATCGGTGTTGGTGCAAAAATAAAATCTGTGACGCTGTCTGGTGAAGGGTCTTCAGAATTCAAGGCTCGATCGTAATCTAAATCCACTAACTTTCGAACTTCAGTTTCTGTATTAATAATGTATGCCAATGGTAAACCTTGGTCTTCCAATAGTTTTTTCAATTTCGGATATGGATCTTCTTTTGCATCTTCCTCCAAATCATCGCGGTACCATTCTTTTCGTACTCCAGAGGTATGATGACCCAACAAAGGGACTTTGGCATGAACGATAAATGGTCTTCGTTCTTTTCGAACAAGTTCGAAAACCTCTTGAATGCACGTGTATGATTCCGCAAAATCACTTCCATCAATGCTTCTAACCTCTATTCCTTTAAATCCTTTTGCGTAATGAGAAATATCCTGAGCCCTAGTTTCCGCTGCATTTGCAGAGATATCCCAATCGTTATCCTGAACCAAATAAACTATTGGAAATTGCTTCAATGCAGCCATCTGAAAAGCCTCCGAAACCTCTCCTTCTGTGCAAGAAGCGTCACCAAGTGAACAAACAACAACAGGAGCTTCCTCCCATGATTTATATTCAACTAATTTCTCTTTTTCTTTGTATAGAATTCCCATGGCAATACCGGTAGTCGGAATAGCTTGCATTCCAGTTGCCGATGATTGATGAGGTATTTTTGGCATATCTTCCCGATTCAATGAAGGATGCGAATAATAGGTTCTACCGCCCGAAAACGGATCATCTTTCTTTGCAAAAACTTGAAGCATCAATTCATAAGGAGTCATTCCGATTCCAAGTAGAATACTATCATCGCGGTAATAAGGAGACACCCAATCGTGTGATTTCAATTGCAAACCAACGGCTAATTGGATGGCTTCGTGGCCACGAGAAGTTGCATGAACATATTTGGCAGTTATTTCTTTGTTCGCTTCGTATTTTTCAGCCATAGTTTTGGCCATAAACATCAAGCGATAGGCTTTCTCTAATTCTGTTTTATTGATATTTAACTTGTTTTTTGGCATTTCAGATATCATGGTCAAATATACAAATTCTAACTTACTGCGGATTCAAGAAGAGTTAAAGATCCAATGTCAGCATCCATTTCTACTTCAATTCCTATTGGAAGTGTCCATTTGTTTGCAACATGTCCAATCGGAGAACCATAACTAACAGGTATTTTAATTTCTGAAAAATGTTCGCGAATGACCTCAATCGTCGGAATAGATTGCATAGGGTTTTCTGCCAAACACCTTGAACAATTTCCGAATACTACACCATTTAGTTTTTCGTAGACTTTTGCCAATTTTAAATGTGTCAGAAGTCGAT
>JACCDK011629789.1_pt1 | contig 12669 bp, 14 predicted proteins | sample 7445871 | NCBI WGS metagenome assembly JACCDK01 (sample SAMN15323436, study PRJNA562643) | freshwater metagenome | isolation source: river surface water | place: USA:Blue River Watershed | collected 2017-08-15
AAGATAGCATTACAGGTACATCCATCGTAAAAAGCTTAGAGCCTAACAAAAAACATTTCTGGAGAGTAGCATCCGAAATCAACGGAATTGCAGGTGCCTATTCACCAGCCTTTGCCTTTACTACGGGCGTTGCAGTAGGTGTAGCATCCGAAGAAAACAAAATCATTTCTATTTATCCAAACCCTGCCAATACAACACTCTTTGTAAGAGGTTTAGATCATTTCGATTTTGAAATATATAATCGAATTGGAAAACTAGTTTTAAACGGAAAGTCTTCTGAAATAGGCATAGATATTAGCAGCTTAGAGGCAGGTATGTATTTGCTAAAAACAGATAAAGGAGTTTCGAGGTTTGTGGTGGAGTAAATTTAAATGTGCAAATGCGTAAATGAATAGCACCCCATTTGCACATTTGCTCATTTGCACATTTACTCATTTCCTCACTCTCCTCAACCCTGCCTTCGCTTTGCTTTCAAAACTATTTTTATACTCTTCGTTTTTCATCTTTAAGCATTGTTCATAAAACTGAGCTGCTTTAGCGTTTTGTTTTTTGCTTTCGTAAATGGTTCCTAATCGGAAACATGCACTCGCTGCATATTGGTATTTTAAGGTGGATGCTTGTGATACCACCGCATTATAAAATACAATGGCTTGATCATTATTATTTAACGCCTGTTGTATTAATCCCATGCGGTACAAGTATTCTACTTTATCTTTTAAGAGTGGAATATTATCAAGTTTCTTATCGGTTAATACATCCAGCGCTTTATTGTAATACCCACCATCATAATAAAAACGAGCTTTTAGTATATTTAATTCAGGAGCATGTGCTTCTGATGCATGTATTATCGCCGATTTATCTCGTTCGGAAATCGCTTGTCCGCGTACTTTACAAAGTGCGGTGTAGGCATTGTATTTATCGATGTTTCCTTTTAATAAATAGTAATATGCAATTTTTAAATACGAGTCTTTTACATTAAAATTTCCCTCGTAATTTTTCAAATAGGTTTCGAAGTATTGTACTGCATCATTATCGAAACGATATTGTTTTGCACACGCCAACATGTAATCTAAATGATAAAAACTACAATAGGCAGAAGATTTTGGTCTATTAATAAGCATGTCAATTGCATCATCAGCATGACCAAAACGCAAAGCCACATTAGCACAGATATATACTTTTAAGAGGTTTGTATTAGGTATGCTATTTGTATTTCGAACAACCGTTTCATATAAATTGGGAGTACTTTCTAAAGTCAATTGAATGACGCTCAAGAAGAAAATAGTTTCTGTGGTTAGATACGAATAATTGCTTGATGGTAATTTAGTTTTCAATCGCTCTAACATTTCTATGCCCTCTTGTACATTACCTTTGAGTCCAATGGTACTCATGGCCCATTTATACTCATCGGGTACTAAACCAACGAGCCCATAAAGCAAGGCAAAACTTTTTTGATTAGGTAAGAAATCAGGGAACTTACTTTTATTTTCTTCTAAAAGTTTATACGCTTTTTGTAATTCGTAAGCCCCCGTAACATACTCTTGGTATTTAAAACGATTGATGCAACTTTGTAAATTTATTTCAGCAAGTGCATATAAATACCAAGGCGAATTTTTTTGTACATCCTTTTCTATTTGGGAAATGTGTACTGACTTTCTGTTTTTGAAATACTCAAAAGAGGAATTGGTTTCGGTAGTTAATACTTTAAAAAAATCGATGTAGTTTTCGAGTAAAACCGGAATAGAATTATTGGGGTTCGCTTTACGCTCGGCATTAAGTAATGTTTGTCCCTCGTTTAGTTTTAGGCTGATGATGCTCTGGTAAGCCTTTATGCAATTATCGTTAAAAGCAAAATCGGCCAACACAAAATTTGGAACGAAGAACAATACCAATGTAAAGAGACGTATTCGCATAGGCGAAAAAAAAACGATTCCTTGAAGATAGAAATCGTTTTTTATATAATTAAATTTTTTATGTTAAGCTTCTTGTGCAACAAAGCTATCGTTCACCAAAATACGTCCGCAATGTTCACACACAATAATTTTCTTATGCTGACGGATGTCTACTTGGCGTTGAGGAGGAATTTGGTTAAAGCAACCGCCGCATGAATCACGTTGAACTGTTACTACCGCTAAACCATTTTTTGCATTTGATCTAAGTTTGTGATAAGCAACCAACAAACGCTCTTCGATATCTTTCTCCGCTTTTGCTGCTTTTTTATTCAAAGCTTCTTCTTCTTTTTCTGTTTCTTTCGTAATCTTATCCAGCTCTGTCTTCTTCAAGTCTAAGTCACCTTGGCGTTCTACTAATGCAGTTTGAGCATTTTCCAACACTTTTGTTTTACTGTTAATCTCGAAAGTATATTCTTTAATTTTTTTCTCAGCTACTTGAATTTCTAAGCCTTGAATTTCAATTTCCTTAGTTAAAGCCTCAAATTCGCGATTGTTTTTCACGTTATTTTGTTGCTCTTCGTATTTTTTAATTAAAGCAGTCGCTTGTTTCATTAAAGCCTTTTTATTAGCAATGTTTTCTTCAAACTCTGCAATTTCTTCTTTAATCTTAGAAATACGAGTTTCTAATCCTGCTACATCGTCTTCCAAATCTGCCACTTCCATCGGCAATTCACCACGGATGGTTCTAATTTTGTCGATTAACGTGTGAATGGTTTGTAATTCGAATAAAGCTTTAAGTTTTTGTTCTACGGTTGCTTCCATTGTATAAATCTGTTTCTTTTGGCCTACACACTGTAAAATACAGGGTTTGTATTACATTTTGTTAAGCAGATGGCAAAGGTAGGAAATTTTTTTTGAATTTTTTCTACTAACAAATCCATCGTAAATTGCTCACTTTCATAATGCCCCACGTCACATATGAGTATTTTCCCCTCTGCATCGAAAAACTGATGGTATTTGTAATCAGCTGTAACAAAGGCATCTGCGCCCTATTGTATAGCCTTTTGAAGTAAAAAACTACCAGAACCACCACAAACTGCAATCTTTTTGAGCTTTTTACCCAAGCTAGCCGTATGGCGAACTACCGGTGTATTTAAGCCTTTTTTTAACAATGCGAAGAACTCCTCATCGTTGCATTCTTGTGATAAATCGCCAATCATTCCCGAACCCACCTCTTGGTGTTGGTTGCTTATTGGTATTAATTCATAGGCTACTTCTTCGTATGGATGGGCGGTAAACAATGCTTTTAAAACTTTGGAGCTCAAACGAGTAGGGAAAATCACTTCTATTTTTGTCTCTGGCTCGGCATGAGTCACATTTTTTTCGCCCACATAGGCATTGCTTTGATCGTTGCCTTTAAAAGTTCCCGTGCCTTGGCTGTTAAAACTGCATTCGCTATAGTTTCCAATGTGTCCGGCACCTACAGCAAACAGCGCATCGCGAACTTCGGCAGCTTTATCATGCGGAACATAGGTTTGAAGTTTGCTCAACAAACCCGTTTTAGGCGCTAATATTTGTAAATTGGTTAAACCCAGTTGTTCAGCGATACGTTGGTTTACCCCATGCCTAACATTATCGAGGTTTGTGTGGATGGCATAAATAGCAATATCGTTTTTAATGGCTTTCATCACCACGCGCTCAATGTAAGTATTGCCATTGAATTTCTTCAATCCCGAAAATACAATGGGGTGATGTGAGATGATTAAGTTGACACCTGTTTGTATGGCTTCCTCCACAACAGCTTCGGTACAATCTAAACTCACCATGGCTTTCGTAATTTCCATGTTGGCATTGCCAACGATCAATCCCGAATTATCGTACGACTCTTGGTAAGCCAAGGGAGCAATGCTTTCAAGGTATTGGGTGAGGTTGGATAGAAACATGTTTTTAATTGTTAATTGTTAATTGTTAATGATACAAAATAAACATAAATAATTGACAATTAACAATTAACAATTTACAATTGAATCCTCGTGTTTCCTTTTTCGGTTTTTAAAATATATAATCCTGATGAGAGCCCGGAAACATTGATGCTGGTATTTTCAATAGCTCCTCGTTGCTGCAACAAAAAGAATACCCATCGGGCCTATCATAGATTTAGTGTTACCTAATGTTTTAAGATTTACGCATTGTATGATTTTAATCCAAGCCCAATTTTGAACATTAGTTCGGCATACAAGAGTTGTAGTAAATAATAAGTCTCCTTAAGCAAATTTTTTCATAATCTATTTATAATAAACTGATTATTAATATATTATTCAAAACCAACAATTAAAATGTTTTTACAAATGAATAAAATATTTAGTACCTTCATTTGTCTTTCTGTCTTTAGTCACTAGTCGTTAGTCGCTAGTCTTTAGACAAGACACTTAATAACTTAATAACTTAATAACCCATTCACAATTGACAATTAACAATTATTAAAATGGTTACAATCGCAGTGTACAATCTAAAAGGTGGTGTAGGTAAAACAGCAACTTCAGTAAATATGGCTGCATTAGCAGCATCCGAAGGCGACAGAACTTTGCTCTGGGATTTAGATCCTCAAGCCTCTACTTCATTTTATTATCGAGTAAAACCTAAAACCAAAACTGGTTTAAAAAACATTATTGGTGGTACAGGCGTACTCGATGCAGTGCGTGAAACCGAATATGAAAACCTCGATTTAATACCTGCCGATTTATCCATTAGAAACATGGATATTCATTTAGGCGACCAAAAATCGTCGCGTAAAAAATTAGCAGAATCTATAAAAGAATTATCATCAGAGTACGACGTATTATTTATCGATGCGCCTCCTGGAATTTCGGTGCTTTCGGAAAATTTATTTTATGCTGCCGATATTATTTTAATGCCCATGATTCCTACAGTGCTTTCTATTCGTAGTTACGAAATGATCATGGAATTTTTTGATGTAAACAATTTAGACAAAAATAAAATTTGGGGGTTTTTCTCTATGTATGATTCGCGCAAAAATATGCACAACGATATAGTGGAAGAATACACCAAGAAAAAAAGAATCTTAAAAACACCTATCCCTTACTCGAGCGATGTGGAACGCATGGGATTGTATGAAGCACCCTTAGTGTCGTACTCTACCTATTCACGTGCTGCACTCGCTTACCACGAGCTTTGGGCAGAACTACATAAGAAGATTTAATCATTTCAAGAAAAAAGCATCGTCGAAGTGCAAGAGTTCATAGTCGTTTTTATTCGAAAAAATGATGCTAATGATATCGAAACGTACTTCACCCGATAGTTTATTGTTCTGAATATAACCCCTGGCCACTCTTTTCATATTCCTACGTTTCTCTTGCGTTACGGCCATTTCGGGTGTACCGTATTTAGATATCATACGGGTTTTTACCTCAATAAATACTGTTTGTTTCTGATGCTCTGCAATAATGTCTACTTCCGCATTTCCCACTCTGTAATTCGTTTTTAAAATCTTAAAGCCTTTTTTCTGCAGGTATTCTTTTGCCAATTGCTCTCCTCTTTTTCCTAAATCTAGATGCTCTGCCATTGCACTGTTTTTGATTTATAAAAATCGTACCTTTGTATATTAATCTCAACTGCGTTTATGCAGGTTTTTTTTTCATCCTTATTATAATAAACTTTTTATGACGAATGTGCGATTTCAAGATTGGGGCATGATGGATTACAAAGAAGCTTGGGACCGACAAGAGTCGTATTTTGCTCAAACTTTAAGAATAAAATCCGATAATAGAACGTACAATACCACCATACCTACGGAGCATTTCCTGATTTTTTGTGAACATCCGCATGTATACACTTTAGGAAAAAGTGGAAAGCAAGAAAACTTATTGCTTGATGAGATGGGTTTAGCTGCAGCATCAGCCACGTATTATAAAATAAACCGCGGTGGCGATATTACTTATCATGGTCCGGGGCAAATTGTAGGTTATCCCATTTTAGACCTCGATTATTTTTTTACCGATATACACAAGTATTTGCGTTTACTCGAAGATGCGATCATCAATACTTTAAAAAAATACGGAATAGTATCGGGTAGAATTGAAGGTTTAACAGGGGTTTGGCTCGACATCGACGATATGAACAAAGCTCGTAAAATTTGTGCCATGGGTGTACGTTGCAGCCGTTGGGTAACTATGCACGGTTTTGCATTTAATGTAAACACAGATTTAAATTATTTCAAAAATATTATTCCCTGCGGCATCGATGATAAAGATGTAACCTCAATGGAAAGAGAGCTGGGTAAAAAATTAGATCTTGAAGAAGTAAAATCGGTTTTAAAAAATGAAATTGCTATCTTGTTTAATATGAATTTAATTTCTGATGAAAAAGAACTTATTTAAACGCATAATTTATGTATTTGTGTTGGTAATTGTAATTGCTAATGTTGCCATTTGGGCGAGCGATACCACCTATATTTATAAAGCTTTGATTTACCAACAGCCGGGCATCGACGATTTAGAGGTATTCCCCTACACCACCATCGAAAATAAAGGTAAAAAAGAAGCTTGGAACGTATCCTCAAACTATAATAAAACCAAGCTGAGCGACAGTTTACGAAATGTGTTAGAGCGTTATAAAACGGTTTCTTTTTTAGTGATTAAAAACGACTCGATACAATACGAGGAGTACTGGGACACCTGGAGCGATAGTGCATACTCTAACTCATTCTCTGTTGCAAAAAGCATTGTAAGTACCTTAATTGGAATTGCCATTGATGAAGGAAAAATTACGAGTGAGAATGATCCTGTTGGAAAATACATTCCAGAATTTAACCAAGGTGATTTTAAAAAAATAAAAATTGTTGATGTGTTAAAAATGGCCTCGGGCTTAAACTTTCAAGAGTCTTACTCCACTCCGTTTAACCATACCACCGATGCTTATTATGGTACTGATTTGCGAAAATTAATTTTTTCTTTAAAAGTAGAGAAAGAACCGGGCTCCGAATTTTATTACCGCAGTGGCGATACCCAGGTATTAGAAATGGTATTAAAAGCAGCCACCGGGCAATCGATTTCCAATTACGCTTCGGAAAAATTATGGTCGAAAATTGGCGCAGAACATCCTGCACATTGGAGTTTAGATAAAGTGGATGGCGACGAAAAAGCATACTGTTGTTTTTATTCGAACGCCAGAGATTTTGCTCGCATCGGAAAATTGTATTTACAAAATGGAAGGTGGGACAGTACCCAAGTGCTCTCATCAGCATGGGTTAAAAAAAGTACCACCCCGCACCGCTTACCCGAAAACGGAAAGGCTACCGACCAGTATGGTTTGCAATGGTGGATTTATAATGATATTTATTATTGCCGTGGAATTCTTGGACAATACATTATTGTTGACCCAACAAACAACATGATTGTGGTAAGATTAGGCCATGATCGCGATAAAGTTAAGGATAATAATCACCCATTGGACTTCCTTACCTATGTTGCAGAATGTAGAAGATTGTTTGCTAAATAAGATTAAAGTCTGTTACTTTCGTTGTTGAGCAACATCTTTTTTAGCATAAAGACAACATAGGTGCGGTCTTTACGGATTGCCGACATTAATCTATTAATAAGTTCTTCTTCCTGACCCGGCGCAAAATTTAAATCTTCATCGCTCAAGTCTCTGTACTTGCGCTTTATTTTAATTTTTACTTTATCCCAAGCGTTGTTAAGTTGAATCTCTGACATCTAAATTTATTTTGTGGAGCGAAATTACAAAAATTTGATTCCTAAAAAAACGAATGGCTAATTAAATTAACCATTTAAGTGAGTATTAGTTCATTGGTAGCTTAATGCTTCTTTTAAAAATACTTTGAAGCATTGTCTTCAGAGTTATTAAACTCTTTTGTAATCGGCTTGCCAATTATTTATGCTTTGTTTTATTTGTTTATTACTAAGTTTTTCTGTGATGCTTTTATCAATCAATTGAAGTAATTCATCATCACCAGCAAAACGTAAAGCAATAATTTGACTTAGGGTTAACTGACTTTCTTTTTCTTTAAATGATTTACCAGTAAGCTCAAAATAGCGATATCTCATTTCTATTCTAATGATTCTATTTTGGTTTTTGATGGCATAAATTCTAGCAATAAAAGCAGTTAGAATTAATGCTGATGCTGATAAAACATTAAATATTTCTTGTTTGCCAATACTATCGGATTCGCCTGCTAAAAGGAGTGCCAGAACTAAAGCAGTTACGGCAATGGGCGTTAAAATAAAATGATGTGCTGGATATAGTCTTGTGTGGTTTGAGTAGTTTTGCATTTATGAATAACAAAGCATCTAATTATTTGTTTGAGACGCGTTTAAACTGAGAAAGGCTGTATTTAAACAGGATTAAATAAAAACCTGCATAAATGCGGGTTTTTGGTGGCACGACTTAAGTGGTGGCACCACTTAAGTCGTGCCACTAGAATCATTATAAAAAATAACTTTTTTCAATTCCCATAAAATCATGCCAATAGCAAGTGGGAAAACTATAAATGATAGCTTATTAAAGGTCCAAGCGGATTGAAAGTCTAAATGTATTAAATGTTGAATTGCCCTCGTCATACCACAACCATAACACTCTATATCAAACATAATAACAGAAATACAGGTTGCTCTTCCCTGGTCAAAATAATCTGCCGGCAATATCACCAAACTTATAAAAGCTATAGTAAGCAATAGGAATACAACGATGCCAATTTTTTTCTTCGTTTCTGGAGCTGCATTAATTTTCATTACTATAATTTCCTAATGTTAATAGAATTACTTTCCCCTTTTTTTAGAACAGAAATAACTGGTGTGATTTCAGCGCCGTCTTTCAAATTTATATTTGCTGTACATGGAGCCGACAAACCTTCATGCAAACCGATAATTTTAATAGTAGTTACTTTCTCATCAAATGGTATTATAAAAACCTTTTTCTCTCGGCGTAAGGTGAGTCTGTCAATAATTTTTTTATCGTTTATAAGAACAGAAATTTCATCCAGATCTTCTTGTTCTCCGTCCCATACCTCTAATATAATCTCATTACTATGCCAGTTTATGGTAAGCACTTCATTTTTTTTTAACGTATTTTTCTCAGCCCGCTCCTTGAGCATTGAAACTTTATCTCTAATTAAATTTAATGTATCGGTATTTTTTATTCTATTAGAATTTAAATAACTATTTTCAATTTCTTGTAGATACTGACTGCTTACCAGATATAAGGTTCCATTTGCACAAATACTACCATCTGGTAACTTACCATTAAACTTACCTTGAAGCACTGTCTTTCCCCGTAAACTTTTAAACTTTGCATTTTTTATAGTTAAATAACAAAATTCATTTTCTTTAGCATTTGATTTGGTGCTAAGGTTAGAAGTTTCAGTGAAAGATATCTTTTGTTCAGTAAAATTTATATTACCTTTTATTATACTTTTGGTGCGATCATCACCGTAAATATCCGTAATAGAGCTTCCTTCAATTTTTCCGTTGCCTAGATCAGTGAAATTAATTTTATAACTAATTAACTCATTATTTGATAGTTGTAGTGTACCGATGAATTCATATTTATTATTCATTTGAGCACTAATAAGGGTGGGAAAAAAAATAAATGTCAGGTAAGTAATAAATTTCCTCATTAAAAATAATTTCATATATTGTATACACAAACAAATATAACCCTTATTATTATGAAAAAAATAACAAACTCAGTTTTAGCACTAAGTGCTTTGGTATTGTTGTCAGCTGGTATTGCACAAGCTTCTTTCCCTGTTAAAAAAGAAGCGAAAAAAGAAACCACAGAGCAACTAAGTTCAATAAACGCACCTGTAGTTTCAGCAACAACTGTAGAGGCAAGCGAAAAAGCAGCAACAAAAGTAGAATCGGCAAGTAAAAGCGATGCTAATAATACATTAGCTGGCATGGACCAAGAAAAATTAATTACTTTATTATTATGGTTTTTCTTAGGTGGATTAGCTGCTCACAGATGGTATGTAGGTAAACCAACCGGATGGAACATTCTCTTTATTTTAACTGCAGGTGGTTGTGGTGTTTGGGCAATTGTTGATTTGATAAATATCTTAACTGATAAATTCTAATTTCAATTATGATATACATAGGACTCTGCTTCTTAATTGAAGCGGAGTTTTTTTATTTATAGGTAATAAAAAAATGATAATATTTACTTTAAACAAAAAAGCCTTCTTTGTTAGAGAAAGCTTTTTTGTTTTCTATGTTAGGAGTTACATAAATATCCTAAAACTTGTATTCAACCTTACTTTATAATACTTAGTAGTTGTAAGAGGTAATTTAGATTTACCAAACACGCTAACTCTATATGTAGGCTTTATAATAAAAGGCACAATGTCAAATTCCGTTGAGATCATTGACATGGCAACAAATCCATTTTGATCTTGAGTTAAAGAGTATAGATAAGGTACATAACCAATTAAACTATCTGTTAAAAATGATTTAGAGGGATCACCAATATAAATAAAGGTTGTGTCCAACTCAAACCAGCTTGATTGTGGTAAAAAGCTTCCTGTAGAATCCACTTCACCTACACCTACACCTAAAATAGCAATTGATTCAACATCGTCTCTGTTAGCATTTTGTGTAGCTAACATACTATCTACATTTCCTGTTACTATTTTTGAAATAATGAAGTTTGAATCTGGAGAGGCTGGTATTTGAAACACATATTCTATCGTTTGAGGTATTGAAATTGGAATACCCGAGTCGTTACAAGAACTAAATGTGATTGCACTTAAAACCAATGAACCACTTATAAGTAGTGTAAAGAGCTTTTTCATAATTATTTTGTTGGTTTAATAATTTAAAGATACTTAGTTCATCGTTAAATACAAAATTTAATAGGCATAGAGCATTTCGGCTCTTAAAAATGTGTTACTAAGGGTAAAAACAAAGAAAACCTGCATAAATGCAGGTTTTTAATGATAATAATTAAGTCGTAACGCCAATTTATGCCTAAATATTTAGTTTTTTATAACTTTTATAGGCTTATACTCATTCGATATTAAAATATATACCCCTTTAACTAAACTACTCAAATCAGCTTCATAATTTATCGAATTGCTGGTAAAAGTTAAGATTTCTCTACCTATAACATCTATCACCCTCCATTCTATACTTTTATCTTCGCTCACTAAATTTAGATGATCAACAAATGGATTCGGAAACACACTTGCAACTCTCTTTTCTTCAAACATTCCTGTACCTAAGTTTATTTTTATAAATCGTTGCTTAATGGTAAGGCATAAACTATCATAAGTTGCGAAATTGATGAGGCCTCTTGTAATATCATCGTAACCATCAAATATTTTTTGATCAATAGCAAGCGAATCATCTAAACAGAAACAATTATTCTCTAGGCCTAAATTAAAATCAGATTTATTTTCTAAGTTGTACAAACTGTTATCACAAATTTTATTTTCACGCACAAAAGGTAATATCATTCCGTTAATAAATTTACCTACCAATGCAAGACCTACATTATTATTACTTATATTATTTTTTTCGATAATTGTATTCTCACCCACAGACAATGCTAATGTATTGTTTTGAAAACTAGAATTAATTACTCTCCCTCCAATTAATTCATTAATACCAATATTATTATTGATAAAAGATGATGAATCTATATCTAAAAACCCATTTTCTTGAAATACGATGTTATTGTCTTTAAATAAACAATTCTTAAATGAGCCAGATATTTGAATAAAACAAGATTGATTGTTTTCAAATACGCTATTAGTTACATTAACTCCATTAGCTACCATCGACATGCAGGCAAAATTATTTTTATAAATGCAATTATTAGCAAGCACAGAACCATATAAATACATCAATGAATTGGTAGTTCCATTATTATAAAACTCACAACTATTCAACACAAAATTTGTATTGATAGATAGTGTATAATTATTATAATTAAACTTACATTCATTAAATGTTAAGGTATCTAAGAGTATATCATCATAGCTAATGCCGTAAAATGAATTGTTAAAAACAAAATAATCCATGTCAATATTCCCACCTAAGGCTGTTTTTACATTTATCCCTTGCCAGATTTGATTGGTGCCTAATGTTGGTGCTGTTTCTGGTATAAATGAAATGGGTGATGTAGATGTTCCTTTGGCAACAAGTTTACCCCTTATTTCAATATATACTTGTTCGGAGGTATTAGTTGATTTTTCTTGAATTTTAACCACTACTCCAGGTTAAATGGTTAACGTCACGTTAGGGAAAACGACCACCGGGCCTGTTACTATATATGGGCTGTTGCTAAGCGTCCATGTAGTGTTACTAAATACTCCGCCACTCACATTTGTTTGTGCATAAAGGGGAATTGAAGCTAAAAAGAAAATGAAAATTAGGGCTATTTTTTTCATAATTATACTATTTTAGTGCAAACAATAATAAAGTACAATAGTTTTAGAAAATATTATCTTTCAGTATTTTATATTATATGGCGCCGTAGTTCAACGGATAGAATAGGTGTTTCCTAAACATTTGATGTGGGTTCGATTCCCGCCGGGGCCACACTTCTTAAAATCAATAATTTATCTTCTTAATTTTTTCTTTTGGTGATTTTAGGTGTGCAGTGAAGTGTGCAGTGGTGTTTTATAGTAACTTTGTGTTATTTGTATGGAGGTTGAAATAAATAATATAGAATTAGACGGTTGATTATGATTAATACCATTAAACTGTTGTAGTAATTCCCAACAATTCATTGTATAAATCAT
>JACCDK010880574.1_pt1 | contig 12668 bp, 13 predicted proteins | sample 7445871 | NCBI WGS metagenome assembly JACCDK01 (sample SAMN15323436, study PRJNA562643) | freshwater metagenome | isolation source: river surface water | place: USA:Blue River Watershed | collected 2017-08-15
AATGATGCCTTGGCAGCCCAACTCATTTTGCAACAGTATTTAGATCATCTATGAACTGGCATGGCCAAAATAGAGCATCGGAGTAAGATACTTGTATTAAATTTAATCAATAGATTTGATTGTTAAATTGAGTCTATTAATATTTAACTTTGAATGAAAGCTTATGTCATCCATTTCTAACGCAGAAGACCTTTACCAAATTCTTTTAAAACAATTAAACGAACAGCAGGCCATCAACACCGATTTTCAATTGGCTGGTTTAGCCAGTGGCGGCGCATGGATGGCGGAGCGTTTGGCAAAAGACCTTGGTCTACCAAGCTATGGCGTGATTAATGTGTCATTCCATCGTGATGACTACGCAGAAAAAGGTGTGAAAGCCTTCAATAGCGCAGAGGGTATGTCGACCAAGTTACCGTTTGATGTTGAGGGTGCCCACATCATTTTGGTGGACGATGTGTTGGACACTGGCAGAACGGTGAGAGCCGCCTTAAATGAATTATTTGACTATGGTCGACCTGCTAAGGTGGACTTGGCTGTATTAGCAGATCGCCATCGTAGGCAGTTGCCGGTCGATGCTACTTTTAAAGGGGTCAAAGTAAAACTGGCTGATGATCAAATCTTGGTATTGGAACAAGATGGTGACAAGTTTGCCTTTATGACCGAGTCTAAGCCTTGAAGACTTAAAGCAATATAGAAGTTAAAAGTAGGAAAAACCAAGCAAATCCGAATAGACGATTAAAATACTTATCCAAGATGATCAATAACGCTCTTATAGCTAAAACAGCAGCCCAGCTTCAGTTGAATGACCAAGGCGAGCTCACTCATTTGCTCACCTTAGAAGGATTGTCTAAGGAGCACATTCTTCAAATCTTAGATACGGCAAAGCAATTCGTAGCTGTTAGTGAATCTGATCGTGAAGTTAAAAAAGTGCCCCTCTTGAGGGGTAAAAATGTTTTTAACCTCTTCTTTGAAAACTCTACCAGAACCAGAACAACTTTTGAGATTGCAGCTAAGCGTTTGTCGTCGGATGTGATTAATTTAGATATTCAAACATCATCCACTGCTAAGGGTGAAACACTCTTAGACACGATTGATAATTTGGTGGCGATGCAGGCTGATATTTTTGTGGTTCGACACAAGACAACGGGTGCTGCAGTTGAAGTAGCAGCACATTTACCACCACATGTTCATGTGATTAACGCAGGTGATGGTACTAACCAACATCCGACGCCAGGTCTACTTGACATGTACACCATGCGTCATTACAAACAAGACTTCACAAAGATCAAAGTAGCCCTCATTGGAGACATTGTTCATAGCAGAGTGGCCAAATCAAATATAGCCGCACTTAAGACTTTAGGTTGTGCAGAGATTAGGGCGATTGGACCATCGAGTCTGTTGCCGAAAGATTTAAATGTTATGGGAGTAAAGATATATAACAACGTTGAAGAGGGGCTTAGAGGTGTTGATGTAATTATGACCTTGCGTATCCAAAAAGAGCGAATGGAAGCTGGTCAAATGCCAGAAGGTGATGGTTTCTATAAAGAATGGGGTTTGACGCCAGAGAGGTTGAGGTTGGCAAATCCAGATGCAATTGTGATGCATCCAGGGCCTATGAACCGTGGTGTAGAAATTGATTCATCAGTTGCTGATGGACCTCAGGCAGTTATTCTTAAACAAGTTACTTTTGGTATTGCGGTGAGGATGGCTGTTATGTCGATTGTGTCCGGCAGTAAAGCTTAATTTTAGTTTATGTGAGGGCATTAAGTGAACTTCAGCTTCAGTGAACTTCAGCTTCGAGAATTAATATGTAAAAGTGTTGCTAATTAGTATGGATTATTTTATTGACTACGTTCACCAAATTCTAATTAGTTATCCTTTTATTGCTCCAATTGGATTCATATTAGTTCAAATGCTAATGGCTATGTTATTCATGCCATGCTCACCAATGACTATTTTGGCAGGTGCTCTCTGGGGGGCGGAGTATGGTTTACTAATTTCAGTTTTTTCTTCGCTTTGGGCTTCCTCGATTACTTTTTTAATTGCCCGTATTTATTTGCGAGAAAAAATTGAGATTTGGATCGGTAATCGTTTTCCCAAGTTGGGTATTTTGATGCCTGAAATTTTAAATCATGACTGGAAGGTGGTTGCTGTTTCGCAATTAAACCCAATTATGCCGGCGTCAACGCTGGGTTATTTTTTTGGGCTAAGCCCAATTAAATTTACAAGATACATAGGGTTTTCTTTAGTTTTTATGCTCCCACTCCAGTATTTATTTGTTTTTACCGGAAACTCAATTTTTGATTTATTGCTAAAGGGGCTAAATCCTTTAGCGTTGATAGCTATATTTTCTTTAGTTATTTTTTTTGCTATGCACAGGTGGGCATATAAAAAGCTTTGTCAAATTCTTGGGGTAAATAATGAGATCTAATTTGATTAATGTATCAGTAGTTTTGTCATTTTATAATGAGAGCGCTGTTTTATCGGAGTTAGTCCAGCGTTTAAGAGCGGTGTTTCATTTATTGATTGAAAAAAAATTTATAAGTTCTTACGAATTAATTTTTGTTAACGATAATTCAACTGATGATTCTGAAGACTATCTTAGGTCAGAACTAAATAATGGCGATATTGTTCTGATCAATATGTCCCGTAATTTTGGTGTTTCTGAATGTGTTATGGCTGGCATGGCTCATACTAATGGAGATGTTGTTGTTTACATGGACGCTGATTTACAAGATCCCCCGGAGGTTATCATTGAAATGATTGAAGCTTGGCATAATAATCCTGATGCTGACGTTATCTATACAACCAGAAAATCAAGAGACGGAGAGCATTGGTTAAAAATGTTAGTAACCAAGATAGGGTATAGATTTATTAATGCTATTTCAGAAATTAATTTGCAGCTTGATTCTGGTGATTTCAAACTTTTATCTCGAAGAGTGGTTAATCATCTTTTGAAATTAAATGAAGATAAACCTTATGTTAGGGGTCTTATTAGTTGGCTGGGTTTTAAGCAAATTCAAATTTATTACGACCGCGATGCGCGCTTTGATGGTAGAGAAAATACTAAGATGAAAGTCTTAAGTAGAAAGGTTATTTATTATTGGCTTGATAGAGCATTAATTTCTTTTTCTGATGCCCCTCTTAAATTAATGCTATTTTTTGGTGGAGCGTTGTCAATTGTTTCATTTTTTTATGTTCTAGTTGTTGTTGCTCAAAAGATAATGGGTATATCTGTTCCAGGTTGGGCGGCAATAATGTCCTCAATACTTTTGTTGGGGGGGGTTCAGATAATGATGCTTGGTTTTATAGGGCTTTATGTAGGATCAATATTTAAGGAAGCAAAAAAACGTCCTCTTTATGTCATTAAAGATGTTTTAAGGAAAGAGAATGCTTTTAAAGTTTAGAGGTAAGATATCCAATTTGGTTGTGTATTTTGTGCAACTTAGAGCCATTTTTTTAAAAATTTTTATATGACCAACCGGCTTGATGTTCTTTTTATAAACCCCGATTCATCTGCAAAAGCATATCAAGGCTTGGCTGCTGTTTTTTCTGCAATTGAGCCGCCAACTTGGGCCTTATTGCTAGCTGAGTCTTGTAGGTCAAAAAGTTTTAGCGTTGCAATTCTTGATTGTGATGCTGAGAGGTTAACCGTAGAACAATCTCTTGCGAGGATTGAAGAGTTAAAGCCTCGTTTGGTTGTTTTTGTGGTTTATGGCCAAAATCCTAATTCCGGTACCACGAGCATGATTGGTGCTTTAGCTCTAGCAAAGGCAATAAAGCAACACTCTTCTGAATATCCTATTTGTTTTTTGGGGTCACACACAAGTTCGATACCTATGGAAGTTCTTGGATTTGATTGTGTGGATATAGTCCTGCTTAACGAAGGTGTGTATGCATTACACAATTTATTAAGATCAAATCTCAAAGAAGAGAGCCTATCGCAAGTTAAAGGTATTGGTTATAAGAAGAGTGGCCCTGGTGGTTTTGGTGTTGCAACTTTAAATTCACCGCAAAGCGTAGTTCCTCAGGAGCTTATGGATATTGATCTGCCGGGGTATGCGTGGGATCTTTTACCATATAAAAATAAGCCATTGGATATGTATCGAGCCCACTTTTGGCATGCTGAATTTGATCACGATAAACGGACGCCATTCGCAGCTATTTATACATCTCTAGGGTGCCAGTTTGCTTGTGATTTTTGCATGATTAATATTGTGAATCGAGTCGATAATGGCGAAGATGTTACTGCTGCAAATTCAAAAGGAATGCGTTTCTGGAGCCCTGAATGGGTTGATCGTGAAATGCAAAAGCTTGCTGATATGGGTGTCAAAACTCTCAGAATTAGTGATGAAATGTTTTTTTTAAATAAAAAATATTACGTACCGATTCTAGAAAATTGCATTGATAAAAATTATGGTTTTAATATGTGGGCATATTCTCGTATTGATACTGTTAGAAAGGATGCTCTTGAATTATTCAAGCGTGCGGGCGTCAATTGGCTTGCTTTGGGTATCGAAGCTGGAAATCAGCTGGTTAGGCAGGAGGTTTCCAAAGGCTCATTTAAAGAGGTAAGTATTCGGGATATTTGTAAGACAATTTCTGAAGCTGACATTAATATCATAAGTAATTATATTTTTGGTTTTCCTGAGGACACGATAGAAACAATGCAAGAAACTTTAGATCTTGCCTTAGAGTTAAATACTGAAATGGTAAATATGTATCCTTGCCAAGCTTTGCCTGGGAGTCCCATGCACAATCAAGCAGTAAAGAAAGGTTGGGCACTACCAGATTCTTATGAGGGTTATGCATTCTTGTCCTATGAATGTCAACCATTGCCAACTAATCACGCCAGCGCTGCTGAAGTTTTAAAGTTTAGAGATGACGCTTGGCAAACATATTTTAGTAACCCAAATTATTTAAAATTGGTTGAAAAAAAGTTTGGCCTTACTCAAAGAATGAATATTGAAGAAATGGCATCAATTCGATTAAAGAGAAAGATTCTGGGTGATTGATTGATTATTACAAAGACACCTTTTAGGATTTCTTTCTTTGGAGGCGGCACAGATTACCCTGCATGGTATAAAAATTATGGTGGATCAGTATTAGCCACAACTATTGATAAGTATTGTTATATAAGCTGTCGTCGCTTGCCTCCATTTTTTGAGCACAAGCATCGTATTGTCTATTCTCGAATTGAAAATGTTAAAAGCATAAATGAGATTGAGCATCCAGCTGTTAGAGGTGTTTTTAATTGGTTGGATATTGTTGATGGTTTAGAAGTTCATCATGATGGCGATTTGCCTGCAAGGTCTGGTCTTGGATCTAGTTCAGCTTTTACCGTTGGGTTAATTCATGCATTAAAAGGGCTCAATGGTGAACTAGTAAATAAGTCTCAGCTTGCTCGTGATGCAATTTATATTGAGCAAAATGTGCTTAATGAGAATGTCGGCTCACAAGATCAAATATCTGCAGCTTTTGGTGGGTTTAATAAAATTCTCTTTCATAAGAATGATTCCTTTAGTGTCGAGCCTATTACTCTTTCTGCTTTAAGGCGCCAAGATTTACAAAGTCATTTAATGTTATGTTTTACGGGTTTTTCTCGGATTGCGGATTCTATTGCTAAATCGAAAATTGATAATTTGAAGAATCGTGAGGCAGAGTTAATTCGTATGGGTGAGATGGTTGATGAAGCAATAAATATTCTTTTAAGTAATCATATCTCAATAGACGAGTTTGGTAAGTTGCTTGATTTAAGCTGGAAATATAAGCGTAGCCTTTCAGAACGTGTGTCAACTCCTGAGATTGATCAAATTTATGATGCGGCAATGCAAGCCGGAGCGATTGGTGGAAAAATATTGGGTGCTGGGGGTGGCGGATTCATGCTGCTATTTGCTAAACCAGAAAAACAACCAGCTATTCGTGAGCGCTTAAAAAAACTAGTGCATGTTGAATTTAATTTTGAGAATTCTGGAAGCCGAGTTGCTCTTTATCAACCTGATGGACTTTGATCATGAATAAGGCCGATAGTATATTTGTAGCGGGTCATGCTGGTTTGATAGGTTCAGCATTAGTGAGGCAACTGCAATATAGGGGGTTTGAAAATTTAATTTTGAGGCGTAAAGTTGAGTTGGATTTAACTGATGCCAGATCAGTGAATGATTTCTTCGAAAGTAGTAGGCCTAATTATGTTGTTTTGGCTGCTGGCAAAGTCGGTGGGATCATTGAAAATCAGTCCTCGCCTGCAGATTTCATGAATGCCAATTTAGCTATTCAGTTGAATGTTCTTAAGGCGGCTCAACGATTTAATGTGCGTAAATTAATTTTATTTGGCTCATCGTGTATGTATCCCCGAAAGTGTCCTCAACCAATGCCGGAAACAGCATTATTGTCTGGTTATCCAGAGTTAACCAGTCTTGCTTATGCTATTTCTAAATTAGCAGGTATACAAATGTGTCTAGCATACAATCAGCAGTATGGTGAACAACGTTTTATACCGGTTATTCCTAATAGTGCATATGGCCCTAACGATAATTTTGACCCACAATCAGGACATGTTCTTTCATCATTAATTTGTCGATTTCATGATGCGGTTCGAAATGATGTAAAGCTATTAACTTTATGGGGTACTGGAACTTCTAGGCGAGAGTTTATACATGCTGATGATATAGCAAGGGCTTGCATTAAACTTTTATCTGAGGACACAAAATTATTGCAGCTTCCTTTAAATATTGGCTCTGGCTATGACTTTTCAATACGAGAGTTATCTGAAGCAATAGCTAAAGTGGTTGGATATTCTGGGGTAATTGATTGGGATTTAACTAAGCCTGATGGTGCCCCACAAAAACTATTGGATAGTAGTCGTATTAGATCATTTGGATGGGAGCCTCAAATAGGTCTAGATGAGGGTTTAAAGAGTACTTATAAGTGGTATGTGGAGAGTTTGATTAATGCGGAGAAATGTTTGTGATCAACCAGATGAATTTATGTGACAAAGCTAATTGGGTTTGGAGGGAAACGCTCGCAATACATCGTCGTGCACCAGAGACACGTTTGGCATCATCTCTCTCGTCAATTGAAATCTTTGTGGCCCTTTATTATGGTGGAATTTTACATTTTGATTCTTCAAATCCACTGATTGAAACCCGTGATCGTTGCATTATTAGTAAGGGGCATGGATCAATTTGCATGTACCCTATCTTGGCTGATTTGGGCTACTTCCCAGTAGAGGAGTTGGAAAAAGTTTGCTGCGCAGGAGGTATTTTGGGCGGAATTCCAGATCCAGTAATTCCTGGATACGAAACCATAAATGGATCTCTTGGGCATGGGTTAGGTGTTGGATCAGGTGTTGCATTGGGCTTGAATCGTAAAGCTAGCAATCCAAGTGTATTTGTGGTTACCGGTGATGGGGAATTGCATGAGGGTGCTAATTGGGAAGCAATTATGTTTGCCTCTCAGCACAAATTAGATAATTTAAATTTAATTGTTGATAATAATCAAATTAGTATGCTTGGGTACACAGATGAAATAGTGAGCCATGGTTCCCTGTTCAATCGTCTGAATGCTTTTGGCTGGGACTGTCAAGAGGTCGATGGCCATGATGTTTACGCTGTTCAGGCGAAATTGCAAAAAATGAAAAATACTCATAATGGAAAACCAAAAGCACTTATTGCAAAGACATTAAAAGGTCGAGGTGTGCCCGGACTAGAAAATGCAGCACTGTCTCATATCATGAATCCTAAGCCTGAATTAATTGATGAGCTTTTGGGGGTTTCTTCATGATTGTGAATCCTCTGCCAATGCGTGATGTGTTGCTTAATCGCATTTGGCAAGCCATGATGGAAAATCAGAAAATCTTCTTTGTAAGTGCTGATTTTGGCTCCCCTATTTTAGATAAAATTCGAAGTGACTTCCCTAAACGTTTTATTAATGTGGGCATTGCTGAGCAAAACCTAATAAATATTTCAGCAGGATTGGCATTGGAAGGTTACACAGTTTTTGCTTATGCGATTGCACCTTTTATTACGATGCGTTGTTTTGAGCAAATTCGAGTTAGTCTGGCGCTTCTTTCTGAAGTTAGGTCAATGAATGTGAATTTAATTGGTGTCGGTGCTGGATACAGTTATGTGGTTTCTGGGCCTACACATCAATGTTATGAGGATATTACTTTAATGCGGGCACTGCCTAACTTTAGAGTTTTATCTCCCGCTGATCATATTAGTGCAGGAGTACTTTTTGATACATGTATAGATGTGATTGGACCTAAGTATTTGCGCCTTGATGCGCAAGTGCTACCTGTTATCTACAAGACTGAATCTCCAAATTTGAATATTGGTTTTCATGTTCATCGACAAGGTTTGGATGTTTGTTTACTTGCTACAGGTTATATGGCACAGACTGCATTAAAAGTAGCAGATGAATTATCTGAAATAGGTATCGATTTAAGCGTAGTAGATTTATTTGACATCGCGAATTTTGATCAAGACCAAATGTATCATTTACTTAAAAAGTATAAAGGCTTAGTAACATTAGAAGAAGGATTTAGAGGGCGAGGTGGAGTGGATTCAATGATGTTTGAATTTATTGCTCGGCATCACTTGAATTTGGCGTTATTAAATATTGGGGTGGAGGGGGGCTATCGCTTTGAGCTTGGTTCCCGTGAGGAGTTGCACGAACATGTTGGTATTGGGCCTCAGTATGTAAAAGATTCTGTAACTGCTTTTATTAAATCACTTTCAATTTAATTTATTATCTAAATATGATGAAATTCCCACTTATGCGCAACAATATTGCGCGTGAAGATTTGGATGCTGTAATTGAGCATTTAAAAAAAGATGATCCGATTTTGACTCACGGCGAAAATGTGCGTCAATTCGAATACGAGTGGTCAAAATGGTTGGGAGTTAAATATAGTGTATTTGTCAATTCTGGCGCTTCTGCAAACTTATTGACAATGGCAATTTTAAAAATTCGGCACCCAGAAGGTGGCGAAGTAATTACACCACCTTTAACGTGGATTTCAGATGTTGCCTCTGTGCTACAGAATGGATTTACTCCTGTTTTTGCTGATATTGATCCTAAGACATTGGCAATGGATCCGGCAGAGATCCTAAAAAAAATTACCGATAAAACCCGTGCGGTCTTCTTAACCCATGTTCAGGGATTTGATGGTTTAACTGATGAGTTGATAAATGAGTTGGAGGGTCGCGGGATTCCACTGATTGAAGATGTTTGTGAGTCTCATGGCGCAACACACAATGGATTTAGGGTTGGCAGTATAGGCTGGATATCTAATTTTTCATACTATTATGCCCATCATATGAGTACTATTGAAGGTGGCATGATCTGTACTAATGACCCGGTTGTTTATCAGCAGGCTCGAATGTTGCGTTCACATGGAATGGTTCGTGAGGCAAATGACCCAATCTTAAAAGCAGAATATATTGATAGTTATCCTGAGCTGAACCCCGATTTTATATTTGCTTATGCTGCTTACAATACGAGGAATACTGAAATTGGGGGTATTATGGGGCGTAGCCAATTGAAGCGCCTTGATAAGATAGTTGAGCGCCGAACTGAAAACCTGGATCGTTTTTTGCAAAAAATAGACTATTTAAAATATCGTACAGATTTTAAGGTGGAGGGCTCAAGCAATTATGCATTTAATCTTATTTTGAAAGAGCCAGATAATCTCTTAGTTGATCGTTTAATGAAAAAATTACGCGAATCTGGCATTGAGTTTCGTCGTGGAAGTGCTGGTGGTGGTAACCAGATTCGACAGCCTTATCTTAAGGGAATTGTTCCTGATGGACATCACTTAAATTTCCCACAAACAGAGCATATTCATTTTTACGGATTTTATATTGGTAATTTTCCTGATTTGACCAATGATGAAATAGATAGCATTTGTACCATTATTAATTCAGTTTAATAGGTAATGACTTCAGCCATAATCTTAGCGGGTGGTTTAGGAACTAGGCTGCGTAGTGTAGTTCCTGATCTGCCGAAACCTATGGCGCCGATTAATGGGAGACCATTTCTTGAGTATCAGATACGTTACTGGATCAGCCAAGGTGTTAACCATTTTGTTATTTCTGTTGGTTATAGATACCAGGTTATTATAGATTTTTTTGGCGCTAAATTTGAGGGCGCAATTATTGATTATGTCGTGGAGAAGTCACCATTAGGTACGGGGGGTGGGTTGCTATTAGCCTCTAAAAAAATTAGTCATCAAGAAAATTTTTTGCTACTTAATGGCGACACTTACTTTGATATCGATTTAAAAGATTTAACTAAGTTTTCCCAAAAAAATAATGCTGATTGGTCTTTTTCATTGTTTAGATCTAGCGATGTTAATAGGTATTTGGGAATGAATATTTCTCAAAATGGTGAAATTAGCTCTTTTCATTCAAACTTAAATTCGAGTGAGAAATTGGTTAATGGGGGAGTTTATTTGGTTAATCCCCGTGTATTAAGTTCTATTCCATTTTCTCTTGAGGATAAAGTTTCTTTAGAGGAGGATATTTTTCCTGCTGCCATGGCATTGGGGCAAAGGTTTTTTGGAAAAGAATATATGAATAATTTTATAGATATTGGGGTGCCAGATGATTATTTTCGTGCCTCAGCTGTCCTTGGGAAATGAGAGGGGTGGTAGGTGAGTGTAATTGAGCGACTCAGATTCAATATAGAAACCTCTATACAGGCAAAAAAATTTTTATTGGATGATGAAGAAGCAGTAACTATTTTCTCAGATGCTGTTAATGTAGTTGTGAATAAATATAAAAATGGTGGACGATTATATATTGCTGGAAATGGCGGGTCTGCTGCTGACGCACAACATCTTGCCGCAGAATTTGTTAGTAAATTGTCTAAGGAAAGGTCACCACTGCCTGCTGAGGCTTTAACAGTGGATACTTCAGTTATCACCGCAATTGGCAATGACTATGGATATGATTTAATTTTTTCTCGCCAGCTTGAGGGGAAAGCAACTGCTAGAGATATTTTTTTGGGAATTTCAACATCTGGAAACTCATTAAATATTTTAAAGGCTTTAGACCAGTGTCAGATTATGGGTATTCCAAGTATATTATTTTGTGGTCGTGATGGCGGTTTAGCGAAAGATCGCGCAGACTATTCCATAATCGTACCTGGCTTAGCTACAAGTACAATTCAGGAATTGCATATAGTATTGGCGCACACTCTTTGCGAGTGTGTGGAGGCGGCAATTTTTAGCGAAATAATTTGATTAATATAGGATAGATATGGGATATAACATTTTAGTCACGGGAGGGGCGGGGTATCTAGGTTCGACAATGGTTCCGGACCTTTTAAATGCTGGGCATAGAGTAACTGTGTTAGATAATTTCATGTTTCAACAGTCTAGTTTGAATCCTGTTTGCCACAATCCCAACTTTTCAATTGTTAGGGGTGATATCCGCATTAAGAGCGTAGTTGAGCCTTTGTTGAAGAAAGTAGATATTGTTATTCCGCTTGCAGCGTTAGTTGGCGCGCCACTTTGCAATCTTGATCCAGTAGGTGCCACAACTATTAATCATGATGCAATTACATTAATGATTAAGCTTTTATCAAAGCAGCAAATTGTTTTAATGCCAACAACTAATAGCGCCTACGGTAATGGTGATGAAAATAACTTTTGCACAGAAGAGTCACCATTACGGCCAATTTCTCAATATGCAATTGAAAAGGTTGCAATTGAAAAAGAGCTTATGCAGCATGAAAATGCTATTAGCTTTAGGTTGGCTACAGTATTTGGAATGTCCCCGAGAATGCGAATAGATCTTCTAGTTAATGATTTCACTTATCGCGCCGTAAATGACCGCTTTGTTGTTTTATTTGAAAGTTTCTTTAAACGAAATTATGTTCATGTGCGTGATGTTTCTAGGGCGTTTCAACATGCAATTAATAACTTTGATCAAATGCGCGGAGAAATTTATAACGTTGGGTTATCAGAGGCGAATGTTTCAAAAAAAGAACTTTGCCAAATTATACAAAAACAAATCCCAGACTTTACCTTCGTAGATGCACCAGTAGGGAAAGACCCTGATCAGCGCAATTACATTGTTTCAAATAAAAAAATTGAAGCCACTGGATTTAAAACTTCAATGTCTCTAGATATGGGTATTCAGGAGTTGATAAAAGGTTATACGATGATAAAAAATAGTCGCTATGGTAATGTTTAAGGGTTGATATATTATTTTGTAGTTTTTAAAAACCCCGCACTTCTAAAAGGTAGATGCGGGGCTTTTAATTATTTAATCTACTTAAAATAAACATTTCAAGATGCTGTTTATTTTTTTTGACATCCAAAACTTAATGAGTTTTAAGTTTAGTACAAATAAGCACAAAGGAAGATTCCATCCCAACTCTTCAGTTTGAATTCTGAAAATGCCGCACATAGCAGAAATTGCATATTGAGCACGTTCTGCTGATGTGCCGTATTCGCCAACGCGTTTATTAATGGAGGTGAATTTCGCTCCGGTTAGGTGAGATTTCATTATGAATAATGCGTCTGCACAGGCCCAGTATTTTTTACTATAAAGTCCAACTTTATCGTGAAGGGTTTTTTTGATGCAGCAACCAACTGCGTGAGCAGAAATAATGGTCATTTGAAAGCCGATAAGCTTATGAGTATTTCTTTTTTTAGTGAC
>JACCDK010864198.1_pt1 | contig 12666 bp, 9 predicted proteins | sample 7445871 | NCBI WGS metagenome assembly JACCDK01 (sample SAMN15323436, study PRJNA562643) | freshwater metagenome | isolation source: river surface water | place: USA:Blue River Watershed | collected 2017-08-15
CTTTTTCCCATCCCCATCGTAATCCACTAAATTCATCCAGTTTTCAATCAGGGGAAAACGTTTTTCATAGCCTGGGGAATACGTAAACCCTCCGGAGGCATTTCTTAAAAAAGTCTTCAGGTGTTGCGCACTGCGATCGAAAACGACAAGGTCTTCGCGCGCATCGCCATCAAGGTCTATCAGGAAAAACTGGACAGAATTGAATCCGCCAGCCCAGGGATTTTTTAATCCAGAAACGGGGAGATTCGTAATTTGGTCAAAGGAAATCTGTTGCGCTTTCAGGTGAATTGCAAAACAAAAAACCAAAATGACCCATCCGGATTTCCTCATGGAATCAAAGATAGCAACGGACCTAGAACAAATAACTGATATGAAGAGAAAATCTATCGATTGCCTGAAGTTCTCCTTTAGATAGATTTTGTGCTGCCGGTTTTGCAAAATTAAGGCCAAAAACGAAACGTTTCGAATAGGCTTCTAATCCAGCACCTAGCCACTGAATACCTCCTCCTGTATTTTCAACAGAAAGTCCTGCACGAGAATCGCGAGAGGCATATTCTAATGTCGTATTCACATAAGGCATCAAAGTGATTTTATGACCTCGCCCATAGGCATAAAATAGCGTCATCGCTACACTACTGCGCGCACCAAAGCGATAAGAATCTAGATTTTCGCCCGGGAACCGGTATTGGGCATCCGCATTAATCCCCCAAGCGGCATACCGCATATTATAGAGGGCATTTAGCATCCAATCGGTACTCCCGGTACCCAATTGAAAATTAGCATTGGCCACCTGATTGGGATTGGATTCTTCATACCTGAATTTTCCCAAAGCCGGTTTTAGTCCCGCTCCTACTAATAAGGATTGATTCACCTCATGCAGTGTAGAGTCTAATAAGGTGTTAACGAGACTGTAATGCACAAATAGGTTTGGATCAGCCAATCCAGAAATTTGGATAGATTGTTGTTGCGCGAATTGCTTTTGAGTGTGGATCGCATAAGGCAAAATCGCCATTACCTGTACCTTATTGATAGGGTAAAAACGTCCCCAAAGTTCCGTAGTTTGAAAGGATTCTTCCGTTTTTAATACGGGGCTCGTTACATGGGAAGTGAAGTTTTGGTAGCGATAACGAACACCCATAAATCCACGATTAGAAGCCGGCATCAAACCTAAAAAGGCATTACTATTTGCACAACCACAAAGATCGCAACCGGCAGATGGGAACGCAAACAATAGAAATAGGAGTACTTTCTTCATCTTAGTTACCGGCAAATTTTGGGTTAGTTAAAAACTCCCGATCTGTCAAAGTCTTTAGAAAAGCTACAATTTTAGCTTGCTCCTCTGCCGTTAAGGGAATTCCATTTTTTAATGAAGCATCTACATTAGGTGTTTGCTGGACGCCTGAGGCATAGTGGTGAAGCACTTCCTCTAAGGTATAAAAACGGCCATCATGCATATAGGGCGCCGTCATCTCCACATTTCGTAAACTAGGCACCTTAAACTTGAAACGATCTTCTACCCGTTCTGTAATTCGAAAACGTCCTTCATCTTTTGATCTCTGAATGTTAAGTCCATTGTTACGGTAACTTTGGTCCGTAAAAAGATCCCCAGCATGGCAGGAACTACATTTTTGCTGAAACAAACTAAGTCCTGCTAATTCCTCTGAATTCAAAATTCCTCCCTCTTTTCGCACGTACTTATCATAACGTGAATTCGCAGAAACAAGAGATAACATAAATTGGGATAGTGCCTTTAAGAACTTCTGAGAAGTAATTTCAGTAGACCCATATGCCTTATTAAAGAGGGCTGGATACTTTTGAGTTGATCTTAATTTCGTCAAAACATTTCCCAAATTCTCATCCATTTCCAACGGATTTTCGATGGGGGCGACAGAAAACAAGTCCAAATCGCCCACACCGCCATCCCAGAAAAACTCCTTTTGCCAAGCCATATTTTGTACTGGTTGCGCATTTCTTGTCCCCACTCGATTATCTACCCCATGACTTACATCATGGCCGTGGTGCGTAAAGGCATAACTTTGGTTATGGCATTCTGCACACGAGATTGTGTTATCCCGCGATAACATAGGATCATTAAACAAAGCTTTACCTAATTCAAATCCCTCCTCCGTCACAGGGTTAGACGCCAGCGCATAGGCCGGGGCAGGGAAATTAGCAGGCTGCTGGAATAAAGGCTCCTTCACAACAGGATTAGGATCCTGCTCCGGAGACGCGCAAGCCAATAACAAAAAAGGGAAAAGAAGAATTTTCCGCATCTTAATGAATATGATCTACACTAAATACTTTAGCGTAATTGTTTGCAATAGGACCTGCAGCTGCTGGTGACATGACTACTGCACCACTAGCAATTTTTAAAGGAGATACCCCAGAAAAAACTTTTGAAATATCTGCAATTAAATGGATTGTAGGTGATTTGCTTTTACGAACAGATGCTACACTAGGTAGCAAAAGCGTAACCGTGCGTAAATTATTTGCCGTTGCAGCTGTTCTTCCACCAAAGCCTCCCACGTGATATTGGTATTTCTTTATTCCTCCGGTATTTGTAGGGGCAAAAGAAGAAATACCTTCCATTTTAAAGAAAATATAACCTGAATTCCAAGACCAATACATATTATCTGTACCATAGGAAGCCACATCTAACACTCCAGTTCTTTGTTCCACTGATGAAATACTTTTTACACTATCAACGCCAATTGTAAATGTCATTTCGGTATAATCAGCTGCTGGAACATCCTTCAAAACTGGCATTAATGTACTCTTGTCCGCCTGACGCACTAGAAAATATTGATCAGGCATTTTCACAACCGTTCCGTCGGTCTTTTTAAGAGCAACATTAGAAATGAAATAATTCAAGGTTGTAATAGTGAAATCCTCACTTGAAGAATTCGTGTATTTTGTGTCATTTAAGACCAAAGTCTGTGCGGCCACTCGATTTTCAAACTCGAGCGTGACATTATTTTTATCATTAGGATTAATGGGTTCCAAATTTTCCGAACTGCAAGCCGCCGTGAATAGCAACAAGCCAATAAATAGTTGTTTCATGTATAATTAATTAAAATGAGTAAAGCCCACGAGCGTATGCCGTAGGAACAAAATCAAGAAAATTAATTAGACTTGTGGTGGGTGGAAAAAGCCTTTAGCGGCTGAATTAGGAAAGAATTCCGTAGAAGTGAAATGATTTTCAACGAGTTCTGAAGAAATGAAACGAGCTGTAAAGACAGGCTGAATGGCTTGAAAACTCAACACCACTTCTGGCATTTTTTCTAAACGCTCTGAATTTGATTTTTGCTCTTTTTCTTCTGCAGCCTTTAGTTTTTTCGCTAAATAACATTGACCATTACAGTTCAACATCGGTTTGTCGCGGTTCACACAGAGGTTTTCTGCAATATAGTCGCGATTAATGCGGTAGTAGGCCACAGCACCCCATTGATTCATCAAGGGAACCTGCATAGCTAAGAACAATAAGAGAGCGACGATGCGTTTCACGATGCAAAGGTAAGGCAGAAATCGAAAAATAATTAGTAATTTACAGGGAATAAATGCGACAAAAACGAGTAAAAATGACGAAAATCACAATAATCGGCAGTTCAAATACGGATATGGTGATCAAATCGGCTCATTTGCCGGCGCCTGGCGAAACCGTTTTAGGCGGGGACTTCTTCATGAATCCAGGAGGCAAAGGCGCGAACCAGGCGGTGGCAGCGGCTCGGCTAGGAGGTGAGGTGCATTTTGTGTGCAAGGTGGGAAAAGACGTGTTTGGGGAGACGGCATTGCAGCAATTTAAGAACGAGGGAATTCACGCACGGTTTGTTACACAAGACCCATTAGCTCCCTCAGGAATTGCGTTGATTAATGTGGATGCCAAAGGAGAAAACTGCATAACCGTAGCCTCTGGGGCAAACAATTGCCTTTCTAAAGCTGACATCGATCAGGCTTCGGAAATTTTCGAGACAGGTGATTTTGTTTTAATTCAATTAGAAACGCCGCTTGAGACGGTCATTTATGCGGCGAAACTCGCAGCGAAAAAAGGGCTAAAAGTCGTATTAAATCCTGCTCCTGCGGCGGAAATTCCTGCCGATTTATATCCGCATTTACACGCCATAACACCTAACGAAACAGAAGCAGAAATCCTGACAGGAATCTCGGTGACGGATCTATTAACTGCTGAGAAAGCAGCGAACATATTACTAAATAAAGGCGTTCAACACGTGGTTATTACCTTGGGCGCCGAAGGCGCCCTCTACAAAACGGCTTACGAAACACAGCATATTCCAGTCGCGAAAGTCGTGGCACAGGACACAACCGCCGCGGGGGATTGCTTTAATGGAGCGCTTGTAGTAGGTTTATCCGAAGGAATGAGCTGGATAGACGCAATCGCTTTTGCCTGCAAAGCAGCCTCCATATCTGTTACTCGATTAGGGGCGCAAGCCTCAATGCCCAGACTCAACGAACTATGAAAAAACTAATCCTATTCTTTCTTATTAGTTTCTCATTGACCGCACAACAGCGGCAGAAAGTAATCTTCGATTGTGATTTAGGCGATGACATTGACGATGCCTATGCTTTGGGATATTTGTTAACGCTTCAGGATCGCTATGAGATTTTAGGAATCACCACCTGTTATGGCCGCACGGAGGATCGCGCCATCTTAGCACAGAAATTTTTAGCTGTTACGGGCGAAAATCGTATTCCCGTTTATATAGGGAAAAACACCTCGAAAAGCTCGGAACGTGCGAATTGGTATGCGGATCAGTTTTATTGGGCAAAGGGTTCTGCGTTGATAAAAAAGCCTCAAGGCGCCACCGACTTCATTCGATCACAACTGAAAAAATACCCGGGGGAAGTCATTATTTTCTCGGTGGGACCGGTGACAAATTTGGCCCCATTAGGAACCGAATTACAAAAAGCGAAAGCTATCTATGCAATGTTTGGTTCGTTTAAAATTGGTTATGATGGTAGTCCGAAAGTCGATGCTGAATGGAATGTAACCTGCGATATTCCTGCCGCAAAAGCCTTCGTTGAATCTGGAGCAAATATCATCTATGCAGGATTGGATGTGACGGCAATGGTTAAATTATCCGCAGAAAATCGCTTGAAATTATTGATGCGCCAGTCGCCGCTCACGAGTGCGATGCAAGGGTTATACGTTTTGTGGGGACAAGAAACCCCTACCCTTTTTGACCCAGTAGCCATCGGAATGGAAACGAATCCAGAACTATTCACCACCGAAAAAGTGCATGTTTACGTGGACAACAAAGGTTTTACTAGACTAGATCCTTCGAAGCCCGCTAATGCCACGATTGGCACCAGTATTAAGCACGCAACATTCATTGAAAAACTGATGCACCAGTATATCTACCAAAACCTGAACTAATGAAAAAAATACTATTCTTCCTCCTCATCGGCCTTGCAGCACAAGCGCAAACGATCTCGATGAGCAAAGCCGTCTTGAAAGACAAAATCAAGGGTGGTTGGGCTGGCCAAACGATCGGTGTGACTTTTGGCGGGCCCGTCGAATTTCGCTACAACGGAACGATGATCAATTCCTACCATCCTATACCTTGGTATGATGGCTATTTAAAGAATACGATGATCAATAATCCGGGCTTGTACGATGATTTGTACATGGATTTGACATTCGTGGAGGTATTCGAAAAAGAGGGATTGAATGCGCCCATCGAATCACACGCGAAGGCCTATGCGAATGCGGGCTATGCGCTTTGGCACGCAAATCAGGCAGGACGTTACAACATTTTGAACGGCATGATGCCTCCAGCGTCTGGATATTGGGAAAATAATCCCCATGCGGATTGTATCGATTACCAAATCGAGTGCGACTTTGCGGGTTTAATGTCGCCTGGAATGCCCAATGCGGCATCCAAAATATCCGACAAAATAGGGCACATCATGAACTACGGCGATGGCTATTATGGCGGAGTTTATTTAGGGGCTTGCTATACTTTGGCATTCATTAATAACGACATCAATAAAGTGGTAACCGAGGCTTTGAAAACCATTCCAGCGAAAAGCCAATACTATCAATGCATCTCAGATGTCATCAGATGGCACAAACAATACCCGAACGATTGGACAAAAACCTGGTTAGAAGTTCAAAACAAATGGGCGAACGACATTGGTTGCCCAGATGGTGTTTTTGCGCCATTTAACATCGATGCGACCGTGAATTCAGCCTATGTGGTGATAGGGCTATTGTATGGAAACGGAGATTTTAGCAAAACGATCGAAATCGCGACCCGTTGCGGACAAGATGCAGATTGCAATCCATCGTCTGCTGCTGGAATTTTAGGGGCGATGATTGGCTACGAAAAGATCCCAGCTTATTGGAAACTTGGCTTGAAAGAGGCTGAAGATATCGACTTCAAATACACGTCTACTTCGCTAAACGATGTGTACGAAATCGGCTTTAAACATGCCTTACAAAACATTAAAAACAACGGCGGAACAGTGTCTGAAAATACCGTAAATATTCCCTACTCAGCACCTAAAGCAGTAGCATTCGAGCAAAGCTTCGACCATTCATTTCCTACCGAAAAAATCAACATCGGGAAAAACTTGATGGACGAATATGACTTCGATTTCGAAGGGAATGGCTTCGTCGTGCGCGGCGAAACCGCGAAATGGGCGTCCTTGGATCCAGGGACTTTTGAATTAGAAGTATTTGTGGATGGCAAACTATTTGAAAAAGTGAAGTTGCCTGTGGCCTTTACCACAAGACGCCACGAAATCACCTGGAAATATAAACTAGCGACCGGGAAACACCACGTGAAATTGAAAGTGTTAAACAAAGTAGCGGGCTATGACTGCAAATTATTCGATGCCATCGTCTACGCAGAAAAGCCATTTACGGCCACGAATGAAAAATATTACCGTTTAGGAAACCTAAAATAAGCGCTATGTTGATTATCGAAACCTATTCATCTGCCGTTTTATTGTGCATCGTGACGATGCTTTGCTGGGGCTCGTGGGCAAACACCCAAAAACTTTCGTCCTCGTCCTGGCGCTTCGAACTGTTCTACTGGGATTATGCGATCGGAATTGTTTTAGCCTCCTTGATTTTAGCATTTACCTTAGGATCGAGCGGAACGCAGGGTCGGGGTTTCTTAGCAGATTATGCCCAAGCTAGCGGCGAAAACCTGCAATCTGCTTTCGTGGGAGGGGTTTTATTCAATGCCGCCAATATTCTGTTAGTCGCGGCGATCGGAATTGCGGGCATGTCTGTAGCCTTTCCAGTGGGTATCGGGATCGCCTTGGTATTAGGCGTTTTAGTGAATTATTTAGCCGACCCACAGGGTAATCCACTGTTGATTTTCGGGGGAGTTGCCTTGATAGCGATGGCGATCATTTTAAATGCGAGGGCGTATAAATCCATTTCCTCTGCCTCCGCATCGAACAAAGGGTTATTTTTATCCGTGCTAGCGGGATGCTTGATGGGCCTGTTCTACAAATACGTAGCGGCTTCGATGGCCGTCAATTTCGCCGCACCTGAAGTGGGAAAATTAACGCCCTACACCGCTTTAGTCGTTTTCGCAGTGGGGGTTTTAGCGAGTTCATTGGTCTTCAATACCTTCCAGATGAAAAAGCCATTCTCTGGCGCTCCGTTGAATTTCGCGCACTATTTAGTGGGATCGACCAGAGATCACTTGGTGGGTATTTTGGGCGGCGCGATCTGGTTTGTGGGAATGGCCTTATCTATTCTCGCTTCTGAAAAAGCAGGAGCTGCGGTTTCCTATGGCCTTGGCCAAGGAGCGACCGTGGTGGCGGCAGTATGGGGCATCTTTATTTGGAAAGAATTTAAAAATGCCTCACCAGAAACGCACAAATTGCTTAACATCATGTTGCTTCTATATGTCGTAGGATTAGGCTTGCTAATCGGGTCGAAATAGTTATTTAGGTGCAAGGGGTAGTAATTCCCAGGTATTCGTGGCATAGGGCTTAGTCGTGGCGGTATAATACTTTGCGAGGCTTGAATTATAAAACTGATATTGAGGCAATTGATAACTGTTCAAATCAAAACCCATTAATACGCGAACGGGAGTAGCCACTGAACCCAATACGGTGGATAAAACCGTGCCAAAACGGTTTACTCCGCCAATGACTGCGCTTTGTTTTTTCCCAAATACATTCACAAATACTGTTGAGCTAGCCGTATGAGCTCCATAGGCCGTAAGTCCGGCGTCTGCCACCGTTCCCTCACTTATGGCAAACGTCAGTAATCTAGGCGATATAAAACCCAAATAGGAAAAGCGCAATGTATGCGCCGTATTACCTAGCGTAATCATTCCATTTTCTTCTAAATGAAGTTTATAAAAAGTCTGATTAAATCCACCATCGTGTAAATTACCCCCCGACAGATGGAGAGAACAATAGGTAGGAAAGGCGGAGGCAACACCTGCTTTCAAGGTTCCCCCATAGAGATAGGCTTCATACATTTGATTCACCCCACCTACATAAATGGTGCCAACTCCTCGCTTATAGAAATTCCTTCCAGAAATGACCCCCAACACGCCATCATTTGTTCCATACCCTGTGGTAATAACTCGATTTTCTGACGTCACGGTCACATTCCCCTCCACTCCATAGCGACCTGAGGAAATTAAATTACCATAAACACTCACCCCGCCGTAACCATTCACTAACAGCGAACCTCCCATTCCCGAATTTTGAGATGGGTTGGCACTGTTTATTGCCCCACCCACATTAATATCTCGATAGACATAAATGGACCCCCGGTAGGAGTAAAGATATACATTACCTCCATCGGTTAAATTTGTCCCAGAAGCATTGCTAACTGGGTTCGCATTCATCGAAATGTCCGCATTTACATAGATATTACCATACGATCCTATTACCAAAGACAAATATCCTGCATTACCGAAATAATTGTTTGGGTTACGCATTGAAATGGGATTATCAATATTCACGTCACTATTTGCACTGATATAAAATGCATGACTTACAATGGGGCCATAGCCATTGTAGGTAATAATGGGCGTATTTATATCCACTACTCCGGATTGTGTGCAGGCGGAACAGGCCGTAGTCACATCAGGAGAGGTGTACTTCGTTCTAATGATGAAGTCGATATCCGCCACATTTACATTCGCATTATCCGCTGTGGGAGTAAACGTCACATAACCTCCTCTGAGCGAGGATAAATTCTCACTCCAATTACCCCCAGAGGTAGGGCTATTCGTGAAACGAACATTGGAATACCTCGCTACTTGCGTCGCGTTTATTGTTAACTCGCCTGTACTCAGTTGTCCCGCATTGACCACCGTAGCGTAATAAGTAAATTTTATTTGCTCGTATTCGGACCGCTTTAGGAGTGGAGTAGGCTCTATGAAAATTCGTCCACTGCTTCCGGCGCTCCCTGCCGTGCCTAACCAGCCCTTGATGGTGAGTATTTTATAGTCCAAGTATTGCCTTGGCCCAAATCGCAAAGTGTGCGCATTAGCCCCTAATTCAATCGTGGATCCATCCGCTAAAAGTGACACATTGCCCACCGTTTCTGAAAACCCGCCTGTGCGCAAGCTCCCTCCGTTGAATAAAAATGCGGAGCTGTTCGCAATAATTTCCGACGCCCCTAAAATGACAAATCCCCCACTTAACACCGTTGCTCCGGTAAAGCTATTGACGCTATTCAATGTGAGCGATCCTGTACCGTCTTTGATTAAGCTCGTGGCCACATTGAGCTGATTTGGACTTGTTCCCCACGTATAGGCAAGACTCCCGCTACCACTCAAACTTCCATTCAAAAGGACATTGCCTGCTCCCCCCACCGTTAAAGCAACGGCACCCACAGCTAAATTACTATTTACTGATAATTGGCTAGTTAAATCCGCATGGATACGAGTGTCTCCTGTTAACGTTATCGTACCGTTTAAGGTATTCGTCCCGGCCACACTTTGGATTGCGCCATTACCCAAAGGACCTATACCTTTAATCATCAGCGCATTGGAAATGGATATGCCACCTTGTACTTGCAAACTGCCTCCCATCGCTATATTCACCGCATTTGACCCTAAAGCTCCACTATTTCGAATATGTAAGGTTCCACTCGATACCGTCGTTGCACCACTGTAATTATTCGCCGAATAGAGCGAAAAAACACCCATATTGTTTGTAATACCTCCGCTGCCCAAATTCAAAGTCCCGCTGAGGGTTAGCGAACCAGCGCCTGTCGTGCTTAAAGAGACGTTCGTTCCAGTCATCGTTTGGGTCAGGGTGAGGGAGCCGGCGGTGCTGTTGATAGTAGTGTTTTGGCCTAAAGAAATAGCTCCTCCATACGTGTTATTGCCGCTGACATTAGAAAGTGAAACCCCATTTAAGTTCAAGGTTAAGTCTTCTGCGCCCACATTGATGTTATTATAGAGCGCTAACTTCCCTGTTCCGCGCACCACCGTTCCACCGCTCGTACTTCCCAAAGAACGACTGTTGTAGATAGATAAGGTTCCCGCATAAATGGTCGTGATGCCAGAATAGGTGTTCGCGGTGTTATTAACGCTATTCCCTAAAGAAAAATTTTCTCCGTATTTAGCCAAAGACAAAACGCCCAAACCATCCTCAATCAAACCGGTATATACCGTATTAAAATTGCTCAAGCCCACCGTCAGTGTGATATTTCCCGCCACACTACTGGTCACCTTGCCGTAGCCATTAGTACTTGCAATCGAACCGATTGATTCCGAAACTCCGTTTAGGTCTAGGGTTGTATTCGCCCCCGTAAAGGAAAGCGTATTATAGTCTGGCAAAGCTGCCCCTCCTGCTAATTGCAAGGTGCCGTCTGCTAGCTCAGAGGAAGATACCGCATTATTTGTCCCACTCACCTTCAAGGTCCCCGACCCCATTTTTTTAAAGGCTCCCCCGCTCATAACACCGCTGATGCCATCGTTCTGTCCAGCATTTGTTACCATCGCATAACCATCTGAAACAAGTATATTTCCCGCAAAATTAGAACGGCCCGTAGAAATCAAAGCGCCTGAAATACTAACTCCTGCGGCCCCATTGATGGTTATACCACCTCCTGCACCATTATAAAGGCCAGAATTTGTCGTATTTATTGTTCCACTGCAATTGATGTTCCCGGTGACCTTCACAGCTCCGGCAGTTGAATTCAAGTTTACGGAGCCCCCTTGTGTCAAAATCACGGAACTCCCTACCTCTGACGTGTTATTCAATAGGATTTCGGCCGTTACATTAATGTTCCCTGGAGTGTTAATGACTAAACTCAATGACCCTAAATTCCCTGCATAAGTAGTCGTCGAACGAAGTGTAACCGGATTCCCGATATTCACGTCTGCCGAAGCGTTGAAAGTTACCGTTTTGCTATTCAAAACGCCATTTTGATTATAGGAACTAAGGGCCGTGGTAAAATCGATTTGACCCGATTGTGTACAGGCTGAGCAGACCGTATTAATGATGACATGGCTGTATTTCACCCGCAATAAATCATCTATTTCCGTCACGCTGACGGTCGCGTTGTCTGCATTGGGTGTAAATGTGTAGGTCGTCCCTGTCGTCCCTGCTGATAAAAGTGGCGACCACGTTCCTCCACTCGTGGCGCCCGCGACGAGGGAAAGGTTGCTGTTTTGGGCTTGAAGTTGCCCCGCAAAAAACACGAATAGGATGATTAGATTCTTCATCCTAGTACGAGTAAACAAATTGAATGCGATCTCCAAGGGCAATGACATAAGAGCCATTATTTGCGGATACATAGGCCAAATAAGGCGTAGGCACTGTCGCGTTCGTCGAAAATGCACCTGTGGTCTTATAGCTGTAGGCGTTTTGACTAATCAGAATCCCATTTACAAACATCTTCAGTTTAGCACTTGCGTGCGGCGTCTGCGAAAGTGTAAAATTCGTTTGGCCAGCTGTAACTGCAGCTAAATTTCCTGTGGAACCCGTAGCCGTCGTTTCATCAAAACCATCCCTGAGTGAGCTTGTCCAGCTCGCCACTCCGGTAGATGTTAAACTCAGGATCTGACCTGTGGCACCCGAACTAGAGGGATATAGTGTTCCTCCCAGCGTTAAAGTGCCGGTCAAACTCGAATTCACGAAGGTCTTATTGGTAAGCGTCTCCGTTCCTGCAATAGTCGCCATCGTACCTGAGGTGGGGAGTGTAATATTCGTGATGCCCGTCGTGTTAATGGTAGTGGAATAGTTACCTGAGGTCACTAGGTTTCCCCCGAGGGTGATCGTTTTATTGCCGTTATTTATACCTGTTCCTCCAAAAGTAGGCGATATGACACCTGACAAAGCGGCGCTGCCATCGAAGGGGAAACCGAAGATGGTTTGAGGGGTTGATAGGGAGGATGCAGTGTTTGACGTTAGGGCTGTTGTGGCGAAAGTGGATGAAATAGCCGTAGATGCTGATGCAGCAGTTATTGCAGTCAAAGCGGCTGTTGCCGTACTCGCATTTCCCGTCAATTCCCCCACAAAATTTGTTGCGCCTAGCGTATCGAAACCAGACATGCTAGTGTACGTACCACCCAAAATGGTGTTCGTAGATCCTAACGTAATTTGATGATTCGCTAATTGGACATTGGTGATACTAGCGTTGGCGGAAAGGTTAGCGGTTGTTAATCCGGTGGCTTGGATGGTGTTTCCGGTAAGGGAGATTCCTGAACC
>JACCDK010212132.1_pt1 | contig 12664 bp, 9 predicted proteins | sample 7445871 | NCBI WGS metagenome assembly JACCDK01 (sample SAMN15323436, study PRJNA562643) | freshwater metagenome | isolation source: river surface water | place: USA:Blue River Watershed | collected 2017-08-15
CGTCTATCGGCTAGGACAGCCCCCTTTCACGGGGCAAAGACGGGTTCGATTCCCGTACCGGCTACAAAGCCTCTCACGCAAGTGGGAGGCTTTTTTCGTTTAAGGCTGCGTCGCAAGCTAGCTTGTGTAAGCAGACGAGAACGAAAAAAGCCATTCGAACGCGGAGCGTTTGAATGAAAGGCTTTGCGTAAGGCCAATGGGTTGGTAAGTCGGCGAAGTGAAACGAAGCCGACAGTCCCGGGTTTTGGAAAATTTAGAATATAAACTATGTTAATTATCCTCCCTTATAATCAGGGGTTCCAAGAATAAGCAATGTTGAATTAATAAATTTATCAATCAATTAAAAATAGAATAGATTTATATAAAGTAGTTTTGACTTGATACGAAACAAATAATGAAATTATTGAATTAAACATGTTTAAAATTTGTCTCTAAATAGTAGGTTATTTTATCGACTGTATTAAGATCCCTTTCAATTAAAATTTTTACAATATCAATTCCAGAAATAAAAATGATAGGATGACCATCTTTTCTTACTTCTTTATAAGCATCTGATGCTATTGCTGATGTTGTGACTAATACACCAAATTGTCTATTTCTAATTCTTGAGATTAGACGCGAGGTTTCTTTTACTCCTACAGTATTAATTTTATTTCCATTTAATCCAGGATTATAACATTTTGCTTCTAATGAGAATTCCGAATAAATTGGGTCTATATCTAAGCCAATTTTTAATCTTCCAATAGCATCTCTGCCTCCATCTTTGACTCCTTTTGTTATTTCATCAATTATAATATTAGTATTAGACATCATAAAAACATCTGCAGCGAAAAATTCAAAAAGTCTAGAATCTTTTGAAAAATAATTGAATACTGTATTAAGAATTTTGACTTGATTGGTTTCATATGGAATTTGTTCTTGAACAGTCCTAATAGCAACAGTTTTTTCAGAAAATAGAGGCTTATATTTCCCTTTTTCAATAAAATTTTTGTACTCAGCGGGAGTGTTTGAAGTAAATCTGTTCCCAGAATTTAAATCATTAATCCAAGCCCTAGAAATCTGTGAAATGTTTAAAATAGTAAAAAAAGCAGCATAGTTCTGGAATCTTAGCAAATTTGCCGTTTTCCACACTGCTATTAAATCCTCATTAGATTCATGATAAATCGTTCCAGGAACACATAGTCCTCTAAATCTTACAGATCTTGAACTAGATTTAGTAACCGCTTTTTCAAATACAAAAATAGGAGGAATATTTAATCTTGGTTCTAATTGAGAATGTAATGAATCAAATAAATTTCTTAAAATTATATTTCCTTTTTTCTTTGTTGAATGTAAATCATTTCCAGGTTTTTTATTATCCCCATAATATTTAAATACACCAGTTTCAGTATCAATACTATCCGGCCATTCAGAATCTTCGCCTGATGTATACAAAACAAGATATTTGATTTGATTCTCTGTTCCAGCAAGCCTAAAACCGCCTTGATTACCAACTGGAAAAATTTTAGTAATTGGATCATCGCCTACATTACCTGCATTACCTCCTTCATAAATAGCATCTATATATAAAGGAGAAGTAGATAGTTTATTGAATGGGATATAATTCATTTTACTTTTACTATTCACTATAAATAATATCTCTTATATAAGAGTTGTTTAACCAAAAACTTTGCTTAGTATATTCTGATTGATTTGTTTTTTTATCTTTTACTGGTAAAGGAAATGTGTCAGCTGCATTCTGTGCATGGGGTCTAACATGTGCAATTCTATTGAAACGCTTATTAGGAAAATTTGTATGTCTAATTCCATCTACTACTTCATGAACAATTTCTCCATTTTTAATAATATTTTTTACCTTATCCCATACTTTTTTTGCTTCTAAAATGTCATCTTGTTTCATATTCCAAAACTTAACTTTATTGAGTCTTAAAATATTATCTTCGTCATATTTAAAAAAAACAAAGAGATATTTTGTTTCTAATATCTCCTTAAAAGAGGAATCATCCCAATCTTCATTAACAATATCTAAAAAACTAAAAGATGGGAAAGACATGTCTTCTTTTGGTAAATTATTTGATTTTAGCCTTATTGTTTTTATTTTAATTTCAGCTTTATCGAATTCTTCAATTTCCTTATCCAAACTAACTCCTAAAATTAATTTGGTCAAAGTGGAATAAAATCCCTTGGCGTTTTTATTCAAATTTTTATTAAAACCTTCGGTAATCTCCTCGATTGTTTTAGCAATATATGGCTTGAATCTATCTATTACAATTTCTTGTATTGTCTTATTTTTTAACTGCTCTTTTGAAGTAATTAATTTCCCATAATTTATGGTTGAGCTATTACTTAATGTTGCAATTATATGATTTAAATAACCTTGCTTAAAAGAGTAAGCTCTTTGCTTTGCTAAAATTTTACTAAAAGGTTGGCCTCTTAAATTTCCACCTTTACCTCCTTTAGTTGCAGCACCAAGATAAAATGTGTCACCCTCGCTCAATTCGTGTGCCTTCCCAATCCTTATCTTATTTGTAATTAAATTCCAATCTTGTTTTATGATTTCTAAATCAGTTTCCGCGAATTTCCATTCACCTACTATTTTAATAACAAGATCAAGCACATCAATATTAGATTTATATAAATAAAAAATTAATAAGAGATGTGCATTTTTTTTATAGAATGAGCTATTTTCAAATTTTTGATTTACTACTTCGAAATAATTGATAATATTCAAGACTAATCTTTCTTTCGAACGATAATCACCAGTATTAATTTGTTTTAAAGGAGATGTTTTTAATTCTAATCCAACTTCATTAAAATCTGGTTCAGATATAGAATTTGGTTCATATTGGAAATAGTATTTTTCTAAAAATTGTCCAAAATTTCCTTTCCCTTTATAATGTTGTGTTTTAATATCATTGCCACATAAGTCTCTTATAGTATTTCCTACAAGTTTTTTAGAATATTCGATTATTGAATTTATATCGTATTGATTATAATTCATTTACCCAATATTTTTTCTTGTAAAATTTTACCAATTGATTCAATTACACCAACTACAAGTGCATTACCCATAAAAAAAGCTCTTTTTGTATCTGTTACTCCATGTAGTTTAGTATGATTATCAGGAAACATGTTTAAGCGCTCTAATTCAATTGGAGTAAGTCTTCTAAGTCCTTTCTTTGTAGAAATAACATGTTTAAACCTAGATGGTGATGCGCCTCCTTCTCCAGTTATGATAGTTCTTGAAGCTTTATCAAGTGGATCCGGAAAATTCATTTTCCCTTCAGCATATTGATAAACAAAACCATTAGTATTAGTCCTAGGTTCGTTTTTAGGACCTTTTAAATACTTCCACTTATCTTCACTCGATTTATCAATATAATATTCAGAATCAACATTCCCTTTTATTATGATATCATCCAAAACTGTGTACATCCCATCATAATTGGGTTGTGTCTTTATAGTATATACTTTTCCATCAATCATTAAACCAGTATTTTCAAAAGTCCCATCCAATTTACCCATATTGAAATTGTTGCTTATTGAAACAATATCGCCAGTTAAATCAAATGAATTCAAACCTGTTGATTTTAAATGCTTAGAAACCGGAAAAGCACTTGCAATTATTCCATTATTTAAAATATAATCCTCTGGTTTAGATTTTTTTAACAATTTATAAATTGAAGTACTTTTCTTATATGCTAAAATAAAGACACGCTTTCTACTTTGTGGAAAACCAAATTCAGCAGCATTTATAACTCTCCATTCAACAGCGTACCCTAAATCATCTAAACTTTTTAAAATAATTGCAAAATCTCTTCCTCTTTGTTTAGATGGAGAAATTAGCAACCTATCCACATTTTCTAAAAAAATATATGGAGGAGGCTGTTTTTTTTCATTTAATATTTTATGAATAGACCACCATAGTACCCCCTTTTTACCAATCAATCCTTTACTATTTTTAAGTGTAGTTGCAACTGAATAATCTTGACAAGGAAAACCTCCTACAAGTAAATCATGATTTGGTATTTCTTTAATATCTAAAGTAGATACATCTATATTACTATGTCCTTTACTTCCCCATCTTTTTTCATAAACTAATGACGCATGCTGTACTTTAGTAGATGGCTCCCATTGATTACTAAAAACAACTTCAAAGTTAGAATTTAATTTTTTCTTATACCCAGAGGTAGCTGATTTACCCTCCCAACCTTCAAGACCAAGCCTAAAGCCCCCAACTCCTGCAAAAAGCTCCACTACCTTAATTGTCTTTTTATTCATAAATAATATACCTTTTTGTGTTCAATGTAAATTTACATATTTGACATACAATAACTATAAAGTAAATAAGGCTTTTTATATGATTCAACTAGAAAAAATTGCCTAAAACGAAATTACTTATAATATTATAAATAAACGTAATTTTAAGAAAAATAGAGAATAATATTAATACAGCACATTTATTAAACATAATTAAAATAATACTCCTGCAATAAATAGACAATTAAATTTTATAAATTATTGTCATTACTAAATAAAAGCGTTATGATTATTGATAAAAAAACATATTTGAGTGTAGTAAGAGCGAAAGACTATGCATCTGTTATGACATTAAATGAATATGAAGAATTTATCAATGAAACTATATTACAAGGGAAACAATTAAATATTGATATAAGTCGGGAAGACATCAAAGAAGTCTATCCTATACCTGAGGACTTACTGCAATATATTGATGAAGAAATTGACGAAGAAGATGAAATAAATAAAATAGATTTAAATAAAACAATAGAGTTGAAATGGGTTAGCAAAGAAGCTCTAAGTATTAAAAATATATATTTGAATCAATTGATTTCTAATTCATTCCAAAAGGATAATATTTCAACTATTGCTAGAGAGAATGTAATTCAGTCTTCTGCAAGAATTCTTGATAGATGCACAGACCCAAAGATTTGGAATGATGAAAGTAAAAATAAGCAAGGTGTCGTTATAGGAAAAGTTCAAAGTGGAAAAACGATGAGCATGATGACATTGATATCAATGGCATTGTATGAAGGGTACAATTTGGTTATTATTTTAGCTGGAAGCTATGATTCACTCAGAGAACAAACCCAAGATCGTTTAAACAATTCATTTAATATAAGTGGTAATTCATTAATCGATTCGATAACTGCATTAGATGAGTATGGAAAAAGTTCTTCAAGTTGGGATAATAATATTTTAAAATTTGATAAACATACAAATAAAAGAAAAAGAACAATTTTATGTATTAAAAAAAACACAAAGGTAATTGAAAGACTAATAAAAGATTTAAACAGTTATTATAATAAACTTGAAGTACTTCCTAATGTATATGAAGATATTAAAGCTTTAATTATAGATGATGAGGTTGATAGTGTTACACCAGACAATAAACCAGGAAAAGGTGGTTCTCCTACAAACCAAGCAATTATTAGATTACGTAGGCAAATAAAAAAGAATTCTTATGTAGGTTATACTGCAACACCACAAGCTTGCTTTGCTTCGGACCCAAAAAGTATAGTCGGGTATCCAAAAGATTTTGTATGGCTACTTGATACAGAAAAAGATAGTAAAGGCAACTCGATAAGTTACTTAGGTCTAAAGGAATATTTTTTGCAGTATAGCAATTTTTTAATAACAAATTTAAAGAACTTCGACTGGCCGATATATTTGAAATCTGAAGACAATGGAAAAACAATCCAAATAACATCACCACAAACCAATCAAATTATAAAAATAGAGAAAGGTTCCCCAAAATTGGAAGAATTGATTCAAAATGAAATTGATTCATATAATAGCATTAGGTTATTTCCACATAATTTTAAAGAAGCTTGTGTATATTTCATATTAGGTGCAGCAATCAAATGGTTTAGGTACTCAAAAGAAAAAGAAATTGACATTAATGAATTAAGCAATAATGAAATTGACGAAATTTATCCTTATCATACAATGATGTGGCATATCTATTTCACAAAAGATAAACAAAACGAAATAACAAAAATTATTCAAAAAATATTTAAACTAATACGAAGTGAATACGAATCTAATAAATTTGTACTTTTTAACAATACATTAAATAAGATTAATGAGCGGACTCTGAAATTAAATTTAAAAAATCAGCCAGTTTCGCTTAATGATATTAACATATATATACCACATATTTTTAGAATTTTATTCAAACTTACTGATGATAAAAATTTTGTTATTACTTTAAATTCAGATCAAAAAATCGAACAATTGCATTGGCATGAGGAATTTGATTTTAAAGAAGATAAACATGTAAAAAAAATATGCGTATTCAATGGTGGGCATAAATTAGCAAGAGGTGTTACTCTTCAAAACCTAGCTGTTACCGTTTTTACTAGATTTAGTACACAAACAATTGGCGATACTGCAATGCAAATGAATAGATGGTTTGGTCATAAATTAAAATATATTGATTTATGTCAATTATATATACATAGGCAAGTTGAAAACACTTTCAAACAAATTGCAGACGCAGATATAATGTTTAGAAAAATCATAAAGAATAATATTTTAAATAATGCTTCAACTGAATCAACGGCATACAAATTATTCTCCAATACATTATTCAGAGCAACAAGTCCAAATAAATCATACTTTTTAACAGCAGAAAAAAAATATGATTACTCTGGTGAAGTACAATTACTACTAGAGCCTGTTGGTAATCTAATAAATGAAGAAGCAAATGAAGCAATAAAAACAAATTATAATATTTTTTCAAACTGGAAAAATGAACTTAAAGTAAATTGTTCCGAATCCAAAATAAATCATTTAAATAGAGCTGACTTATATTATGATGTTCCTCATTTCTATGTATTAGAATTAATGAAAAATTTAAATATTCAAGAAGATTCGAGTTCGCTTAGTCCTCAAAATTTAATTTCATATTTAGAATTATGGACTAGTCAATTCAATGAAAATAAAATAGATTACAATGTACCTTATTTCAATATCGCAATAATGAGAAAAGTTGGAAATAGGTTAAGAACATATAAAAGAAAGTTTTTAAGTGATAAAGAGAAGTCAAGCATTTCAGAAATGAAAATGACAGCTAGTGAAAAAATTATATTTAGTCCTTTCAGTGGGGGTGCTGCTTCAAACTATTTAGGCGATAAATTTATTGATAAAACAAGTGAATGGCACCAAAACAATAAAAATAAAAAAGAATATAAAAGAGATAGGGATGAAAATATGTTATTAGTATTTTATGAATTTGACCCTAACTATATTGGAACATTTAATGAAGAGGTGGTAGAATTTAATGAAAAAGATTCTGGCTACCTTAATCCTGAATTTCCAATTTTAACCTATATGGTAAGTTTTAACATAGAGGGGCCAAAATTTAGAGTTTTATATAATAAGCAAAATTTAATAAATGAAGACTAGATTTATAATAAGTCAAATTACAAATAATATAAGAAAAACTTACCATAAAGGATTTTATGGTTTAATCTTATCCGAGGTTGATCAGATTAATATTGAAGAAAGAAATCAAATTCAAATTGATTTTAAACCAATGATTGAATTAAAAAGCGGAGAGAAACTCAAAAATTCTTACCGTGTAACAATAAATTCAAACAATTCTGAAGAAATTATTGACTTAATAATAAAAATATTAAAGCAAAAACCAACTTCTTTAAAATTAAAAATTATTTTAGATAAAATTGAAGACGTTTTTAAAAGTGAAGACCAATCTTACATAAGAACTATTGGACTTATTGGTGAACTTTTATTTATAAAGGAATTTATAAAATTAAAGCCAAAATATGTTTTTGAGATACTATCATATTATCAAACAAATGAAACAAGTGGATTAATAGATTTTCATAAAAAGAATCAATTTTCAATTGAAATTAAGTCTAATACAAAAGATGATAATATTCATACATTTTATGATATTGCACAATTAAATTTTAAAGATTTAAGCTATCTTATTTGCTCAGTATTTATAAATATTAATGAAGAGGGAATAAACTTACTTGAGTTAGTAGAAATGATTGAAAATTTACTTGACGACAAAGCAATTGAAATTTTTAGAGATAGGGTTTACCCAATATTAATGAGAGGTATTAATAAATCAATAAGATTTGTAGATGCTAAATTAAATTTTTATAATTCGGATGATATATCTAAAATTAATATCCCAAATGAATATATAATAGAAACTATAAAGATTGATTTTTCAGAAAAAATAAAATCAGATTTTGAAAAAACAATTAATTTACTTTTTAATTAACAGTATTTCACTATGACTATTTGGATTTACTGCATTGTACCATTCAACCCTAACTTTTAGATATCCAACCTTGTCTAAGATTTTCTTATTTTCTTTAGTTATTTCTATCTTGAAAGTTGAAATATCTTTCTCGGAACCACTTTCTCTTCTTGAGGATTTTTTCTCCGGACCAAATAAATCTGTTGCTAAATCGTCATAAATGGTCCATGTGGCTGTAGACATTGTATTATGTGGACGATAAGATATTAATTCGACATAATCTTGCTTTGTTGGAAATGTAACGTTATTAAAATTTATAATCTCACATTTACCGGGAGATGCTAAAATTCCCTTGCCTCTTTCAGAATGAATACTTTCAGACATTACTTCGTTAAATTCATAAGAAACGCCATTTTCTATTGCTTCCTCAATCCATTTTTCTAAACATTTCCTTCCTTTTTCTCCACCTCCACCAAAAGTACTTATCAATTTTGAATCATACCAATCAATATTTTCAAGTGGTTTTAAAATTTGGAAATATTGATTTTCATCATAAATAGCTTTATCGTAATACTTTTCAAAAAGTTTTCTGCGAACTAAAGGATAAATTGATAATAGTATTTGAAAATGAGTTTTTCTTTGTATTAATGGCATGGTTTTTCTTAATTCCTTAACCCACCCTTTTGATGACTTTCCGTCTTTTATTTCACATGTTTTTATAAAAGCAGTAAAATAAGAAACTACCTCTTGATAAATTACATCTAGGTTATTGTCATTGTTGTAATTATTAAATGGGCCTCCAATGAACCAATTTCTTGTATAATTTACCCATTGGTCTGCACTTACAACTTTAGCAGTTTTATCGCTGACTATATTTTGTTCTAAAAAATTTACCATATTAAATAACGGCGAATTTTTTTTCGATGATAATAATGCTAATAATTCATAGCTTAAATTATTAGCCCTTGAGTTTATAAATTTAGAAGGTTCATTTTTCCATGGTTTAAAGTCTCTACTATTAATTGCACTAGGAATACTAAATCTATACTGCATGAATAGAGTATGTAATGGTTTTAAGCCAGTTTGTAAAGTATTGATTTCGGCAAATATTTTTGCAGCATTTGCCTGACCAAATTCATTTGGAAATAAAACTATTGGTAGTACTAATTCCGAACCAGTTGTACTTCTGGAAAGTCCTCTAATCCTATGTTGTCCATCAATTAACCATAATGGCCTCAAGTCTTCAACAAAATCCTCAAATTTATGATAATCTAGAAAAGAGTACCCCTTTTCCTTTAAGAATTGGAAACTAAAAATAGCTTTATTCCTTTCCTTGTCAATTTTCACAAATTCAGATTTATTTACAAATAGCATTGGGGTATTTGCAATTATATTATTTTCTGAATTTGCAAAACTCTCTATGCTCGCTATTCTTTTGCCGTCCGGTCTTCTTTGCCATTGATTTTTTGCAATTTCACTATCTAATATTCTCTTAGCTGTGTCTTGACTAGTTAAAGTGTCAGGTAAAGAAGGGACTTCAGACAATTGTTCTATTTCACAAACAACCGCTTTTGTTATATAAAATGTTTTTCCTTTTTGTTCAATTGGAACAAGATCCCAAATTACATCTGGAGGTATTTTTGCGTATTTATGTCTTTTAACATTATCCCCCAAATCAACTTCTCCTGCTATTAAATAATCCTTTGTATATCCAAATTCATATTTCTGTATTGTTTTAGCTCTCCATTCACCCCAATAAATATCAATAGCATCCCTTTGTTTAGGATATCTTTTTTGTAATAAGTTATCGATATCTTCCCATTCTTGTTCAACATTTAAATCTTCCTCAAATGGATTATTGCTTATTTCATTTATATATTCTTGTAATCTAGTCAACTCGTCAAGTAAAATTTCACTATCTTCTTGAAATTTGGGAATTATATTTCTAAAATCATTAAGCTTCTCATTTATGTACAATATAAATTCATCAAAATCATCAGTGTTTATAAAAGTGAACGGAATAGACTTATCGATTTTTAATTCTACGATATCCTGATTTGGATGTAGCTCTAAAATAATTTCATTTATTAAACTCAAAATCTCTCCTCCTGGCTTTATAGTAGAATCATAATTATGTAAATAATTTAATTTAGAGTTTTTATAAGCAAAGTTGATTAATTCAATTCTTCTTTTAATTGCATTTGCAGTTCTATAATTATAATTTTCAATGTGCTCGTTTATAAGATTACTTTGTAAATAAACATTTTTAGGGTCGTCAATCATTTTTTCAAATGACTCAATTAAACTTTTTAATTCTTCATACGACCATATATTTTGACTCATTTTACAAATTTTATTATGAAATACTTTTTAAAAATCTGAATATTTTATTATTAAAGCTAATGAATATAAATATAATAAAATTTGATAATATTGAAATATTTTTTATCTTTGATTTATCATCAAGAAGCCGAGAGGCTACCAACCGAGAGATTTACCCTCCACGGTGGTGGAATTAGATGAGGACAATTACAGTCAAAATAAAATGTAATTCCCTATCAATTTTTCTTGGTGTGATTTTTTAACTTAAAAAACTCATACCACATGAAACAAGGAGACAAGGTTATTTGTATTAACAACAAGAATCTAGAACTTAACCCTTCCCATTTTGACAAACCCTTATTAGAAGGGACTATTTACCATGTACGAGAAATGGTTCCAGGTTATGATTACCCAGATCAACCCCATGGCGTAAAACTAGAAGAAATTAGAGGTAAGATTCTTACCATTCACTGCTACGATGCAGAAGAACGCAAAATGGAAGTTCATTTTAGGCAAGATAGGTTTAAAGTAATTGAAGAAACCGACATTAGAGTACTAGAAGAAATGCGAACTGAATTAATCACAATTTTAAATCTTAATAAATGAAAAAAAATAAAAGACTTATTATAAGTGGCCTGAAAAATTATGAGGAATTGTTAAAAATTAATTTGTGCAAACATTTTAACAGATATATTATCTTGAAAAATGTTTATCAACCTAAAAGATTCAATTTATGGATAGACAGATTATCAGAAGATTATATTCACTTTGAAGCAAATGTGAAAAATAACGATTCTGTAGATTTTAAATTACAATGGAGCACATACTTAGCAGTTATGGCAAATCAACATTTAAACTAAAAATAATGTCAGTAAACAAATCACAAAAAAGAAGCTTAGTCGAATTTTATATAAGCTAAATATAATTATAAAAAAAAGCAAGGTGATTTAACCCAACCTTGCTTTTTGTAACTACTTTAATTAATTTACTTCTTTTTAGATTTAACTCTCATCACAATACCATATACTGCAACAGGCCAAACTAAAAACGAAAGTGCCAACTTTGTATTATTATGATACCATTTATCACCTTGATTATTCTCTAAAACACCACTAACATATTCTTTGGTTTTACTTGCCACATCTTGATTTTGATTAGCCTTTTTTGCATTTTCCAGTGACTCGTACATTAAAACAACTTCTTTTTCAAATTCATTGTAGAGTTCATTTTTGTTTTGCACAAATCCTCTTATTCCATTATTCGCATCATCACAAAGCTTTAAAACACTTAGAATAAGTTCATTATAATTAGAAATATTGTTTAATGAATCAACTGCTACTCCTACACCAGCTCCAGTTCCCGATAAAGATGCAATTGTTCCAAATGCAGATTTGCTATTCATTCCGGCAATTAGTGATACTCCTGTTAAAACAGCACCAAAAATAGCTTTATTTTTTTCTTGTAATTGTTTCTGCATTGCTTCCTCAACAATCAACATATAAGCTTTCATAACAAATAGTGTATTTACTATGGCTTGACTTTCAATGTCATTTTGCATTTCCGGAGTCATCTTTCTTGCCCTTTCAAAACAAAAAATAGCTTCGTCCATTGTTCTGCCATTTGCTAATTGATATAATTTACAAATACCCATTCCTACCCAAGCTTCTGTTGAATTATTTTGAGTAGCAATTTGCATATAAAGTTTTTCAGCTTCATCATACCTTCTTCCTTTTAAAGCCATTGTAGCTAAATCCAATTGTAATTCATTTTCCATTAAATATAATTTTTTAGAGTTTTAAAAATCTCTTGGGGGGAAAGTCAGTTCAAATTACACATTAATTAAATAAGATTTTATTTATATCTAAAATTAATCTTCCATCAACTACCGAGCATTCCTCGGCAATTCAACTATTCGGAAATTCCGAAAAATTCCCCAACCCCCTCATCCTCAACCACTTACACTCCATTCCTCCCTCTTACTCACAAAAATAATAGTATTACTATCATTTGTAATGGTAATTATACTATTTTTGTACCCACAAGTTTAAAAAGCATTAAAAGCTATGAGACTAGAAGTACAAA
>JACCDK010526139.1_pt1 | contig 12653 bp, 16 predicted proteins | sample 7445871 | NCBI WGS metagenome assembly JACCDK01 (sample SAMN15323436, study PRJNA562643) | freshwater metagenome | isolation source: river surface water | place: USA:Blue River Watershed | collected 2017-08-15
TTCTAATTCCAACAAACCTAGAACCAAACTGCAATAACCTATTTGTATGGCGCAGGCTATAATTGAAAATGGTACTTTGTAATTCTGGCTGCTGCATTAGTTCGAAGTATTCAACAAGTAACCCCTTTAATACTGCACCAACTTTAATACTCCGTTTCTTACCTGTTTTCTTTTCATTTAGGACGAGTTCGTCCTTGTTTAATACATTCTCCCAAGTGAACCTAGATATGTCAGAATAACGAAGCAGTGTTCGAAATCCAAACTCAATTAGTAGCGCCATTTGATAGTTCTGTTCCTTTTGGAAATACCTGTTCAATCGTTTTAATTCATCAGTGGTTAAATAATCACTGGTTTTTTCAATAATATTTGTCATAAATAAATTTTCTGGCTAATGTAGGTATGACCGGGCCTAAAACCAGCTTTTCTCATCATTTTGAGACAAAATATTTATTAAAAATTATAATTGTATTGATTATCAACTAGATCAATGTCTCTTTATGTTATTAAGAGACATTGGTTTGTCTTTTATCTCAATTAGCTGACTTAACTCGAATCAGATGAGTATTTCTAATAGTCTTATTATACTGCTCATTTAAAACATTTTCTGCTAACCTTATAAATTGAGATTCGGTTATCATCATTTTTAATCTTCTAGGCTGTGGTTTAAGAATTGCTACTTTTAACATAATATTGAGTTTATTAATAAATATCAATAACCGCTTTAAAAACATTTAAAAAATCAATGCGTATTGACGAATAGGTTAATATCAATTACACATACCCAGTATACTTTTTTGTGGAAAGTTGGAATTTCTAAATACTGGGATTAGGGATTGTATATATAGCAGAAAGAATAATTATAGTCGAGTTGTCGTGATTTTTTAATTAATAAATAAAAATAAATCTTAAAAAATCACGATAAAAAAGTACAAGAGTTTTGTAGAAAAATCAATTATATCACACTTGATTCCTTAGAATAATAATCTCCGAATGTTTCGGAGATTTCATATTTTCAGGGGGTACCCAAGCAGTAATTTCAAGAAATCCTGAATAACAATTGCATCACAGGTAGGCATAACCGCATTTTCAATTAAAAACAAATCGCTAGTCCCCCTTTTGGAGTAGTATAAGAAATCACCGAAAGTTTCGGGGATTTTATGCTACAAGTACTTCCTTATTAAATTCTTTATAATCATTGGCATTATGAGAAGGTATTGAATCATTTATTGTTTCAAGCATGTCTTCAATATCAACTAGATCTGATTTGTAATGATTCTTTATTGTACCAATTGAAAGCCCAGACACCTCAGCTACTCGTTTTTGTGTGATTTTTTTTCCTTGTAATTTCAATATAGCTTTTGCATTTTGAATTTTTTCAATTGATTTATTTGATCTGACAATTCCATTTAATTTATTCATCACATCCATTTTTATTTCTTTTGATAATGACGCAGCTTTGTTAATATGAAATGACTTAATCTTCTTTAAATTAAATACATAACCTTTTTCCTGTGTTAAGCTGTATACAAAAAGAAAGTACCTACACAATTCACGAAATTCCATTGGTATAGTTGTATAATTGTTATTAATAAAATTAATGTAAGCAAAAAGAAACTTGATATCCAATTTAGGATTTAAGTAAACAAGTTTATGGATTAAAATACCAAATACATTGTGTTTAGATCCATCTTTAATTCTATTAGGAAATGAACATTTTACAAATTCTATTGGATTAATATCAACTATTGGATTGATAACATCTACTTGGGTAGAAGTAACTACTTTATTAATAAATTCATCATAGTCTGGTAAATTAGAAAAAGTATAAGTCAGTGTATTATTATGCTTTTTATTGGATATACCCTGTTTTGTACCTTTTAATATTTTCTTATGAATAATTGTATTAGATAATTCAATTGTATTAATATTTTCATAATTACAGTATACATCTGGGTCGTATGACAAATACATAGCCCTTCCTATGTCTTTGCAATTAATATCAATATCCTCATCTACTAATATATTATATCTTAAGTTATTCCATACTATATCAAAATCTTCTTTACTTTTTATTTCATTTGTTATTTTAAAGAAGACGCTGATGCCATAACCGCTCGAAGATTTACAAACTAAAGAAGCTAAATGCCCATATCTTTTTATGAAATATTCTTTAAACTCATCAGATTCTAAATTTGTATCAATGTCAATATATATATAACCAGACATTAAAATAAAGTTTAAATTAAAATCTTCAACTTTAGTTAATTTTCTTTCTTTAACCACACAATTTGGTGTAATATAATTAAGTTGACTTTTTAATTTTTTATATTCATGATTACCTTGCTTTCTAAGTTCACGGATCCGATTTATTAAAGTCGTTTGAGGATTGTTTTTAATATAATTAACGATCCAAGGAAAATCTACATTTTTTGATTTATAAGTGTTTGTGATTCCATTTTCAAAAAAACTACACATAAAAAATAAAACCCCAAAACTCGGGTGTAGTGAAAACCTTCGTCAAGGGGATTTTATTCCAATATCTTATGCGCTTGATTGATAATACTCACTACGATATTATCTACGCTTTATAATTATAAATATTTCAAAATTGATAGTAAAGTCAAAAAATGAAAAAAAATGAAAAAATTTTTTAACGCATATTTGAAAAATAACCCACCCCCCATCAACTTTTGTAGGAAATAATTCATTCATAGATATATGCCCCCTCCAGAAACATTAAAGTTGGGTACTATATAAGGTAGGCCACCGATCCGGGAGGGACCCAGGGGGGTTGGTATTAAAATTAATTGGTATTGAATATCAATGATTTATAAGAATTATTAAAAATAGTTGAATAAATATTTTGTGGTATTAAATAGTAATCCTAATTTTACGCCACAATAATGAAGATACAAACTACATATGCGGTAAACTATTCATTTAACCTTGATAATTGGTTGGAAGAGTATAAGCCTATAACGATTCCAAAAAAATCTGAGGGTGTTAGATTTGACGCATATGAGATGTATTTGGAAAAGTGTGAAGAGTTTAAATCTTTCTTAAAATCTACAGATGATGTAACTGACAAAGCAGGAAAGAAGTTAAATCCTCTTCAGATACACAATGCCATTGAAGATTATAAGATTATAATCAAGAAGTTAATCTTGATTATAAACCTAAGGCTGTATAAAGCATACAATGTAAAAAAGGAGACTAATATAGCATATGTCGTTATGAGGGCTTATTGGATAGATCAAAATGGGAAACCATTTAGAAACTTCTCCAAAAACTTAGGGGCTGAGCATAAGATATTAGTTAATGGTAATATTCCACATCATTTACTTGATGCGGCAGAGAATGATATATTGAATTTAATGTGGGATCTGTGGTTGATTGAATATGTGCATGGAGGAGAATATATGACAGATGAAAATGGTGATATGCGCCCATTGTAAATTTAAAATAACCAAGTATTAAATAAAGGGAGTAAACTCTCTTATTTTTTACTCAAATAATTGGACCTTTTATTTAAGTACATTAAAATAGACACAAAATGAAACAACAACATCAAGAAGTACCAATTGAGGATTTAAAAGTTAATCCTGAATTTGAAAAATTCTTTGAAAATCAAGAGGAAGATAAACAGCTAGAAACCAACATAGGAATTCAAGGGATTCTTATGTATATAATAGTTGATCAATGCTTTACCATAATTGACGGCTATAGAAGATATCGAGCTGCATTAGTAAATGGTATTAAAAAAGTTATGGTTTTAGTTGTTGATGAAGAGGCAACATTAGAATTAAGAATTAATCTTAACATCCAAAGAGCTAAAACAGCAAATGATTTAGTAAAAGAATTATTATTCAAAATCAGCACAATTACTAAAAAGCAAGGAAGAAAAAAAGATGGAGTTAAACTAACATACTTAGATCAAGTTAATGACGCTTATGGGAAAAGCTGGAAAGATGAATCAACAGCAAATAAAGCTGTACATGTTTTAGATAATGATTTTGAAAATTATCAACTAACAAAACAGATAATAATAGGAAAAACTAGTGTTGAAGCTGCATATCAATATGTAACAAAAACAAAGCTGATTGATAAGGAAAAGAAATTCTCAATGAATCATAGAGTGGAAAGAGGAGAAAGTAGTCCTGATGAAGCAAATAAGGTAGTAAATGAATTAATTCGAATGGAGACTGAAACAAAAGGAACATTCATTATTCCTGAGAAATGCCAATCATTGAACATTGATTGTACTGAAATTGGCGAGTATTCGCAATATCACAAAAAGGTAGATTTAATTTTTACATCGGTATATTATTGGGTTCAGAAATTTTATCAAATTGGAGAGAAATCCCAACCTGGAAACGAAGAAACAAAGCAGGAATACTGCGAAAATATTGCAATTATAGTATTGTCTTGGTTAGCTACTTTAAAAGATAGTGCTAGTGTAATGATAAATGTCGGCGAAGTATATAAAAATGGTATAGCACAAAGAATACCAGATTTATTAATTGAAGCTATTGAAAGGGTGACAGGACTTGTATTTTACGAAAGATTGGTATGGTCTAAAGACAATTGTCGAAGTGGTGGTAACACTGAAAATATCAGACCTAGAAATAGTGTTGAATATATTCTATGGTTTGTTGTGGATCCTAAGAAGGTTAAATATAAAAAATTGACATACAAGGCTGAAGGTGCAAAGCCTCAAATTATGAGAGGTTTTGGGCACGAAGATGCTAATGGTAAAAAAACTAAAAATGTTATTAAAGCTACTTCAGGTTACTCCTCAATATGGAACCATATAAAGGAACAAGAAATTAGAGAAATTATAACTACTTCAGTTGGTACAAATCATAAAATATTTGATGTGGTTAAATCAACACACCCGTCTGTCATGAGTGCCCTTTTGCCAGTATGCCCAATTTTGATGACTACAGAAGAAGGTGAATTAGTCTTCGATCCATTCTCTGGAACAAATTCAGTTGGTCATATTTCACAGCTACTAAACAGACGAACTCTAACAACAGAATGGTCTTCACTATACTTTAAGGATGGATGTGACAATTTACAAAATGGTGTTGAAGGTTTTAATGCTGATGCCTTGAAACGTATAAATGAGATTGCATTTGGACAGGACGAAACTGACTTAAATACTGCAGCTTAAAACAATAAAAAAGCCAAAAAAAATATGGAAGAAATAATAAATAACGTGATTTATACATTTTGTTACTACATGACTAACGGATGTAATCCCGAAATGTCAATAGATATGACGATAGATAACATAGAAGAGAAAAACTATAATAGAGATAGATTGAGTCATACATTAGAAATATTGCTCGAATTTGGGCATAAAATTTATGATAATACATGGGCCGAAAGAGATGCTTTTTTGGAATATCATGATGGAGATCCGAGCGAGAGCGATGAAGAAGAATGGTTTTATGATCATACTATGTATTGGGTCAGAACATTTAAATATTGGCATCAAATTAGGAAGGAGATTTAATACAATAAATTAAAAATAAATAAAGTTGGAGGTTATAACCAATTAAAAAAAACAAAAATAAGATGAGTAAATTAATTAGCGAGATGGAAACACATGAAATCATGACATACCTGAAAAGGGAAAGGTATATTCATGGTTTATTTTATGTCGATAGAGATAGTATCATGAGTAGGTTCGAAATTGAAATTTCTGACAATGATTGGCTAGGATTTGCAAACTTTTTCACAGAAGGTTTTAACAGACGAAATGATTTTCTATTTGATGGAGAAGACGAGGTAATTATTGATTGGAAAGAGGATAAATTCCAATACGGAACACTTATAATAACTGACCCTGAAAAATTTTTTTAAATATTAAAACCTTCTGGTGTCTAGATCAAACATATAATTTATCATGAAACAAGTAATTGTAGTTAAATATCCAGATACATTTTCTTTTAAAACTAATTTGGAATTTCCCGAATTTAAATATGGATGTGAGATTAGAACATCCTTATTGCATTTAGAGTTATTAAAAAATAAAGTTCATTCACCATATCATTACTATACTGATTATATAGTAGAGAGTATAGAAATTAAGAATGGTATAGAATATTGGCAACTAGGAAGTTGATCATTAAAACATAAACCTTCTGGTGTATAGGTTAACCAATTATATATGAAAAAAAATAGAAAACCATTTAAGACAACAAAAAAATCACAACCCGGCGCCAATGGGTTTAATGTAGACATTCTATTTGATTATTTGACGATAAGAGCAGATTATGAAGATGTAGATTTTAACCTAGATATTGAATTTTTTGAGTCAGGTTTCAATTCAAGTATTAGAAATTTCTTTGGAGTACAAGTAAATAATATTGGATTCCCTATTTGGGATGACCAAGAGCCAGAAAAAGGATTCTTAAATAATTTTATCAGTTGGATTTTTATTACAAAAGTTGCATAATAAAAATAGTTAAAATAACCATGTCAGAAGAATTTAACAATATATCTAAAGGATTAGATACCCTTACATTAGCTCAAGTTGCAGAAAGAATAAATGTAAAAAACATTGAAACTGTAAAAAAATGGTTAATGACAAATGGAATCAAAATTCACAGATTTATTAATGGCTTATTTGTCTATCAAATTGAAGTAGATAGTCAAATTGATAAGCCTTATGTGCAACAACTAAGAAACAAGTATCCAGACAAATGGAAGGATCGATACAGGGATGTTGTTAAAGACCTATCTGTATACAATTTAACTATTACATTATTAGAAGACGAAATCTCCCCTATTCCAAGAGTTAAATCCTCAAATATTAATAAAAAGGATGAAGAGCGATATAAAAGATTATTAGGATGATAAAACTTACATTACCAAAGAACCCACATAAAGGACTAAAAATATTTTGCAGGACCTGCAGGGTAGATAATAGTAAATGTAGGCATTATGACCGACAAATATATCGTGTAAGAATTCATGTGCCTGGTACAAAGAATGGTACTAAATCGTTCTACTTGGAAGCAAAGAATTATAATGATGCTATTATAGAATGTGCTCTATTTGAAAAAGAACTAATTCAAAATGGATTCGAAAAGGTTAAACAAATAGATTCAGTAAGTTTGACTGATTATAGTATTGGAGATGCAGTGGTTAAATACCGAGAATACATGTCAGGCGAGTCAAAATATGCACACCTTAAAAAGAATTTAACTCAAGAGCATATTGACGAATGTATTAGATTTTGTTGGAAATTGGTTGAGAATGTGGCCTTAACAAAAAACATCAAAAGAACCAGACCTACTGATATCAAAATTGAGGATGTATCAAACTTTTATATTTGGGCAGAGAATAACTATGGAGATAGGTCTTTTAATAAGTGTTTCATTGCTGTTCGTGCTTTTTTTGAATTCCTAATTGAGATTGAGAATATTGAGATGAAAAATCCATTTAGAAAGTTCGTACCAAAAGTCGTCACACCGACTAACATTGATATAATCTCAGAAGATGAGTTTAATCAGGTCTTAGCAGCAGTTGATACATACAATCCATTTATAACACTTGGGGGGAAGGGCGAGAAGAAAAACCTTTATAAGCCATATCTAAAAGACGGCTTCAAATTATTCCTCTTAACTGGTGGTAGACGAGAAGAAGTGGTTGACCTAAAATGGTCAGACATCTTTAGCACCCCACAAGGAGTTAAATTATTCATCATTGATAACTTAAAAGTAAAGAGGATAAAAAAGAATAATAAGGAGTGTAAGAAATACATTGGTATCAATGTTGACCTTGAGGACTTTCTGATTGAATTAGGGATGAATGAAAAAATTGGAAAGGATGAATATATATTGTACCCTAATAGAACATCCACCACCAAAACTATTATGACTGATTTGAGTAGAGGTTTTTCACACTACAAAGAAGGTGCAGGTATCAAGAAAGATATTAGTTTAAGCAATCTCCGTAAAACATATTTGACTTGGCATCATCAAGTGTTAGGTGACGACACAGGTCTTGTTAGCTCCCACTCTACCACCCATATTTTGGATAAATATTACCTTGATCCAAAGGTTTTAACTGCAGTAGAAATATCAGCATTAAAGGTTCGTGTTTTCGGTAAAAAGTAAAAAATCATGACACAATTCATGACACAAATCATGACACAAAACAACAAAGGACCCACGATTTAACGTAAGTCCTTGATTTTCATGTAGCGAGAACGAGATTTGAACTCGTGACCTCAGGGTTATGAATCCTGTGCTCTAACCAACTGAGCTACCTCGCCAAGACCCTTAATGGTTATACCCTTAAAAGGGTGGCAAAACTACTTAAATTTTTTGAATTTATGGGTTCACTTTAAGACTAAATACGGATTGTCCTTCAAAAAATCCTTCAAAAACATCCCCCTTGGTGGTAGGGCCAACTCCAGCTGGTGTTCCAGTATAAATTAAATCTCCAGGGTAGATGGTAAAATACTCCGTGATCCCTGCTAATATCTTATCCAATGGGAAAATCATTAAACTTGAATCCCCTGTTTGAACAGTTGATCCGTTTTTAGATAAGGTATAATGAATCGGATTAGCTAAAATTTCTGAAGTTAAAGGATGCCATTCACCTAGTATAGCCGCATTGTCAAATGCTTTTGCTTTTTCCCATGGAAGGCCTTTCTCTTTTAATTTATTTTGCAGATCTCTTGCTGTAAAATCTATCCCTACAGAAATCGCATCACAGTATTCAATTACTGGGATACCATTTGGATGTGCCTCGCTTAAATTTTTTCCTTTCTTACTTACACGTAACACTAACTCTCCTTCAAAATGTAAGTCATTGGTAAAACTTGGAATGGTAAAATTTTCGCCAGCAGTTAATAATGCCGTATCTGGCTTCATAAATATAATCGCCGATGTAGGCACTTCATTTCCCAACTCATGTGCATGTTCTACATAATTACGTCCAATACAAAATATACTCATAACAATATGTTTAATCTACTTTTATATCTAGTCCGTTGGCGAAGGTCATTGTTCTTGATAATCCAATTGTAGCAAATGATTCTATGACTTCAACCGATTTTTCAATTTTGATATCAATTAATTTTCTTTCGTTCTGAGCCCATCTTCCTAAAACAAAATCCACTTGTTGTCCTTTGGCAAAATCATTTCCAATTCCAAATCTTAATTTAGGATAAGCATCTGTTCCTAATGTCAATTGAATATCTTTTAATCCATTGTGCCCCGCATCTGAACCAGAGGCACGCAAGCGAAGTTTAGAAGTAGGTAATGCTAAATCGTCTACAATGGTCAAGGTATTTTCCAAAGTAATTTTCTCTTTATCCATCCAGTATTTAAAGGCCTTACCACTTAGGTTCATGAATGTAGTTGGCTTCACACAAATAAAGGTTTTGCCTTTCCATTTCACTTCGGCCACTTCGGCCAAGCGGTCTAGTTTAAAAAATCCCCCATGCTTGATAACAAAAGCATCCAATACGTCAAATCCAATATTATGACGGGTATGCGCATATTCTGCACCTACATTGCCTAAGCCTATGAGTAAAAATTTTGACATATAATTGCTTCGAATTCAAAAGTAAAGAAAATTCTTCCAGTTACCCCTTAAAACCAAAATCCCTGACGGAATTTTAAAATCATCAGAGGTTTTTAAGGGTAGCCTTAAAAACAAAACCCCCTGATTGCTCAGAGGGTTTTGATATTCAAATGAATTTGAATTATTTTTTAACCGCTTTTGCAGCTTCAGATTCTTCTTGTTTTAATTGACGTGTCATTACTACAGAAGCAACCGGGATACGTGGAGAGTTCATGATCTCCATGTTTGGTACTTTAATATCTTCAATACGTAAGTTTGCGTTCAATTCTAAATTAGTGATATCTAATTCGATGAATTCTCTTAAGTCTTTAGGTAAAGCTTTCACTTTAACTGCTTTTACTTTAGATACTAGTTTTCCACCTGCTTTCACACCAACAGATACACCAACTAATTTTAATGGTAAAGTAGCTACTACTTTCTTATCATCCACCAACTCTAATAAGTCAACGTGTAATAAAGAATCAGATACTTTGTCAAATTGTAGGTCTTTCAAAATACATCTGTATTTTTTTCCGTCTACACTAACTTCAGCGATTAAGAATTCACTTGTGTACACTAAAGGCTTGAAAGCCTTAGCAGAAGCATAAAAATTAACTTCTGTAGCACCCCCGTAAATTACAGCTGGCACGTTTTCTTGAGAGCGGATTTGGCGGGCGGCTTTTTTGCCAGACTCGGTCCTCAAGTGTCCTTCGATTGTAATTGTTTTCATGTTTTAATTTTAAATATGGACGGCAAAGGTAATGAAATAAAAAGAAGCAACCAAAGTTGCTCCTAATTATTTATATTCTATTGAAAATCAGTGTATTACTGATTTCTAGCCTTCAATTGTGAGTGCACAAATAGGCTGGTAATACTCTTATTTTCATAGGCATTGCGAATAGCAATCGCAAACAAGTCCGCTACGGTCAATACCTTGATCTTACTAGATTCCTGTTTTAAAGGAATGGTATCACATACCACCAATTCCTCTAATACTGAGTTTTCGATGTTCTCGTAGGCTTTGCCACTTAATACTGGATGGGTAATTAAAGCACGCACCGTTCTTGCGCCTTTCTCTTTTAAAAGTCCTGCTGCTTTGACTAATGTGCCGCCAGTATCACAGATATCATCTACAATCACAATGTCCTTTCCTGTTACATCTCCAATCACCACCATACTTGCAATCTCATTGGCGCGCTTTCTATGCTTATCACAGATCACCATTTCGGCATTGAAGTAGTTGGCCACTTCACGCACACGGTTGGTACTTCCTACATCTGGTGCAGCAAATGCCAGGTTTTGTAAATTAAGTGACTCTATGTAAGGGATAAAAATCGCTGAACTATCTAAATGGTCTACTGGCACATCAAAGAAGCCTTGAATCTGTGCAGCATGCAAGTCCATTGTAATCACCCTGTCTGCCCCTGCTGCTTCTAATAAAGTAGCAATCAATTTAGCGCCTATCGCCACACGTGGCTTGTCTTTACGATCTTGTCTAGCAAAACCATAGTAAGGAACGACTGCAATAATTTTGTACGCACTTGCTCTTTTAGCAGCATCTATCATCATCAATAATTCCATTAAATTATCGGTGGGTGCATAGGTACTTTGAACTAAAAAAACATAGTCCCCTCTGATACTTTCCAAAAAGATGGGTTGGAATTCACCATCGCTAAATTTTTGGATATTGATTTTACCAATGGGGGCGCCAAAACGTTGAGCAATTTTTTCGGCTAGTGCCTGCGAGCCGTTGCCCGCAAAAATTTTAACTGAAGGATTCATAAGGGTAAAATGTGCTTCAAAGGTATTGATATCGTACACATGTTTTTAGCTATTCTGCAGCAAATTTTCAACAAAAAGTCAAGTTATACACAACTACCTGTAAGAAGCCGGTATTTGTACGCAGAATTAGCAGTTCTATAAAAAATATATTTGGACAAAATTGTTTATGCAAGCTAGTAATATCCGTTTTTGGGCCGAGCAAGATCAACCCATCTATAAATTTAGCAGCAAGGGTGCAGACCATTTAAGCGATGTAGAATTACTAGCGATATTAATACAACATGGCACTGCGCAACAAAATGCCATTGAATTAGCCAGATGCTTACTAGCCTCTACAGAAAATAGCTTGAAAAAATTTGCAAATTACAGTGTGCGGGATATCGTGAATTTAAAAATTAAAGGGATTGGAAAGATCAAAGCAGTTCGGATCTTAGCAGCTATAGAACTTGGTTCCAGAAGAATTGATTTAATAGATAAACAAGTTGCCATCCACCATAGTCGAGATGTGGCCATGCATTTAAAAAATAAATTGCAGTACGAACAACGCGAAGTATTTATGTTGCTCTTGTTAAATCAAGCGAACAAAATCATACACGAAGCAGTGTTAAGTGAGGGTGGGATTACAGGCACGGTGGCAGATCCTAGAATTGTTTTTAAACTTGTGATTAGTCACGGTGCCACAGGGTTGATCATCTGCCACAATCATCCAAGTGGGCAATTAAAACCCAGTAGAATGGATGATAACTTGACCGAAAAGATCAAGAAAGGGGCAGCGCTTTTTGACATCAAACTAATAGACCATTTAATCGTCAGTTCGGAGGGCTATTATAGTTATGCAGAACAGCATCCCAATTGGTAACCTTTAATATTGAACTATGCTTGTGCAGTTGGACCACCAAAATTCATAGGGATCTCAATTTGCTCCATATCTCCAATAGGACCATGCGCGGCTTCATATCTTTCAATATTTTCTACCATGGCTTTCATAAAACGCTTTGCGTGCATGGGTGTTAAAATCACACGTGACTTTACTTTGCTCTTTGGGGTGCCTGGCATCACATTCACAAAATCAATTACAAATTCTGCATTGCTATGCGTAATAATCGCCAAGTTGGCATATGTACCTTCTGCAATCTCTTCTGAGATTTCGATATTTAAAGGTTGATTCGGGTTTTGTTCCATAAACTAAATTAAGAGTCCAAAGATACGAGGGAACGAATCTTAAAAAGAACTAAATTTGCGCCATGTTAGTACTAGACGGAAAAATTGCCTCAGCGGCTGTCAAA
>JACCDK010958580.1_pt1 | contig 12650 bp, 11 predicted proteins | sample 7445871 | NCBI WGS metagenome assembly JACCDK01 (sample SAMN15323436, study PRJNA562643) | freshwater metagenome | isolation source: river surface water | place: USA:Blue River Watershed | collected 2017-08-15
CGACAACATAGACGCATCTGACATCGTCATTTCAGACATTTTAGAAGTGGCCACGCGTGAATTTGCTGCGCATGGATTGGCGGGTGCTAGGATTGAAAAAATTCAGCAACAAACGCGCACCAGCAAGCGCATGATCTACTACCACTTTGGCTCCAAAGAAGGCTTATACCGCGCAGTGATTGAGCGAGCTTTTGAAATGGCACGCGAAGTGGACAAGGATTTCAATCCCCAAAAGGGGACGCCAGAGCAAGCGCTCAAGCAAATTGCCAACAATGCATTTGAAGCCTTTACCCAAAATCCATCTTTTGTTCGGCTTCTAACTTTTGAAAACTTAGCAGGTGCACCCTACATTCGTCAGTCACAGCACGCTTCGCGGCTCAATCGAATGGCCATGGCTGATTTAGAAAGTGTCCTAAAAAGAGGCCATGCCGATGGCAGCATTCGCAAAGATGTTAAACCTCTAGATGTCTACATCAACATGGTGGGACTTTGTTACTACCATGTGGCTCACTATGCTGGATATTTGGCGGCAGGATTTCAGTCCAAGGAGAGTAGCCGAATTCAAAGCGACGCCTTTCATAAGCAAAGAAGACGTGCTATTCAAGATGCCTGCTGGCGTTATGTCAAAGCTGAAAAGCAGTAAATTTTGGCAGGTTGTTTGAAACTAATTTTGATGGCAAGAGTTTAGTGAATTAATTTTTTCACAGCAAGTATCACGAATAAGAGACGACATGTATTACGAGCCCGGCAAAACACCCCACAGTCTTCCTTACGACCCATTTAAATCTTGTGTGATCCCAAGACCTATTGGCTGGATTTCAACAATTGATTCGCATGGCCGAGACAATTTAGCGCCTTACAGTCAATTTCAAAATGTCACATTCGATCCACCAATTGTGATGTTTAGTGCCAATCAAAATACACAGGGCTTGCGCAAGGATTCTGTTAACAACGCAGAGCAAACGGGTGAATTCGTTTGGAACATGGCGACCTATGATTTGCGCGATGCTGTCAATCAATCTGCACAAGAGCTCGACCATGGCGTTGATGAGTTTGAAATTGCTGGCCTTGAAAAATTACCCTCTCGGTTGGTCAAGCCGAAACGTGTCAAAGGGTCACCCGTTCAATTTGAATGCGCCTATCTCAACACGGTCAGATTTTCTGGTACGCCACCAATGGGATCTGTGGATGTTGTATTTGGCCGTGTTATCGCCATTCACATTGACGACAACATCATTACGCCTGAGGGTTTAATTGATGTCTTAAAGATCAAACCACTGGCACGTATGGGCTACTATGACTACACCTATGTGGACAACAAATTTCGAATGGTGATTCCCGGCAACAGCAAAGCCCTGCTAGCTGGTCTTGAAGGCTCAGCAGACAAAGTTCAGAAAGAAAACATAGGCTGAAATCAATGCCTGAGGTTCAATTCGAATATCAAAATTAGTTAGCCAGCTCGGTAACTACGATCCACGCAGTTTGGATATGGACAGCTGTTACCTGCCACCTGTACCCAAACTGTTTGGACATCAGGTGCTATGGATGTGACCGGTACAAACTATCAACGATGTCTCCAGTATGTACCCTTTTAAAGTGGTGGGCCCACCAGGACTTGAACCTGGGACCAAAGGATTATGAGCAGCTTTAAAAAATAAAACCTATTACAAATTAATAGGTTACAGGTGCTCTACCGAGGTGTGGAAGCAAATGTGGAAGCATCATTTCTTTACTTTGACAAAACCGCGGACAGATAACGCATAGGGCCCAAGAGTTCAAAACTTGTCCAAGGAGAAACCTTAAAAAGTACCTACTTGCACCTTGTCTGTATCTCTAACTTCTAGCATCAAAAATAGCGCAAGTAGTCGTTGCATGTGCATACAGCTTGCCATCAGGCCCAACAATTCTGGCCTCTGAGGTACCAACCTGCCGACCAACGTGAAGCGCGGTACCTATACAACGTAAAGGACCCGTCTTGGTGTTAGCAGCACGCACAATGTTCACATTGACTTGGCTGGTGGTATAGCCTCGTCCGGCAGGTACCTTGGTCTGAACAGCGCAACCTAAAGCAAAGTCCAGCAAAGTCATGTACCAGCCACCATGCACCGAGCCCAGTGGGTTGTAGTGCTTGAGCTGAGGTGTTGCCTGGAAAATGGCTAACCCGTCACTGATTTCGACCAACTCACAATCGAAGGTGTCTGCCATGTAGGGATGGGGTAGATCGCCTTCCAGTAAAGCTGTCATTACCTGCAGGCCCGACATGCCAGCCACCTGCTCGGGCGTTGCCAAACCGGCATGACCACCACCTCGCGCTGCACGTCGCCGACGAACCTCTTCTACTTGGGCTTGCCACGCGTTCAATGTGTCTTGGATTGTGTCTTCATTAGTCATAATTTTTAAGATGGATTGATTGAAGCTCATGTCTGTGCAGCACGAGGCTTAGTATCAACTGGCCAGCACAAAAGTCCAGTTAGGAGTGCCAGTGCAATATGCACGAGGTACAAAGCGTTGAAGTCCATGCGCTGCAATGTTGCATGGCCTACCAGTGCCACCGTCAGCGACACACCCAGGACAGAGCCAATTTGTCGCGTTGCCTGATTGACTGCGCTGCCTACGGCATAGTGAGCCATGGGCAAACGACTCACAGCCGCAGCAGACAACGAAGGCAGCACTAACCCAACCGCAATGCCACTCATTAGCAAACCAGGTAACCAGTGAAGCAGATAGTTTGGCTCGTTACCAGGAACCAGAATGAACCACAGGCTGCTTAGGGCATACAGCAGCGAACCGCCCACCAAGAAGGGCCGATGCCCCAAGCGTGATGCCAGTCGACCAGTGATGATGGCTGTTGGCATGACCAGCAATGGGCCAGGGGTTACAGCCATACCAGCCTGTGGCAAAGAGTAATGCCAGACACCGATCATGAAGAAAAAGAAACCGAGAAACATCATGGAGAAGGCAATACCAAATACCAGCGTTGCAGTGTTCACATATCGATAAGTGCGATGCTGAAAAAGGGACAAATCGATCAAAGCATTGGTTCGCGATTTAGCCCAAAGAACAAAACACGCACCCGCTACAAGACCGACAATTCCTACGTTCACGATGGACTGGGTGGCCCAACGCAACTCACCGCTCTCAACTATGGCCAGAGCGATTGCCCCCACCGAAAGCATCAGCAACAAGAGGCCCACAATATCAACGCTTCGACGCTGCTCAGGTTTGACCGCCTCTTCAATGCGCGAAGTGCTACGCAAAAGCGCCCAAATACCAACAGGTAGATTGATGTAAAAAGCCCAAGGCCAGCCTGCGGTAGCAGTTACCCAACTGCCCAAACTTGGCCCCACGGCGGCTGCCAGACCTCCTACAGCGCCCCACAAACTAATGGCCACTGCTCGCTTTTCAGTTGGAAATGCAGCCAAAACGATAGACATAGAAGCTGGAGTCAGTAATGCAGCACCAAGGGCTTGTAAAACTCGTGCTGCAATGAGCCATTCAACTGAAGGCGCTGTACCGCAAGCTACCGACGCGACCAGAAATAATGTCAGTCCCAAGCGGAATATGCGACGACGTCCGTAGGCATCGGCCAAACCACCGGCAGGTATCAACATGGCAGCGTACACAACGGTGTAAGCATTGAGAACCCATGACAACTCGGCTGTTGAAGTGCCAGCAAAGCTCTGACGCAACGCGTCGAAAGCTGCAAACAACATCGTGCTGTCGATGGCCACTAAAAAAGTTGCGCTGCATGCAATCCAAAACGCAGGCCAAGGAGATTTGACTGCGATGGGTGAAGTCTCAGACGTCTGAGCTGGAATATTTTGAGCCATCTTCATTTCAACGCGCCGCCAAATAAACCTTTTTAGCACCTCGGGTTAGGAAGGCTTTGGCAAAGGCAAGACCTATCCCGCGATTAGCACCAGTGATGAGAACGGTGGAATTTTCAATTTTCATGGATTACTTTCTTTATGATGATCATCATATTTTTAGATGGATAAATATTCATGTTGAGGAAAATCAGTCACTCATTGTTGATTGATATGATTGTGTCGCTCGAGCAGCGACACCCTTGTTTGAGCCAGAATGGCGCGGCCTTCTTTGCCGTCGAGTGTGCGGGCCAATTGCAAGGCCCCGACCATCGTGGCAGTCACGACCGATGCCTCATTCTCATCGCTAGGGTCAGTCAGTGTCGATTGCACCAACGCAATCATTGCCGCAACTCTGCGACGAGCCTCCTCACGCACCACATCGTCTTGGCGCGTCATCTCAGATGAAAGAGCGGCAACCACGCAACCATCTTCAGTGCGTACCAAGTGGGCCTCATGCAAATAGGTATCGACCAATGCTTTAAATCGCGTGCCTCCCTTGGACATGCGTCTCTCTATGACCTCTGTCAAAGACTCGATGTTTTCTTGCCCTGCTTTAGCCATAGCCTCAATCACCAGAGCCTCACGCGAGTCAAAGTGTGCGTAAAAGCCACCATGTGTCAGGCCAGCTTCTTTCATGATGTCGGCCACCCCAACACCGCGATAGCCAGCACGACGAATAGCCTTGGCTGCCACATCAACGATGCGGGCATGACTGAGTTCTTTTTTGGTTAGCGTGATTGACATGGTCGAATAATATGACGATCATAATATTTTTGTCAAGTTCGATTCATGTAACCAGCATCACGCCTGTCATACCTAAGTCCTTGGCGGCCTACGTTGATTCATCAAAAAATTTGCAGATTCGCTCGAGAAGACTGCTTTAAATGCTGGCATTCGCAGCAAAAGACAAGAAAAAAGCGACTCGAATGAGTCGCTTTTAAAGTGGTGGGCCCACCAGGACTTGAACCTGGGACCAAAGGATTATGAGCAGCTTCAAGAAATAAAATCTATTGAAAATCAATAGGTTACAAGCGATCTACAGAGGTGTGGAAGTAAATGTGGAAGTAATTTTTTGTACTTTACAAACGATATTGACAGGCTTACTAGGAAAATTAATAGTCTGGTTCGCAAAAGCTTGATGCGTCGGTAAATCTAGGGATAAAAGCGGGGAAAAATACGAGCAAAAAATGACATCTTAAAATTTACTAGGTGATGATTTTCTGAAAAGGTCAGAAAAATAAACCTATCGGTCTCGTTAAATCAAAGGGCTGATTGCAACTCGGGCACTGCCGCAAACAGGTCGGCTTCTAAACCGTAATCGGCCACGCTAAAGATGGGCGCTTCAGGGTCTTTGTTAATGGCCACAATGACTTTGCTGTCTTTCATGCCGGCCAAGTGCTGAATGGCACCTGAAATACCGCAAGCCACATACAACTGCGGCGCCACAATCTTGCCAGTTTGGCCCACTTGCCAATCGTTGGGGGCATAGCCCGCGTCCACTGCTGCGCGGCTGGCACCCATGGCGGCACCCAGTTTGTCTGCCAAAGGTGTGATGACCTCTGCAAACTTTTCTGCACTGCCCAAAGCACGGCCACCAGACACAATGATCTTGGCTGCGGTGAGTTCGGGGCGATCATTCTTGGCAATTTCGCTGCCCTTGAATGCGCTCTTACCTGAGTCGGCAGTGGCAGCAGTAGTCTCAACGCTGGCTGAACCGCCAGAGGCCGCTGCTGCATCAAAACCTGTGGTGCGAACGGTCAACACTTTGACGCTGTCTTTGCTTTGCACAGTGGCAATGGCATTGCCAGCATATATAGGACGCTCGAAAGTGTCGGCAGAAACAACCAAAGTGACGTCGCTCAATTGCGCCACATCCAATTTGGCAGCAACGCGAGGTGCCACATTTTTTCCGGCTGCTGTTGCAGGGAACAAGATGTGGGTGTAGTTGCCAGCAATGGCCAGCACTTGGGCGGCCACATTTTCAGCCAAGCCATGAGCCAGACCTTCTGCATCAGCGTGGATCACTTTGGACACGCATGCAATTTGTGCAGCTGCTTGGGCAGCTGCGCCGGCATTATGTCCTGCTACCAAAACGTGCACATCACCACCGCAAGCCACGGCGGCTGTGACTGTGTTCAAAGTAGCACCTTTAATGGATACGTTGTCGTGTTCTGCAATAACCAATGAAGCCATGATTAGATTACCTTCGCTGTATTTTTCAACTTATCAACCAATGTCGCCACATCAGGCACCTTGATACCGGCAGAGCGCTTGGGTGGCTCAGAGACTTTCAAGGTTGTGATACGAGGCGCAATATCCACACCCAAATCTTCGGGCTTGAAAGTGTCGAGTTGTTTTTTCTTAGCCTTCATGATGTTGGGCAACGTCACGTAGCGTGGCTCGTTCAAACGCAAGTCGGTGGTGATGACTGCTGGCATGGACAAAGACAAAACTTCCAAGCCGCCATCTACTTCGCGAGTGACTTGTGCTTTGCCATCCACCACTTCCACTTTGGAGGCGAAGGTGGCTTGTGGCAAGTCGGCCAATGCAGCCAACATTTGACCCGTTTGGTTGCAATCATCGTCAATGGCTTGTTTGCCCAAGATGATCAAACCGGGTTGCTCTTTGTCGACCAAGGCTTTGAGTAACTTGGCAACCGCCAAAGGTTGCAACTCCAAGTCGGCGGGGGTTTCAACCAAGATGGCACGATCAGCGCCAATGGCCATGGCCGTGCGCAATGTTTCTTGGCACTGTGTGACGCCGCAAGACACAGCGATGACTTCCGTAGCAACGCCCTTCTCTTTCAAGCGCACAGCTTCTTCAACAGCAATCTCGTCAAAGGGATTCATGCTCATTTTGACGTTGGCGATGTCGACGCCCGTGCCGTCAGTTTTGACGCGCACCTTCACGTTGTAGTCGACAACCCTTTTGACGGGAACCAGAATTTTCATGAAAGCTCTCCATTGATATCAAAATCTAAGCGCCTAAGAAGGCGGCATTGCCTTTGACGTTACGTAAACGTCAATTGTGCATCAAATCCTCATGCAGGGGCCACTGTCCCGCCGAAAAAGCACGGTCGTTCGCATTTTAGAACGGTTTGCAAAACCTTATTGGGGCTAATTTTTTTTAGCGCCATCGGGAATTCACCGACCAATCGGTAGGTGAATCAAGGTTAATATTAATTTTTCCCTTGTAAATCAGCCTTCCGATTGTATTTTGTAACCTAATTAATGGAGCATTCAGATGAAAAAAACTTTGATTACCGTGGCGGCAGCGGCCCTCGCTGGCTTCAGCGGCTTGGCACAAGCCCAAACGGTGTTGACCGTCTCAAGCTGGGTGCCACCCACCCACGGCCTGTCGATGTCCCAAAAAGAATGGTGCGATGACCTGGCCAGCAAAACATCCAATCGCGTTCGCTGCAATATCCTGCCCCGCGCCGTCACCCCAGCGCCAGGTACTTTCGATGCCGTTAGAAATGGTTTGGTCGATGTTTCTTTTACCGTACATGGCTACACACCAGGTCGATTTGTTCTGACCCAAATGGCCGAGTTCCCCTTCCTAGGTGACCGCGCCGAGCCCTTGTCTGTGGCCTTTAATCGCATTGCCAGCAAAAACCCAGAGTTCACAGCTGAGCACCAAGGAGTCAAAGTTTTGGGTTACTTCACACACGGCCCTGGCATCATTTTCAATACCAAAAAACCCATTACTCGCGTTGAAGACCTGCAAGGCCTCAAATTCCGCATTGGCGGCGGCATGGTGAATGAAATTTCCAAGCAACTCGACATGAATGTCACGCTCAAACCTGCGCCTGAGTCTTTCGAGCTCTTGTCTAGCGGCGTGATGGATGGCACCTTGTTCCCTGCGGAGTCCACCGACTCCTTCAAAATTGACAAGATCATCAAGCACGCAACTCAGATTCCGGGCGGTCTTTACAACACCAGCTTCGTCTTTATGATGAACCCAGCCAAGTACAACAGCCTTTCTGCCGAAGACAAAAAAGTGGTGGATGAGTTGTCTGGTGAAGCCGTGGCAAGGCGCTTTGGCAAAGCTTGGGACCGTGTAGACGAACAGGCTTTGGCCAACATGCAAAAAAATGGCGTGAAAGTCATCAAAGCCGATAACGGTTTCGTGAGCGGCATCACTGTTCGTGTTAGCAAACTCGAGCGCGATTGGGCGCAAGCTGCCAAAGCCAAGGGCCTGAAAGACCCATCTGGTACATTGTCAGAATTCCGCGCTGAGATCGCCAAGCTGCAAAAGCAAAAGTGATCTGAGCTTTACGGGGATAAAGCCCCAGTAAATTGAAGTGCATCAGCGGTATTTGCCCTCTTCGCAAATACCGCTTTTTTGATGGGTCAAAAGTTGAAAAAATTACTTGAAATACTCTGCGGCACACTTGCAGGGGCCGCCCTTTTTGCCATCATGGTGCTGACTTTTTTTGATGTTTCAGGTAGAAAATTCCTGTCTCAATCCATTACCGGTTCATTAGAGCTCACTGAATTGTTGATGGTCGTGGTCATTTTTGCAGCGCTGCCTTTGGTCTCTCTCAAAGGCGAGCACGTGTTGTTCGACTCCTTGGATGGGCTCATGCCCCGATGGGTTCGTCAAATTCAACAAGGCTTTATTCACATTGTTTGCGCGGCTTTGCTCTTTGGCTTGGCTTATTTGATGTGGCAAACAGGTAGCGAGTTTGCCACCACTGGCGAAACCACCGCCCAACTCAAAATCACCAAAGCCCCCTTCATTTATGGCATGGGCATACTTTGCGGCCTTGCTGCAATGGTGCATCTGGTCAAAGCCTTTGTCTTCCAAGAAGACAATGCAGAAGGAGGCACAGTATGACGGCTGCCTTGCTTGGATTCTTGGCCATCTTCGTGTTGGCACTGATGCGCATGCCATTGGCTTTTTCCATGGGCCTGGTTGGCGTTGTCGGAATTGGATTGACACGGGGCTGGATGCCGGCACTGGCCAGTACGGCCCAAGTGGTGCATGAGACAGGTTTTGCCTACACCTTGTCGGTCATTCCACTGTTCATCTTGATGGGCAATTTTGTAGCACGCGCTGGTTTGGCACACGAACTTTTTCACGCGGCCTACACCTTCATTGGTCACCGCAAAGGCGGACTGGCCCATGCCACCATTGCGGCTTGTGCAGGATTTGGCGCCATTTGTGGCTCCTCTATTGCCACTGCCGCCACCATGGGCAAGGTCGCTTACCCTTCCATGAAAAAACTGGGCTACAGCGATGCCATGTCCACAGGGGTAATCGCTGCGGGTGGCACCTTAGGCATCATGATTCCGCCCTCCACCATTCTCGTGATTTACGGCATCATCACCGAAACCCACATTGGCAAATTGTTTGCAGCTGGCGTACTGCCGGGTATATTGACCGCTTGCCTCATGATGTTGGCAGTCGTTTTAATGACTTGGCACAATCCGGAACACGCACCGGCTGGCGAAAAATTCAGCTGGTCCGAGCGCTTACAAGCTGTACGGGGCATCTGGGGCGTTTTGGTCCTGGTGGTGTTGGTCTTAGGCGGCATTTATGGTGGCTTCTTCACTGCCACCGAGGGCGCTGGCATGGGTGCCACAGGTGCTTTTCTTTTTGCACTGGCTCGCAAAGCCCTGAGCTGGAAAGTGCTCATACAGGTTTTGGTCGAATCGGCTCGAACCACAGCCATGCTGTTTACATTGCTGATTGCCGCCACGATCTTTGCTAATTTTGTCAACTACACCAGCTTGCCATTTGAGCTCAAAGACTGGATCACCAGCTTAGGCCTTTCTCCCATCATGATCGTTGCTGCCATGATGCTGATTTATGTGTTGTTGGGTACCGTGATGGAAGAGCTCACCATGGTCCTGCTCACCATACCGCTGTTTTTCCCCATCGTTGTTCAGTTGGGTTTTGACCCCGTCTGGTTTGGCGTTCTGATCGTCATGGTGATTCAAATTGGACTGATTTCGCCACCCGTTGGCATGAACCTGTTTGTGCTCAACGCCTTGTTGCCTCCAGTCGGAATGGCAGCCATTTTTAGGGGCGTCTGGCCCATGGTGCTGGTGCTGATCATCACTCTCGGAATCTTGCTGGCTTTCCCCGGCATCAGCCTGTGGTTACCTTCGATGATGGATTGAACATGCTAGACCCTCAAGCCCAAGCCCTGATGCAGCTCATGATTGAGAAAGGTGTGCCACCTGTTTACACCCTGACTCCCACAGAAGCACGCGAGTCTTACCGGTCTCGCCGCAGCTTCACACAGCCTGATGCACCAGAGGTGTTCAAAGTAGAAGACAAGGTGGCTTCAGCCAATGGCTTGAATGTGCCTGTTCGGGTGTATCACCCCCACGCTGCGCAAAGCCAAAAGACCTTGCCTGGCTTGGTCTACCTGCACGGTGGCGGCTGGACCATTGGCGATCTCGACACACATGACGTGCTATGCAGAAGTCTGTGTCTAGAAGCTCAAGTGGTCGTGGTCTCTGTCGATTACCGCATGGGGCCTGAGCACAAATTTCCAGCCGCTTATGAAGACACCGTGGCTGCATTTAATTGGACTGTGTCGCATGCCGAAAGCTTAGGAATAGACCCCCAGCGCCTGGCCATTGGTGGCGACAGTGCCGGCGGCAATTTGTCTGCTGCAGCCTGCATCGGACTGCGCGACAACCCAGAAGTTTCAGTTCAACCAGCTCATCAGCTGCTCATTTACCCTGCCACCATCATGTGGCAAGACACGCCGTCGTATCACGCCAAGGGCAAAGACTACATGCTCGCCGCAGAGTCGATTGCCTACTACACCGAAAACTATTTGAGTCGCCGCGAAGATGCCAAAGATTGGCGCGCTTCACCCCAGCTTGCCCAGAGTCACAAAAACCTACCGCCGGCTTTTGTCATGACAGCCGGTTTTGATCCTTTGCGTGACGAAGGATTGATGTATGCCGATGCTTTGTCCAAAGCCGGTGTATTTACACAATACGTTTGTTTTGAACGCCAAATTCACGGCTTCATCACCATGGGCCGCGTGATGCAAGAGGCCAACACCGCCGTCAGTTTGTGCGCCTCGGTTTTGAAGGCCAACTTACATCGATGAACGGACTGCTTTGAATCAAAGCGTTGGTGAAACGCTTTGTTCAATATCCATCTCTAAGTTCTGTTAAGCGTATGGACGACGCGTTGGGGAAATGGAATTTCAATGCCATTGTCTTGTAGCAGCTGCAGTATTCGGATGTTGATTTCTGACTTCAAGGTCAACAATCCCGCCTGCTGTTCATCCACCCAATAGTGGGCACCAAACTCCAAACCATCAGCAGCAAAATTGGTGAGAGTCACAAATGGCCTTGGGTCTTTCAATACTTTGGCTTGCTCCTCGCAAGCTTGTGTGAGCAGTTGCATGACCAGGTTGACATCCGTGCCGTAAGCCACCGTCACTTGGGTTGCCTGTAACACGCGCGAATCGGCCAAAGACAAATTTTCAACACGGCTGTTAATCAGCATTTCATTGGGCACGATAGATTCCCGCCCAGTGGGTGAGCGAATGACGGTGTAGCGTGCTTTGATGTCTGAGATGCGTCCTTCAAAACCATCCACTTTCACACTGTCGCCAATTCGCATGCTGCGCTCGGCCAAGATCACAAAACCACTGACATAGTTGGCAGCCAACTTTTGCAAACCAAAACCGATACCCACACCAACGGCACCGCCCAAAACAGACAGTGCAGTGAGGTCGATGCCCACCGCCGACAAGGACAACATCAACCCGACAAACAACATCAAGGAGGTAACTGCATTGCTCACCGCTTTGCGCAGAGACAACTCACTGCCAGATGAGGACTTGAGCAATCTGGCTTCAATGGCCGACGACACCCAAAGGGTGAGCAACATGACCAAACCTGCCGTTAGCCCGCCTTCGATGAGGGTTCTGACAGAAAGATGCGAGCCACCAATCTTCCATTTGATTTGATCTAACTCTTCCAGCACCAGCGGCAGCAAACCTGTGAGCCAGAGAACCACAGCAGCCCAAGCCAGCCAAGAGAGGCTGGTTTCGATGGGCCTGACCCACGCAGCAGATTTGAAGGTGGCCTGCAACACCTTCACGCCCAATCGAATGCCTGCCAAAGACAAGCAGACTGGCACCAGAAAGTCAAAAATCCAGAGCGGATGTGATCGCGCCCAAACTGCCCGCATGACAAACACCATGCCAAGCAAAAGCACGGGAAACAAAACACCATCGAGTAAATTTTTGCCCAATAAAACGGACAACTCCCATTGGCTTGTGGCACGCCGCACACCCCAGACCACCAGCCATGCCAATGCAATACAGGCAAAAAACAAAAAAAGCTCTAGCAAAGCTTCTTGGGAATTCATGCGGGACCACCAAAGCGCGGGGTCGTGCATCATGATAGGCGCAGAAGTCAAAGTTAAACCCTTCGATATTTTTCAAACATTGGCCAAAACTCGCAAGTGCGCTTCAACACTTCGGGACAACGCACTCAGGTTGTAGCCCCCTTCTAGGCAACTCACAATGCGGCCATGGGCATATTTTTGCGCAATGTCTTTGATGCGCTGGGTCATCCACACATAGTCTTGCTCGACCAAACCCAGTTGACCCAAATCATCTTCCCGATGGGCGTCAAATCCTGCACTGATGAAGATGAGTTCAGGCCGGTGCGCTTCCAAACGCGGGATCCACATCATCTCAATCAATTCCCGAATGTCCATGCCCTTGGTATAAGCAGGCACAGGCAAATTGAGCAAGTTGGCGTCGTGCTTGCGTACGCCTCCCTCAGGGTAAAA
>JACCDK010858219.1_pt1 | contig 12644 bp, 10 predicted proteins | sample 7445871 | NCBI WGS metagenome assembly JACCDK01 (sample SAMN15323436, study PRJNA562643) | freshwater metagenome | isolation source: river surface water | place: USA:Blue River Watershed | collected 2017-08-15
GCACTTTGCTCGCCAGAGGGTGCGATTTGGGAATGACCAACATGTGTTCCCACTCGTAACAGGGCAGCGTGATGAGGTCGGGGTAGTCGGACAACGACTCGGTGGCAATGCCAATCTCGGCCACTTCGTCCATCACCATTTGTGCCACTTGCGCGGGCGCGCCTTGGTGCAGGCTGATGTTCACATTGGGGTAGGTCTCTCGCAGTTTGGCCACCGGCACGGGCAGCACGTAGCGAGCTTGGGTGTGGGTGGTGGCAATTGACAAGGTGCCACTGTCTTCGGCGCTGAACTGTTCGCCAATGCGTTTGAGGTTGCCCACCTCGCGCAGGATGACTTCGATGCTGCGCAGCACATGCTGGCCCGGTTCGGTGACACGCTTCAGGCGCTTGCCGTGGCGCGAGAAAATTTCGATGCCCAGCTCTTCTTCCAGCTCAATGATGGCCTTAGAGACGCCGGGCTGGGAGGTGTGCAGCGATTTGGCCACCTCGGTGAGGTTGAGGTTGCGGCGAACAGCTTCTTGGACGAAACGAAATTGATGTAGGTTCATGGCGCGGCTTTGTAATTTACCGCTCATTATGCCTTGCGCATCTAATTAATCGATTCTTTATGCTTTGTGTGATTTGTTCAAGCGGCGTTATTGGCCCGACCCAAGGCAATCTCGGCCAGCAAGTCAAGCAAGCTGTTTTGTTCGCCGACGGCTGGCTGGCATTGGATGTCAACCTGGGGGTGTGCGGCCCGCAATGCCTGGATGAGTTCAGGCAAGTCTTCGCGCGCATGTCGGCCCACCCCCAAAAACATGGGCACCACCGACAAGCTGGTCGCGCCGTCCGCCACCAAGGTGTTGGCGACGTGAGGCAGATCGGGTTCTGTCAGCTCCAGATAGGCACATCGCACCACGGTGTTGGGTGCGCGTTGCGTGATGCGCTCGGCCACGGCTTGAATGGGCTTGTGCCAAAGCGGGTCACGCGAGCCGTGGGCAAACAAAATGATGGCGTGCATGGCAACCTTATTGACGAATGACCAGCCAGCCAAAAGCGGCCAGCGAGGCAAGGGTGTAGAGCAAGCCCGGCGCAGCGGCCGCAAACCATGGTGCCCAGCTGTTGATGTTGCCCATGTAGCTGAACACGTTGTTGAGCAAAAAGAAACTGATACCCGCTAACACCCCACCAAACACATGGCTGGCGATATTGCCGCTGCGGAAATGCAGGTAGGCAAAAGGCAGGGCCAGCACCACCATGACCAAGCAGCTCAGCGGATAGAAAACTTTTTTCCAGAACTCAATTTCAACGCGTTGGGTGGTTTGGCCGTTTTCTGAAAGGTGGCGAATATAGCGAAACAAGTCCACAGTGCCCATGCGGTCGGGCTTGAGCAGCGCCACAGACACCATTTCAGAAGTGATGCCGGTGGGCCAAATTTGTGTGCTGCTGTGCGTGCGCTTCAAAAAGGCCTCGTTGTCTGCGACCGTTACTTCGTTGCGCTCCACGTTTTGGAGTGTCCAAGCTTCTTGCTTGGAAAGCTGACCTTCGCCGGCTTTGATGAGTGCGACCCAGCGCCCATCTTTGTCAAATTCAAAAATCCGAATGCCGCTGGGATTGCCTTCGGGGGTGAGGGTGGTCACGTTGACTGCATAACTGCTGTCGCCTTGCCGCTCCCGCAGCCATGCGCCTGTAGAACCCACTTTGATTTGGCCCATGTAGCGCGATTTGAGCAACTGGCCGTAGCGATCGCACAGGGGCGACAGGTAGTCACCCACGGCAAATGTCAGCACCACAAATGCCAGCCCCAACACCAATAAGTTGCGCAAGGCCAAAAAAGGGCCGAGGCCACTGGTTCGCAAGATGGTGAATTCAGAACTTTGGGCCAAACGGGCCATCACAAAGATCGTGCCGATCAAGACGGAAATTGGGAGCAACTCGTACAAGTGGCTGGGCACCAATAAAAGCACGTAGGTCAATGCATGGCTGAGTTGGTAGGCCCCGTTGTTGGCGCCAATGCCTTGGAGCTCATCCACAAAGTCAAAGAAAAACAGCAGGGCCAAGAAACCCAGGGTGACGAAACCCACGGCCACCAAGACCTCGCCATAAATCAGGCGGCGCAAGGTTTTCATGGACGCACCTCGGTTTGGGGTGACAGGCGCAGCAGTTGACGCCACGTCCAGTTGTTGTGGCGGATGGTGAGCCAACCCAAGGCGGCAGCCAAAACGCCGCCGTGCAGGGCAATGAGAAATGGGAAGAACTGCACCTTGCCAGCGCTGATCCAGCTCTGTCCTAGGTTGATGAAGTTGTAATAGACCACAAAAATAAACAGGGCCAAGGCCAAGTTGCCGCCGCGCCCCACACGGTGGTTCGCGCTGGTAATGGCTAATGCGATGACCACCAAGTTCATGGCGGCAACCACCAGCCCAATGCGCCAAGCCAACTCGCCCAAATAAATCGGGGTGGGTTGGCGTATCAGCTGTAGCGTGTTGACGGCTTTGGCTGGGGTGATGGACGCCGCTTTCACATCTTGGCCAATGCGCGTGCCATAGACCTTGAATTCACTGATCTTGATGTCGTCTTCGCCAACGGTTTGTTCGACCCGTTGGCCAATGTTCAAAATCAAAAATCGTTCGTCATCGATGAGTTCGATGTGCCCGACTTTCGAGGAGGTCATGGCTTGTTTGCCGTGGTCAGCGGAGGAGATGAAGACATTTTTGCCTTCTTTGTTTTCCACACTGTCTTTGTTGATAAAAAACACCCGCAAGCCATTGGCAGATTCTTGAAATTGTCCGGGGGAGACGCGCTCTAAATCGCCACGTCGTTCAAAGCGTTCTTTGAGTTCACTGATTTGTTGGTTTGACCACGGCCACACCAACAAAACCAACACGCCCACGCCAAGCAGCATGGGCCAGGCAAAGCGTAGCATGGGGCGCAAGAATGCGCGCAAGCCTTTCCCGCTGACCAACCAAATCACCATTTCGCTCTCTAAATAGGTGCGCGACAAGGTGCCTACAGAGGCGATGAACAGACTCATGGTGAGCACGGTGGGTAAATGTCCCAACATGGTGTAACCCATCACCATGCCAACCTCGGAGGGGTTCACGCTGCCCTGCGCGGCTTGGCCCAGGGTGCGGATGAGCATGATGGTCATCACGATGGTGACCAGCACAACAAGGGTGGCGCCGAAGCTGCGTGCCAGCTCGTTGCGAATAGAGGAATGGAATAACATCTGTGACAGAGGAAAACCGCAATTATGAACTTCGAACTCAAGACCCTGGATTTAAACGCTGCAGTCACGCACAAAACCGATGCGCTGATTATCTTGGTATCTGCCAGCGGCAAACCTGCCAAAGGTGTGTTGGCCCAGCTGATTTCTGACGCGCGCAAGAGTGGTGATTTGGATGCAACGCCAGCCAAGCTGCTGAGTGTGTGGCGTGCCCCAGGCGTGCAAGCATCGCGCGTCGTGTTGGTCTCGTGCGGCGATGGCAGTGCACGCTTGGTTCGCCAAGCCGTGACCGCTGCCATGGGGGCTTTGAAAACCGTCAAAGCGGCTCATGTGACGGTGTGCCTGAGCGATGCCAGTGAGCACCGCTTGCAAGCGGCAGCCCAAGCCGTGTCCGATGCCAGCTATGTCTACACCGCCACCAAGCCTTCTGCCAAAGCGAGTGTTTTGAAACGTGTCGTGTTGGCTTTGCCAACCGCAGCACAAACCAAAGCAGCCCAAGCGGCATTCGACGTTGCTTGTGCCCAAGTGGCAGGTGTTTCACTCGCCAAAGAATGGGGCAATCGTCCAGCCAACTTTGCCACGCCCACCCATTTGGCCGAGGTGGCCAAGGGCTTGGGCAAAAAGTCAGGCATTCATTGTCAGGTGCTGGGCCCCAAAGAAATTGACAAGCTCGGCATGGGCTCGTTTGCGGCGGTCGCAAGGGGGTCGGTTGAGCCGTTGCGATTTATTGTGTTGCAGTACCAAGGCGCACCCAAGTCGGTGGCTCCCACAGTATTGGTCGGCAAAGGCATCACATTTGATACGGGCGGTATTTCGCTCAAGCCCGGGCCTGGCATGGACGAAATGAAATTCGACATGTGCGGTGCGGCCAGCGTGTTGGGAACTTTTGAAGCGCTCGCCCATTTGAAACCCGCCATCAACGTGGTGGGTTTGATTCCGACCTGTGAAAACATGCCCGATGGCACGGCCCTCAAACCAGGTGATGTGGTGACCAGCATGAGTGGCCAAACCATTGAGGTGCTCAACACCGATGCCGAAGGCCGATTGATCCTCTGCGACGCCTTGACCTACGCCACGCGTTTCAAACCCCGCGCCGTGATCGACATTGCCACCCTCACTGGCGCTTGTGTGATTTCATTGGGACATGTCCGCAGTGGCTTGTTCTCGCCGTCTGATGAGTTGGCGCAGGCTTTGTTTGCTGCTGGCGAGGCGGTGTTGGATCCATGCTGGCGCTTGCCCTTAGACGAGGAATACGCCGAGGGCCTCAAGTCCAACTTCGCCGATGTGGCCAACGTGGCTGGCCGCGAAGGGGGTTCCATCACAGCGGCCAAATTCTTGCAGCGTTTTGCCAAAGACTACCCATGGGCGCACCTAGACATTGCCGGTTCTGCATGGAAGAGCGGTTCTGCCAAAGGTGCGACCGGTCGTCCCGTGGGGCTGCTGTTGCACTACTTGCTCGGCACGCAAGCCGCCCCTGCGTCTGCACGGCGCAACACAAAAGCCTGATTTGCCAGTGTCCGCCTGAATGACAGAGATCGCTTTTCACTTCAACGCGCCCGATAAGTTGACTTATGCCTGTCGGCTTTTGCGCAAGGCAGTCAATGCAGGGTCGCGTGTGGTGGTCACGGGCGATGCCCCCTCGTTGCAAGCCTTGGATACCTTGCTTTGGACGTTTTCTCCGCATGAATTTGTGGCCCATTGCCGTGCGGGGAGTCCTGCAGAGCAGTTGATGGCCTCGCCAGTGGTGCTTGCTGCGCAAATTCAGGGGGGGGCTGAGTTGCCTCATCACCAAGTGTTGCTCAATCTGGGCCAAGAGGTGGCCGCAGGTTACGAGCGATTTGAGCGCACCATTGAAGTCGTGACGTTGGATGAACAGGATCGACAAAGCGCACGTCAACGGTGGAAGCACTACGCCGATCGTGGTTACGCCATCACGCGACATGATTTAAAGTTAAAACCTGCTTCCAATTGATTTTTTTCCAACCTAAGGAGTTTTTGCATGCGTACCTCTCTCAAATTGACGGCTGTGGCAACCTTGGCTGCGCTGGGCGGCTGGAGCTCATCCGCCATGGCGCAAGAGCAAGTGGTCAAAATCGGTCACGTGGGCCCTATCAGTGGCGCCATCGCTCACTTGGGCAAAGACAACGAATACGGCGCCCGCCTTGCGGTGGAAGAGCTCAACGCCAAAGGTCTGAGCATTGGCGGTAAAAAAATCAAGTTTGAACTGGTGGCAGAGGACGATGCAGCCGACCCCAAGCAGGGCACAGCGGCTGCGCAGAAGTTGGTCGACGCCAAAATCAGCGGTGTGGTCGGCCACTTGAACTCGGGTACCACCATTCCTGCTTCCAAAATTTACAGCGATGCCGGCATTCCCCAAATTTCGCCTTCCGCCACCAACCCCAAATACACACGTCAAGGCTATAAAACTGCGTTCCGTGTGGTGGCAGACGATGTGCATTTGGGCGGCACCTTGGGCCGCTACGCGGTGAAAGACTTGAAGGGCAAGTCGATTGCCGTCATTGACGATCGCACTGCATATGGTCAGGGCGTGGCGGAAGAGTTTGAGAAAGCCGTCAAAGCAGCAGGCGGCAATCTGATTGGTCACGAGTTCACCACGGACAAAGCCACGGACTTCATGCCCATCTTGACCACCCTCAAGGGCAAAAAGCCGGACATCATTTTCTTTGGCGGCATGGACGCGGTCGGTGGCCCAATGCTCAAGCAAATGAAATCCTTGGGCATCAACTCCAAGTTCATGGGCGGTGACGGCATTTGCACCACCGAATTGGTCAAGTTGGCCGGCGATGCGATGGCGGATGGTCAAGTCATTTGCGCCGAAGCAGGGGGTGTGGACGGCGCGCTGAAGAAAGGCATGGAAGATTTCGGCGTGAAGTTCAAGAAGCGCTTCAACGACGATGTGAAGCTTTATTCGCCCTATGTGTATGACGCGGTTTACGTGATGGTCGACGCCATGCAACGCGCCAAATCCACCGACCCTGCCAAGTACTTGCCTGAATTGGCCAAAACATCGGGCTATAAAGGTGTGACGGGCACGATTGCCTTTGATGCCAAGGGCGATATCAAGAACGGTGCTTTAACGCTTTATACCTACAAGGGCGGCAAGCGCGATCAGATCGCTGTGGTTCGTTGATAAAAAAACCACCTTCGGGTGGTTTTTTTATGTGGCCCAACGGATAAATAAGTCATTCAAAATCAAAGACTTAATTAAAACTTTTTGTTTTGATCTCAAAATATTTCACAAAAACGAAAAATTGTGTACACCAATTGAAAGTCTGACGCGTTGATTCCTGACTAAGTTCTCAGGAGCCTGAATTGGATAAATCAGTTGTTCAGATCGAATCGCCCAATGTCGCCGTGGAGCGTCGCTTCAAAATTGTGACGAGCGAGAAAACCGGTATCAAAGCAACGTTCGATCGCTTGCGTGCACAACTGGCCCAAGAGGCTGAACAAAAGAGCCGTCCTGCTTCTCGCATGTACTCGGGTTTCAGAGCCGTCAAAGCCTAATTCAAATTGTTTGTTTTCTCAAAGGGTGCCATGGGCACCCTTTTTTATGGTTCGTACGCAACAGTACGCTGTGGGGTGTATGGACTTCGGGAGGCGGCCTATTGATAATCCTTCGCGGGTATGACGCCAGATGCGGGGTTTGATTTTGTTTTCCAGATTCGCTAAATTTTTCTCAACAGACATTGCCATTGATTTAGGCACAGCCAACACGCTGATTTACACCAAAGAACACGGCATCGTGTTGGATGAGCCCTCGGTGGTCGTCATCAAGCGCGACGGCAAGCATTTAGGCAAAACTTCAGTGATTGCGGTGGGCAATGAGGCCAAAGCGATGCTCGGGCGCGTCCCAACAGGAATCGAAGCTATTCGCCCAATGAAAGACGGCGTGATCGCAGACTTCACGGTGACCGAGGTGATGCTCAAACACTTCATCAAGCTGGCACATCCCCACATGTTGTTCAAGCCCAGTCCTCGCATTGTGATTTGCGTACCGTGCGGCTCGACGCAAGTCGAACGCCGCGCCATTCGTGAATCGGCCTTGGGTGCTGGCGCCTCGGAGGTTTATTTGGTGGAAGAGCCAATGGCGGCTGCGATTGGCGCGGGCTTGCCGGTCACAGAGCCTTGTGGTTCGATGGTGGTGGACATTGGCGGTGGAACCACAGAGGTTGGCATCGTGTCCCTGGGCGGCATGGTTTACAAAAACAGCGCGCGCATTGGCGGCGATAAATTTGATGAGGCCATCGTCAACTACATTCGCCGCAATTTCGGCATGCTGATCGGCGAACAAACGGCCGAGCGCATCAAGAAAGAAATCGCCAGCGCATTTCCAACCGGAGAAGTGCTGGAGATGGAAATCACAGGCCGCAATTTGAGCCAAGGCGTGCCGCAAAGTTTCACCATCAGTTCGACGGAAATCTTGGAGGCCCTCACCGACACGCTCAACAACTTGGTCTCGACCGTCAAGAGTGCCCTCGAACAAACCCCGCCTGAGTTGAGTTCTGACATTGCAGAGCGCGGCATCATGTTGACGGGCGGAGGGGCGCTGTTGCGCGATTTAGATCGTTTGATTTCAGAAGAAACAGGCTTGCCTGTGCTGATCGCAGAAGACCCGTTGACCTGTGTCGCCCGTGGATGCGGCATTGCGCTTGAGCAACTTCATGGGGTCAGCAGCATCTTCACTGCGGATTGAGGGCCGCGACTAAGCGAGTTCAGCAATCAGCTCAATTTCAACGCATGCGCCCAAAGGCAATTGCGCTACGCCAAAAGCACTGCGGGCATGCGCGCCTTTGTCACCAAAGACTTGGCCAATAAGCTCGCTGCAGCCGTTGGTCACCAGGTGGTGTTCGGTGTAGTCAGGGGCTGAGTTGACCAAGCTCATCACTTTGACGATGCGCTTGACTTTGTTCAGATCTCCCACGGCCGCATGTAGCGTGCCCAACAAATCAATCGCCACTGCGCGCGCCGCTTGCGCACCTTCTGCGGTAGACATGGTTTTGCCCAGTTGGCCTGCCCACACCTTGCCGTCTTGTTTGGCAATGTGACCGCTCAGAAAAACCAAATTGCCAGTTTGCACAAATGGGACATAAGCCGCAGCGGGCACTGCCACAGGGGGCAGGGTGATGTTCAGGGCTTGGAGTTTGTCGTAAACGCTCATCTTGAATTCCTAGTGTGAATCCGAGAATTTTAAGAGCGCTCAGCTTTGACTTTGCGACTGAGACTGCGTTGGGGTTGGCTCAGGCAGCGTTTGTAACTCTGAGGCTGGTTGAACCGTGACGCCGACTTCGAGGGTGTGACTGGCGCCGCCATGAATGACCCCACGCACGGGTGATACGTCCGCATAGTCGCGCCCCATGGCCAAGGTCACGTAGTCGATGCCCGGCGAGTTCAAGCCCCAGCGGTTGTTGGTGGGGTCGAGGTCAAACCATTGGCCGTGGGTTGCAAGTGCGCCCGTTTTGGCGGCTTCTGCGGCATCGTCAAGGTCATTTGGCACATAGACCGACACCCACGCATGCGAAGCGTCACTGCCGATCAAACGGGTTTTTCCCTCGGGCACCTCGGTGACCAAATACCCGCTCACATAACGCGCGGCCAAACCTTGGCTGCGTAAGCAGCCGATCAAAATATGGGCGAAGTCTTGGCATACCCCTTTGCGGCGCTTGAGTGCTTCGAGTGCAGGCGTGTTGATGTCGGTGCTGGCCGTCTCGTAGCTGAACTCTTGGTGGATGCGCGCCATCAAATCACAGGCGGCGACCAAGACAGGGCGAGCAGGCGTAAAACTCGCGCGCGCATATTCGGCAAAGTCGGGGTGGGGCTGCACATAAGGCGAGGCAAACACAAACTCAGTCGCAGCATCCCATGCGGCGCCCGAGTGGTACACAAAGTGCGCGCGGACGTTTTCCCAGGCGGGTGTTTCCAGCGCTTTCTCAGGGGCGTAGGAAACAAAATGTGTTTCTACCGTGCTTTGCGCGGTGATGCACAACCGTTCATGCACCACGGGCAGCGAGAAAAACGTGCGCTGATTGCCAAACACATCCAAGTGGGTGCTGGTGGCTGCAGGCGTGGGAGAAATTTCCAACTGCGCGTGTTGAACCGTTTGTGCCAGACCGCTACTGGGCAGCAAATGCGCCATGTGCTGAGCCGTGTTGACCTGTGGCACGTAGTGGTACGTCGTGGTGTGGGTGATGTGCAGCAACATGGTCAGGCGCCGACGCTGTCGGCATGGTCGGTGTGGCTGAAATAGCGGGCGGTGATGGCATCCGAGACTTGCCAAGCAGCTTGCATGCAGACGGACAAGCAGACGCGCAAGTGGGGGAGCTTTCCCTCGCCATCGCGCATGCAAAGTTCGGCCCAATCTGTGTTCTTCAAATCGGGGACCAAGCGCGCCAGAGCATCGGGCTCGCCCATGGGCGTGTCCGCCAGTTTGGACAAACGTCCACGCAGCGTGCGCGCTACCCATGCCAGCGAGCGCGGGTTGTCGTTGTCTAGCACCAGCAGTTCAATGAGTGGGGCGAGGTCGCGGCTTTGCGGATACTGCGCTTGAAAGGTGATGGTGCTGTCAAACAAGGCCAGCAGAGCGCTGAAGTGAGAATTGTTTTCGTCGCCCGCGTGCGCACCGTCGTCAGGGTGGTCAAACGCGCCCACATCGACGGCCAAGTCCAGTGCCGAGGCCAAAAATCCGAGACGCTCTACATGTCGGCCAATGCTGAGCAACTGCCAGCCATCGTCACGGGTCATGCGGTCGGTTTGTGCGCCCGTGATCGCGGCCAGTGCGGAACTCGCCGCATCCAGCGCTTGCAGGGCTTGTACCGCTGAAAATTCACGTTGCGAACCCGCCAGGGCGCAATCGGCACTGAATTGGTCAACGCAATGCACGATGGCATTCCAATGTTCGGGTGACAACCGTTCGCGCAGCGACGAAGCCGCTTGGTGCAGGGCACGCAGGTTAAAGCCTACGCTGGTGCTGTGGTCGTCTTGGTCCAAGCACGCGATCAAGGTGCGTTCAAAGACGCGTCGACGTGCGCCCATGCTGGGTGTGCTGGTGGCCTTGTCGTCCCCCGTGGCGTGAGCCGAGGGCACGCCTACAGGCACCAAGCCTTGGCGCTGGGTGAGCAGTTGCAGCCAAGCCCACAGGCTGCGTGATGCGGGGTCTTCGGCGTTCAATGCTTCGATGCACAGACGTACCAAACGCACCATGTTTTCACTGCGCTCGGTGTAGCGTCCAAGCCAGTAAAGGTTTTCTGCAGCACGGCTGGTGACCATGCGTTGGCGATGCGTGAAAGAGGCGCTGGCGTTGTACTTTTGAAGCAGGCTGGTGCGGTCCACATCGGCTTCTGTTTGCACCCACACATCAGCACTGCTGCCGCCGCGTTGCATCGACGCAATTTGCGCATGGGGCGCGGCAATGCGTGCCAAGCCTCCGGGTAAAACGCGCCAAGAGTCCAAGCCATCGCGCAGGGCAAACACGCGCAACATCACCGAGCGTTGCACCACCCCTTCGTGGCTGTTCTTCCACGTGGGCATTTGCGACAAAGGGCTGTAGGCCTGCAAGGTGTAGCGGTCGGGCTGGCGCGTGATGCGGCCCACCCATTCGTCACGCTGGGCTTGCGTGAGGGTGCGACCCAGCGCCGCCTCGAATGTGCCATGGGTGGTCGAGCCTGGGTAGGTGGGCTTGATGGCCATGTGCGCGAGCTGGGGCAGTGCCGCGGCCAAGGCGGCGTGTTCTCCGCACCACCAGGTATCGAGTGCGGGCAGTTGGAGTTTTTCTCCCAACAATTTTTCGCTCAGCGCAGGTAAAAAGCCTAACAGGGCAGGTGACTCTAAAAAGGCAGAACCCGGCGCATTGGCCACCACCACGTGACCAGCACGCACCGCTTGTAGCAAGCCAGGAATACCCAGTGTCGAGTCGGCGCGCAACTCCAAGGGGTCTAGGAACTCATCGTCCAAACGTTTGAGCAACACATGCACGGGTTCTAGCCCCCGCAGCGTGCGCAGATAGACGCGCTCATCGCGCACTGTCAAGTCGTTGCCCTCGACCAAGGTCAGCCCTAAGTAGCGTGCAAGGTACGCATGCTCGAAATATGTTTCGTTGTAGGGCCCTGGCGTGAGCAAAGCGACATGCGCGTTGTGACCCACAGGGCTGTGGGCCTTGAGTGACTCGACCCATACGCGGTAGGTGGCGGCCAAGCGCTGAATGTTCATCGCCTCAAACGCTTGCGGAAACTGGCGCGAAATGAGCAATCGGTTTTCTAGCAAATAGCCCAAGCCCGAGGGTGCTTGGGTGCGTTGCGACACCACAGCCCATTGGCCATCGGGTCCGCGCGCCAAGTCAAACGCCGCGATGTGCAGATGTGTCCCCCCCACAGGGGTGACTCCGTGCATGGCGCGTAGGTAGCCGGGGTGGCCTTGCACCAAGGCAGGGGGAATCATGGCCTCACGGATCAACTGCTGCGGGCCGTACACATCGGCCATCACGCGCTCAAGCAAACGTGCACGTTGCTTCACGCCACCTTCAATTTGCTGCCAGCTGTCTGGCGTGAGGATGAGCGGGAACAAGTCCAGTGCCCACGGCCGTTGCGGACCACCTTGGCTGGCGTACACGCTGTAGGTGATGCCGTTGTCGCGGACTTGGCGGGCCAGGGTTTGCGTGCGTCGGTCGAGGTCGTCCAGTCCTGTGTTGCCCAGTTGCTCAAAAAAACTTTGCCAAATAGGGCTGAGTTCGGTTTCCGAAGGCTTTGCCGCAGACGCAGGCGCAGGCGAAGACTGGCCCAGCAGCTCGTCAAAATGGCCGCTGTCTGCGGGATGTGCGAGGCCTTTCACCACGTCGAGCAAACGCGGTGAAGCAACAGATCCAGAGGCAGAGGAGGATGGCTTTTGCACAGTGGGCGCATTGTCTCACCGCCATGGGTGTGTTGCATGTGTCGCTTACGTACGACGTAAGTCCAGCGTGAAGGGGAACTCTTTGCTGGCTGGCACCCCGACGGTGGCAGGCGGTACATCCAACTTGCCCGGCGTGTGGCCCAGCGGGAAGAAGCGCGACAAGCGTCGGCTCTCCGCCTCATACGCGTTGATGGGAAAGCTGTCGTAGTTTCGTCCGCCTGGGTGCGCCACGTGGTACTGGCAACCGCCGACTGAGCGCTTCATCCATGTGTCCACAATGTCAAAGGTCAGCGGCACATGCACGCCAATGGTGGGGTGCAAAGCGGACGATGGTGCCCATGCACGGTAGCGCACACCGGCCACGTATTCGCCCACAGTGCCTGTGGGTTGCAAAGGCAAGGGGCGGCCGTTGACGGTGAGGGTGTGGCGGCTGGGGTTGAGGCCCGCCACATGCACCTCGATGCGTTCGAGCGACGAATCGACATAGCGCACTGTGCCGCCGCTGGAGCCTTCTTCGCCCATGACGTGCCAGGGCTCCA
>JACCDK011577178.1_pt1 | contig 12638 bp, 13 predicted proteins | sample 7445871 | NCBI WGS metagenome assembly JACCDK01 (sample SAMN15323436, study PRJNA562643) | freshwater metagenome | isolation source: river surface water | place: USA:Blue River Watershed | collected 2017-08-15
AAAGTGCTTTGGCGCGAAGCAATATGAAATTCATCAAACGATTTCAATGCATGGAGGAATTAATTAGAGCAGATGGAAAAATAATTCATGAATTACCCTTGCAAGAATTAGATACCTACTGGAACAACGCAAAACTAAAGGAGAAATGACAGAACTAGAACTTTTAATCGTTAAATCAATTGTAGCCATAATGATCTTGATGGTGGTGAAATTAGCAGCCAATCGAGCAGTCAACAATATTTTATTGAAAATTGATTTCGATTCCAAAAGAAAACGGATTACTCATCGAATTATTAACTTATTCATTATTTTGATTTTAGCTACTGTGTTGGCCGCAATATGGAATATTGATAAAACCGATTTAATTGTTTTTCTCACTTCTGTAGTTACTGTTTTAGGAATTGCCTTTTTTGCACAATGGTCAATTTTAAGCAATATCACAGCAAGTTTAATTTTATTTTTTAACCATCCATTGAAAATTGGACACTACATCAGGGTTATGGATAAAGAATTTGATGTGGAAGGTGAATTACAAGACGTTTCCTTTTTTTTCATTTATATTAAGACGGAAGAAGGAGCCTTGATAACAATCCCAACTTCAGCAGTATTAAATAAAACAATCCTAACGAATGCTACGGCGTCTAAAAAATTTAAGCGACAGGATAACAAATAAAGTATTTTTCAACGGGTTGTGCTAAAGCTGAAATATTGAGGTTATCTGAAGCTTTTGTTAAATCAATTATTTCTCCGCTTTTCATTAAAATGTTAATATTATGTTTGTGCTGATTGTATGCCTTATTGGTTAAAATATCCGTGTAGACAAAATAATTAACCTCATCGTCCTTCAATCCAAATGCTGAACGCACCATTTCTCTTTCCAAATTTAAGCGGTCTTCGCTAAATGGTTCTCGCGAAATTTCAATTTTAAATAGTTTTCGGTTCACAATGGCTGATGACAATGTAGAAAGTATTTTATCTTCATGATATTGCCATACCTTTATAGCACCCAGAATGTCAAAATCATCCAAATTGGCAAAATGAATTAATACATCTGGGTTTTCTAGAAAATCAGATTCTTTAATTTCTTTGGATAGAAAAAAATTAAGTGATGGGCTTGAAAAAAGTATTTCTCCTTTCAATGCAAGTTCCTTTGCTCTTCTCAATGCGTGGATGAGCATATATTCTCCTGCAACAACAGTTTTATGCAAGTAGACTTGCCAATACATTAATCTTCTCGCTACAATGAATTTCTCAATTGAATAAATACCTTTTTCTTCTAATACAAGATTGCCATTGTGCACATTAAGCATTTCTATCAACCTGTCGCTGCCGATAATTCCTTCACTCACACCAGAATAAAAACTATCTCTATTCAAATAATCCAATCGATCCATGTCTAATTGACTTGAGACTAATTGATGTAAAAACGGTTTGCCATAAGTGTTTTGGAAAATCAATAGTGCACGTTTCATGTCATCACCAAACTCCTCAGAAAGTTTTTGAATAAAAAAACTGCTTATTTTTTCATGACTGACACCATTGACAATGTCGTATTCCAGGGCATGACTGAATGGACCATGGCCAATATCGTGTAACAAAATCGCCAACAATACCGCGCGTTCCTCCTCTTTTGTAATCTCATGCCCCTTTCTTCGTATTCCTTGAATCGCTTGTGACATCAGGTGCATAGCACCTAATACATGGTTAAAACGTGTATGAATGGCACCTGGGTAGACCAAATGACTTAATCCTAACTGCATAATTCTTCTAAGTCTTTGCATAAAAGGATGTTCTATTACATCGAAAATTAATTCATCAGGAATCGTAATAAAACCATATACTGGATCGTTTATTATTTTCTTTTTGTTGTTACGAAGTAAATTTGGACGCAATTGAGTAACTTTAAAATTCATATCAAAACTATTAAAAATAAAGGAGATGCAGGTAAAAATTCTTTGGGCCGACGATGAAATAGAATTATTGAAACCGCATTTACTCTTTTTAGAGCAAAAGGGATATCAGGTAGATCCAGTTACCAACGGTCGAGATGCCTTGGATAAAATAAAAGAAACTTCCTATGACATCGTATTTCTCGATGAAAATATGCCGGGATTGTCAGGTCTAGAAACGCTATCAAGATTAAAAGAGCAGCACCCGCTTGTTCCAGTTGTCATGATTACCAAAAGTGAAGAGGAACACATAATGGAAGAGGCAATTGGGAGTAAAATAGCAGATTACCTTATTAAACCCGTAAACCCGAATCAAATTCTTTTGAGTGTAAAACGATTATTGGATCAAGGTAAATTGGTTAAAGAAAAGACGAGTTCAAATTATCAACAAGAATTTCGTCAATTAGGTCAATTACTAAACGATCGATTGGATGCATTAGAATGGGCAGACTTATACAAAAAACTAGTTTTTTGGGAACTTGAACTTGAGAAGAGTAAAGAATCGGGAATGAAAGAAATCTTGGAAATGCAAAAGAAAGAAGCAAACCATGTTTTCGCTGATTTTATTGAAGATAATTATTTAGACTGGATGTCTGGAAACGATTCGCCGGTTATGATTCATCAAGTTGTAAAGGAAAAAATAGCACCGCAAATTGGAAAAGAAAAACTTACCGTGTTAGTCATTGATAATTTGCGATTCGACCAATGGAAAGTGATTGAACCACTTGTTTCTGAATATTATTCAAAAAATTCTGAAGAAATCGTTTATTCCATTTTACCGACAGCAACTCATTACGCTCGGAACGCTTTCTTTTCAGGTCTTATGCCCATTGAAATGGAAAAGCGTTTTCCAAATCTTTGGAAAAATGAGGAGGATGAAGGCGGAAAAAACCTTCACGAAAAAGAATTCCTTGAGGCCAACCTTAAAAGATTAGGAAAGAATTGTAAGTGGACATACACGAAAATAACCAATTTCGAGGCTGGAAAAAAGTTTGCCGAAAGCTTTCATCAAATCAAAGATCAAGATGTAAATTTCATTGTATACAATTTTGTAGACATGTTGTCGCATGCAAGAACTGAAATGGAAGTAATTCGAGAACTTGCTGAAAATGAGGCAGCTTATCGATCAATAACTGTTTCATGGTTAGAGCATTCGCCACTTTATGATGTAATTAAGAAAGCTGCTGAGGCAAAGCATAAACTCATTATTACAACAGACCACGGCACGATTAAGGTGAACAATCCAGTAAAGATTGTTGGAGACCGTAATCTTAACTCCAATCTACGTTACAAAACCGCTAGAGGATTAAGCTATAATAGTAAAGAAGTTTACACGGTGAAACAACCCAAAGATGCAAATCTCCCAACCCTAAAACTATCTGCTGAATTTGTTTTTTGCCGAGAACAAGATTTTTTTGTTTACCCAAATAATTTCAATCATTTTGTAAATCTATACAACAACACCTTCCAACATGGTGGAATCTCAATGGAAGAGTTGCTGATTCCCTATGTAGAATTGCAACCAAAATAAGAGAAATTTGTTATTCCATCGAATAAGGTCTCCTTTTTCGTAACTTTGTACATCATGAGTGAATCCTCAATTAAAAATTTTAACGTTCGTGAAATTCGAGAACAATTTCCTGCCTTACGTCAACAAGTATATGGCAAGAACTTAATCTATTTCGATAACGGTGCTACATCACAGAAACCTCAACTTGTACTTGATGCAATAAATAAATTTTACTCTAAAGAAAATGCCAATATTCATCGCGGTGTTCACTTTATGAGCCAAAAAGCAACTACGGAATATGAAGAGTCTAGAAAACGAATTCAGCGATATATCAATGCGAGGAAAAGCGAGGAAATAATTTTTACAAAGGGAACAACAGACGGAATCAATCTCGTGGCCTCTTCTTTTGGCGAACTCTTGAAGGCCGGCGATGAAATTATTATTTCTGCCATGGAGCATCACTCTAATATAGTGCCTTGGCAAATGCTGTGTATGCGAAAAGGGTTGAGTCTACGGGTTGCACCCATTAACGAAAAAGGAGAATTATTGTTGGAGACGTTCAAGCAAATGTTATCCAAAAAGACAAAACTCGTTGCAATAACTCAAATTTCAAATACGCTTGGAACTGTCAATCCGATAAAGGAAATTGTTTCGGCCGCTCATGCTGTTGGGGCTAAGGTTTTAGTGGATGGTGCGCAAAGTATCCAACACATGAAAATTGATGTAAAGGAAATGAATTGTGACTTTTATGTTTTTTCAAGTCATAAAGTTTTTGGACCAACGGGAATTGGTGTTTTATACGGTAAAGAAGAATTATTGGACGCCATGCCACCATACCAAGGTGGAGGTGATATGATTTCTAGAGTGACGTTTGAACGCACTACGTATAATGAACTTCCTTTTAAATTTGAAGCAGGAACACCTCATGTTGCCGGAGGTATTTGTTTAGGGAAAGCTTTTGAATTTTTAGAATCCATTGACCTTAAAGCGGCAGAGGAACATGAACGTTCGTTAGCAAAGTATGCAGAAGATATTTTGGACACATTCGAAGGATTGAATATAATAGGAGAGGCAAAAAATAAGACAAGTGTAGTTTCTTTTTCTGTAAAAGGAATACATCCCTTCGATATAGGAACTCTTCTCGATAAACAAGGTATTGCCGTTAGAACTGGACATCACTGTACCCAACCTCTCATGGATTTCTTCAAAATTCCAGGTACTGTAAGAGCCTCATTCGCATTCTATAACACAAAACAAGAAATAGATACATTTGTTGAAGCGCTAGAAAAAAGCCTAAATATGTTGAAATAATGAGTGAGATAAAACGAAGAGAGGAAGAACTAGTTACTGAATTTGAGCTATTTGAGAGTTGGATAGATAAATATGAATACATCATTGAATTAGGAAAAGAATTGCCATTGCTCGCTGAAAACGAAAAATCTGATGACTTATTAATTGAGGGTTGCCAGTCTCGCGTTTGGCTCAAAACAAGTGGAAATGCTGCGATAATAAAATTTCAAGCAGATGCTGACGCAATAATTACTAAAGGAATAATAGCACTTTTAATCCGTTTGGTCGATAATATTGATCCAAAGGAATTAGTTCAATATAACTTTGGAGCCGTTCAAGCCATCGGCTTGCAAGAGCATCTGTCCCCTACCCGATCAAATGGATTAAATGGCATGATTAAACGATTAAAAAACGAAGCTCTGAAATATTGTTAATCATGAGTATGGAACTTGAAAATAAAATCGTGAATATGTTAAAAACGATTTACGATCCAGAAATTCCTGTTGATGTCTATGAACTGGGATTAATTTACGAAGTACGTATTAATCAGGCCAATGAAGTTGATATTGACATGACGCTTACATCGCCTAATTGCCCTGTAGCTGAATCTTTACCTAAAGAGGTAGAAGATAAAGTAAAATCAGTAGAAGAGGTTACTGATGCAAGGGTGCACATCGTATTTGACCCACCTTGGGATAAAGACATGATGAGCGAAGAGGCAAAGCTAGAATTAGGTTTTCTCTGATGAATTACGTTTGATCATTATTTCAACCCTTCGATTCAATTTTATTTAAATGAAATAGGCATAGATTAAACCTAGATATTAATGTTCAAGCAAAGAAATAAAAATTCATATAAAATGTTTTAAATTGTTAGATTTCGAAAAGAACAAAAAATTAGAATTTTCTCATAAAAAACGTTTTTAACCTATATTTTGAATAGTCATAATAATTAAACACAAGTTGATTCTTAGAGAGCAGCTCAAGCTTAAGTGAATAGTTTTTATTTGATAAGGCAATTAAATCGTTTGATTTTGACCATTTACAATTGATAATTAACGAATCCGAAACTTCAAAATTAGAGGCGAGAGGAGTAAATTGAAAACAAACAAAAGCATTTAATGAGTCTTGAGAAAAAGTTACTGCATTTGAATTTGATTCGAAAAGTGTATCATAATATACAAAACCTGCTCCATCTTTGATTTCAACTCGTTCAACTATCCATGTTCCCACTAGTTTTTTCTCACTTTGCTTTGAGCATGAAAACAGCAAGAAAATACTAATAATGAAAATGTTAACTTTCATAGAAAAAGGGAATTAATGACATGGCAAGTACTCCAACTTCTAAAGAATTGGGATCGACATCGAAATTTGGGTGGTGAACTGCATGAATAATACCTCGTTCTTTGTTGCCAACTCCCAATCTGTAAAAGCAACTCGGAACTTTCTCTGCGTAAAAAGCAAAATCTTCTGCTGTCATTCTAAGGTCTAAATTCTTCACATTAATATCACCGAAAACACCACTAAATAAACGATGTAATTTTTCTGTCAAACCTTTATCGTTTTTCAAATACGGATATCCTTTCGATCTTTTTAAATTCACTTTACCGGAGTATTTACGCGCTATTTCATTTGAAATTTTTTCCATTTCTTGAAATGCCTGTTCACGCCACTCTTCATTCATTGTTCGAAACGTACCCTTTATTGATGCATTTTCTGGAACAACATTGGTACTTCCTAAAGCTTCAAATCTACCAAAATTAATCACCGTAGGAATTTCCTTTGGAGAATGGTTTGAAATATATGTTGTCAAGGCTAGCACTAATTCAGCCCCCATGAGTAAAGGATTTATACAACGATCGGGCAAGGCTCCATGTCCACCTTTTCCAATTATTTCAAGATGAATTTCGTCACTTGAAGCCATATATAGACCAGACTTTAAACCGATTAATCCAGCTTCAAATTCTGGATAGACATGCAGGGCAAACATTGCATCAACCTTTGGATTTTCGAGGACGCCTTCTTTAATCATAAGACTTGCTCCACCGGGATTCATTTCTTCCCCAGGCTGAAAAATTAGTTTTACATTCTTTGTTAATTTTTCACGGTTTTTTTGAAGAATCGAAGCCGTTCCCAAAAGTATTGCGGTATGCACATCGTGGCCACAAGCGTGCATCCATCCAGCAATTTGAGACTTATATGATACTTCGTTTTGTTCTTGAATAGGCAAAGCATCTAAATCTGCGCGTAAACCAATTGTTCCAGTTTCATTTGGTGCCTTTATTAACCCAACTACACCCGTTCCACAATATCCTTTTTGATGTTCAATGCCAAATTCGGAAAGTTTTTGGGCAACAAAATCCATTGTGTTGTTTTCATGGAATGACGGCTCAGGATTTTGGTGTAAATATTCCCTCCATTCTCGAACCGAAACAGCAATATCTCTTGCTTCTGAACGCAATATTTCAATTAGTTCAGGCGTCGCCATTTGAAATTTCTTGATAACCAGAACTAATCAGACGAAAAGAAACATAGGCAGTTAGTATTCCAAATATAAATTTAACCCACGAAGGCGACATTTTCAATGACAATTTAGAACCAATCCATGCTCCGATAAGAAAAGTTAAGGCTATAATAAGCCCAAACTTCCAGTTGACATTTCCTGTTTTCCAGTATTGTAAAAGACCAAAAAAAACAACGGGCATTGATAAAACGAACAAACTTGTTCCTTGCGCTTCGTGTTGTGTAGTTCCCAAAAGGAAAACTAACGCAGGGACAATAATAATCCCACCCCCAACGCCAACAAATCCACTTAAAACTCCCGCCATGAGGCCAATCAACGATAAGTACATAATGGTTTGTGGATTCATAAAGCAAAGATAATGAAAACGATTTTAACTGAAGGATCTATTCCACAAGTTGATTGCATCCACGAATATCAGCATGCTGAATTCTGCCTTCTATTGTAAATCCTGTTGGTAATTGAATACCAATATCTTGTGTCTGTATAAAACAGCAAGAATCTACATTTGCCAAATCAATAATATTCAAAACACCTCTTCTCCCAACTATAACAGAAAATGGATCCGTAATATCAGTTGTAATTATCTTCATCCAAGGAGGTGTTGAGAAAATCAAATCTTCACTTGAATAAGCTTGAGAAAATAACTCCGTCATACCGTACTCCGAGATGATTTTTTTACAAGAGGTCCCCATTTTTATTTGGTTAAACAATTCAGATTTTGACAATTCTTGTCTTCTCCCTTTCATTCCTCCCGTTTCAATTATTGTTGCTGCCTCATAATTTTCGTTTCTTGCCGCTAAATCCAGAAGAGAATAACTTACACCAAAAATTACAATATCCTTTTCCGTCGTTCTGGCTTGTTCGTATATTCTTCTCAATTCGTTCAAGTCCTTTAGAAAAAACCCTGAAAGATCATTATTTGTTAGGCGTATCAGTCGCTCAACCATACATACTAAACCTGAATTACCTTGTTCTAAATAATTTGGAAGTAAAGCTAGAATGACCTGATTTTCTGGGTCGCCTACAAATCTCTTGTAAGCATGTAGGCAAGAAGTCAAATAATACTCAATATCAAATATCCAATGTTTACTCCTCACTGAATCAACAGTTCCGCTGCTTAAAAAAAAGGGAGTATTCTCATTGATTTGCTCGGTAACCACATTGTGATTTTTAAAAAAAGTAATAGGTAAAAAAGGAATTTCTTCAATTTTTGTGGGTATAGGTCTGCCTAAAGTTTCAAGGTATTTTTTATAAACGGCACATTTTTCAGATTGATAATCAAATATATCTAAAGTTTTTTTTGAGAAATCTTCGGAACTTGTAAGCTTAAAAATATCGTATTTCATAAAAGTAAGGTAAAGTTAAAGGAATTTTATTCGCTTAAAACAAGAAAACAAATACCTAAATTTGAACTTATATTAATTTTTAATGTTTTTCTTAATTGATGAAAAAAATTGGAGTATTACTAATGCAACTAGGGACTCCGGATAGTCCTAAAACAAGTGATGTTCGCAGATATTTAACTGAATTTCTTAACGACCCTAGAGTGATTGATATTCCTTGGTTGGCAAGAAAAATATTAGTTAATGGAGTAATTGTTCCCTTTCGGGCTCCTAAATCTGCAAAAATTTACAAGGAGTTATGGGAACATGGTAATGGTGTCTCTCCATTGCTGAGTTATACAAAAAGTGTTCAAGAAAAAATTCAAGTTGCATTCGATTCGGACAATGTAACTATAGAAATGGCCATGCGCTATCAAAATCCTTCAATGGAGAGTGTTCTTGAACGCATGAGATTAGCAAACTATGACAAAATAATTATTCTCCCCCTATTTCCACAATACGCTAGCGCATCCTCAGGTTCAGCGATCGAAAAAGCAATGGGCATTATAAAAAAATGGTGGGTGATTCCAGAAATAAGCATTGTTAGCCAGTTTTGGGACAATCAGGGATATATAGATTCTATTGTTGACCGAGCTAGGTCATTTGATTTGAAAGACTACGATCATATTTTATTTTCTTATCATGGTTTACCTGAAAGACAAGTTGACAAAGTGTACGAGGGCACTGATTTGTGTGGTGATCAGCCATGTGAATCAGAAGTGAATGATAAAAACAAGTTTTGTTACAAAGCAACCTCATTCGCAACCACAAGATTGATCGCAACCAAACTAAACATACCTGAATCAGGCTACACAGTATGTTTTCAGTCGCGACTCGATAAAAAATGGTTAACACCTTTTTCAGATAAGGTGGTGGAAGAATGGGCAAAAAAAGGTGCGAAAAAACTTTTAGTATTTAGTCCTGCCTTTGTTGCCGATTGTTTAGAAACCATTATCGAGATTGGAACAGAATATCAGGAGATTTTCGAAGAACACGGTGGTGAAAAAGTACAATTGGTGCCTAGTTCGAATGATCATCCTCTGTTTATAGAAGGATTAGTGCAACTAATTAAAGAAAGAATGAAGTAAAGACTTTGGATTAGTACAACCACTTCACTACCTTTGCAAATAATAAGTTAATTACATAATAATGAATCATACTACTGAAAAATTAAACTACAAGGTTAAAGATATTAGCCTTGCCGATTGGGGAAGAAAAGAAATTAAATTAGCCGAAGCTGAAATGCCAGGACTTATGGCATTACGCGATGAATATGGAAAATCTAAACCATTAGCAGGAGCAAGAATAGCAGGATGTCTACACATGACCATTCAAACAGCGGTATTGATTGAAACATTGGTAGATCTTGGAGCTGAAGTTACCTGGTCGTCTTGCAATATTTTTTCCACCCAAGATCATGCTGCCGCTGCGATTGCTGCCGCTGGAATTCCAGTTTTCGCATGGAAAGGAATGAACGAAGAGGAATTTGACTGGTGTATAGAACAAACTTTATTCGCTTTCGAAGGAGGTCAACCTTTAAATATGATCCTAGACGACGGTGGAGACTTAACCAATATGGTATTTGATCGTTTTCCTGAGTTAACAAAAGACATTAAAGGGCTATCAGAAGAAACTACTACAGGTGTACACCGCCTTTATGAGCGCAAGAAAAATGGAACATTAGTAATGCCAGCAATTAATGTAAATGATTCGGTTACCAAATCAAAATTCGATAATAAATATGGATGTAAAGAATCTTTAGTAGACTCCATTCGAAGAGCTACCGATGTTATGATGGCAGGTAAAGTTGCTGTGGTTTGTGGCTACGGTGATGTGGGTAAAGGTTCTGCTGCCTCTTTGAGAGGTGCCGGTGCTCGTGTGATTGTTACCGAAATCGATCCGATTTGTGCGTTACAAGCTGCTATGGATGGATTTGAAGTAAAAAGACTCGATTCTGTTGTTCACCTTGGTGATATTGTCGTTACAACTACTGGAAATAAAAACATTGTGGTTGGACGTCATTTTGAAAAAATGAAAGACAAAGCCATTGTTTGTAATATTGGCCACTTTGACAATGAAATTGATATGTCTTGGTTGAATACAAACTTCGGAAGCACAAAATATACTGTAAAACCTCAAGTTGATATTTACAACGTAAATGGGAATGAAATTATAATTTTAGCTGAAGGAAGACTGGTAAATTTAGGTTGTGCAACTGGACACCCTTCTTTTGTAATGTCAAATTCTTTCACGAATCAAACATTAGCACAACTAGAATTATGGCAAAACTCATCAAATTATGAGAATGATGTATATATGTTACCGAAGCATTTAGATGAAAAGGTAGCCCGATTACACCTTGCTAAAATTGGAGTTGAACTTGAAACGTTAACGAATGATCAAGCTGACTACATCGGAGTAAAAGTGGAAGGACCATTCAAAGCGGAACATTACAGGTATTAATAAACGAAAATTAAATACAAAAAAAAAAGCGGGACATCCCGCTTTTTTTATTTTGGTATAACTTAGTTATGCATTTGCATTCATTGTATCTAAAACATCCATTACACTTTTAACGGCTTCCGCTGATTCAGCAAGTAAAGCTTTTTCTTCTTGGTTTAGTTGTAACTCGATTATTTTCTCTATTCCATTCTTACCAAGAACCACAGGAACACCTAAGTAAATATCTTTTAATCCATATTCACCTTGTAGCCAAGCACAAACTGGAAATATTCTTTTTTGATCTCTAATTACCGCTTCTACCATTTGAGCAGCCGCTGCACCTGGTGCGTACCAGGCAGAGGTTCCCAGTAATTTCACAATCTCGCCACCACCAAATTTAGTTCGCTCAATGATTTCATTCAATTTAGTTTCCTCTATTAATTCTGTAACTGGTATTCCCGCAACAGTTGTATATCTCGGAAGCGGAACCATTGTATCACCATGACCTCCCATTAATACAGCCTGTATGTCTTTAGGTGACACATTCAATTCTTCTGCAAGAAATGCTCGATATCTAGCGGTATCTAACACACCTGCCATTCCGAAAACCTTGGAAGAATCTACTTTTGCCGTCAAAAAGGCACAATACGTCATAACATCCAACGGGTTTGACACAATAATGATTATTGCATTAGGCGAGTATTTTACTACGTTCTCAGTGACGGTCTTAACGATACCTGCATTGGTTGCGATAAGGTCATCACGAGACATTCCTGGCTTTCTTGGTAGGCCTGAGGTTATAACCACCACATCAGAATCTTTAGTTTTCTCGTAATCATTGGTGGAACCAATAGTTCGTGAATCATAAAGGTTAATAGGTGATGTTTGCCAAATATCAAGCGCTTTTCCTTCAGCAAAACCTTCTTTTATATCCAGAAGGACAATTTCATTCGCTATTTCGCGAGTAGCTAAAACATCGGCGCATGTTGCGCCCACATTTCCTGCTCCAACTACGGTAACTTTCATACGGTTCTAAATTTTAATATTAATAATGGCGTATTGAGGCACGAATTTAGTGAATTTCATACAAATTCACTTTATTTGCCACTAATTTAAATAGATTCTAGAAAACATAAGGCAACCCTTTTGAAGAAGTGTCGTCAATAAATTGTTGAAACTTGGAGAGCAAAGATCATTTGAAAGAACTTGTTGAGGGCTGTCTCAGAAATGACCGAAGGTCACAAGAGCAGCTGTTTAAACAATTTTACGGAAAAATGATGGTGGTTTGTCTTCGTTACATAAGCGATAAAGACACAGCACAAGAAGTTCTGCAAGAAGGATTCATTAAGGTCTTTGATAAATTAGGTGTTTTTGATTTTAAAGGTTCATTTGAAGGATGGATTCGTCGAATTGTAGCAAATACGGCAATTGACTACATAAGAAAGGCAAAACGTAATCCATTTTTAAGCGATCAAGACAATGACTTTAAACAAGAAGGAGTCGATGAAGTTGTGGAAAACGAAAAAATAGAGCTGCTAGAAC
>JACCDK010498676.1_pt1 | contig 12632 bp, 11 predicted proteins | sample 7445871 | NCBI WGS metagenome assembly JACCDK01 (sample SAMN15323436, study PRJNA562643) | freshwater metagenome | isolation source: river surface water | place: USA:Blue River Watershed | collected 2017-08-15
TAATTGGTGGGTCGGGCGAGATTCGAACTCGCGACCAACGGATTAAAAGTCCGCTGCTCTACCGACTGAGCTACCGACCCTCCTACTCAAGCCTCAAATTATAGCGTCATTTTTTGGCTTTTTCAAAGGCACTTGCAAGAAAGTTAATGACCATTGAAGAAGCCACCATGCCAAAGCTTGCAGTGACAGTGACAACCGAGCCATAGCCGTGGCAATTCAAGGTGCCATCCCCCGCAAGCTCACAGGATGGATCGGGCGGGGCAACATTTTCTCTACTGAACACACAGTGAACACCCATTTTTTTGCCATCTTTGGGTGCACCTTTTTCTTTTCTCAAACGGTATCGAAGTTGAGCCAACAAAGGGTCGTGCGTCACAGTCGATAAGTCACCCTGCTCTACTTTGTGCGCCTCACGTTTACCGCCGGCAGCGCCGATGGTTACCAAATATTTCTTTTGTCGAATGGCCCATTCGGCCATGGTTACTTTTGCCTTGACTTGATCACATGCATCTACAACGGCCACGACAGGAGAACGAAGCGCTGCATTGGCATGAACTTGAATGAAGAGGTCTGTCCAGTTGTCTGGCGTGACAAAGTCGTCAACCGTGTGAACAATGCATGTTGGGTTGATTTGAGCAATTCGCTCTTTCATGGCCTGCACTTTGGCCATGCCCAAGCTTGATTCCAAAGCATGAATTTGACGGTTGATATTGGACTCGGCAATGTGGTCCATGTCCACCAATGTCAATTCCTGAACCCCGCACCGTGCCAAAGATTCAGCGACCCATGACCCAACCCCACCAATGCCAACCACCATGACATGCGCACTGGCAATTCTGGCAGCACCAGCAAGGCCATAGAGCCTGTCCATTCCGCCGAATCGACGTTTGGACAGCTCAGGCAATTCATTCATTTGGAAACCTGCTTCAATCTTCGTGACGAAGATCAAATTTCAGGGCGCCATAAGCACCCAACACCATAGCAAGGGTTGCCAAAAGACTGCTCAGACTTAGAGTGGACATGCCACTCAAGCCTTGACCCAGAGAGCAACCCAGGGCCAATACACCACCAACCCCCATCAAAGCACCACCTGCTAAGTGACGCATTAAATCTGTCCGATTGACAAAGGCTTCTAGCTTCAAATGGCCCGATAACTTGGCACTGATGAACGCACCTAAACTGATTCCCAAAACACTGGCCATGCCAAGCGTGAATCTTCTGGTGCCATCACTGAAGTACATCAGTGCATCTAGGCCCAATGCAACGGGCGCCGTCAAACTGAATGCTTCCATTTTGCGACTGCTGGTGGCCACGAAAAACTCTTCTAAGGTTTCCGGGTGTTCAAGACCGTGTCCTAGCACACCAGAGATTAACCACATCAAGCAGACCAAGATGCCAACAGCCATCCCAGCGCTGAGATTGTGTGCATTGAAAAAATTTCTGTCTTGAGAGACCCAAATGGCCAGCAAGGTCGCAAAGACAACTGCCGCCACAAACATGCCCTGCCCCATTTCAATCCCAAAAGCTTGACTTGCCCACTGTCCCAGAAAAACGCCTTGCGCTGGCGTCCAAGCCAATGCCTCTATTAACTGAACTCGGGGAATGGCCAAGATACCTTTGATGGTGATGAGTGCAAAGATGCCCATGACCACCAACACGATGAGGGATTTCAAATTGCCAGCCCCTAAACGTACCAAGGATTTTGCACCGCAGCCAGAAGCCAACACCATGCCCCAGCCAAACAACAAGCCGCCCAACGAAGCAGAGAACCAAAGGACACTGGGTGTTGCATAGACCGTGTTTAGTGGCGAAATCCAACCAGCCCAAGAGAACAAAGCAAATCCCACAATGGCCACGATCAAGGCCAAGGCCCATTGACGCAGACGATCGAAACTGCCCATGACCACGGCGTCACTGACGGCACCCATGGTGCAAAAATGCGATCTATGCATCAGCGCACCAAGGCCAATGGAGACCAGGCCCACAGAGCCCAAGACCATCCAGTGCAACTGTGCAAGTTGATCGTGGCTCATGCGTAATTAGCGCAAACGTGCCAGTCGGTCTTTGGCAGTTTGAGCCGCTTCAGTGGTGGGGTAAGCCTTGACCAAATCTTCCATGGCTTTTTTGGCTGCCTTCAAATCCTTGAGTTCGACCAAGCAGTTAGAGATGGCTAGCATGGCCTCGGGGGCACGTGAATGTTCAGGCGCAATGGAGAGTAATTTGCGAAAGTTCACAATCGACTCTTTGTAATCTTTGGTTGCATATTGCGCATTGCCAAGCCAGAACAGACTAGAAGAAGCGTAGCCACTGGTGGGATATTTGCGCAAAAAATTAAGCAAGCTGATTTGAGCAGCTGCAAAATCAGCTGTTCTGAAGACCGCCAATGCTGCGTCAAAATCTCGCTTCTCGGCAGGGTCGGCTTGGAACTCTAAACCATCTAAAACCACCTTGATGGGCTCCAATTTACTGAACCGTGCATCCACCTTAGCAAGCAGGGTGTTGAGTTCCTGAAGGATGTCTTTTTGCTTCAGTTGGATGTCTGAAACAGCTCGAAGAACTTGCTCATTGCCACCCCTGATTGAAGACTGTTCTGCCTTCAGTCCATCAATCTGATTTTGAAGCTCAAGCAAAGCCTTGCGCAACACTGAAATCTCTTCGGACTGCGATTTGTTGAGTTGCTGTGAGACTTCTAGTTTTTGACGCAAATCCAAGATGGCTCGGCGTGCGTCAGCGTCTTCAAACAAAGCCGCGTTGGCCAAAGCGCAAGATCCCATCAAGAGCACCAAGAGACTGGCTTGAAAAGATTGATACATGGTCCGATGGCTCATAAATTCGCCTTCAGTCTCAATCAATATTTGATTTCAACGCGACGGTTTTTTGCAAACGCAGTCTCGTCAGCACCAGCGGCTGCAGGCTTCTCTTTGCCAAAGCTAACCGCTTCGAGTTGCGCATCGCTAACACCCAACAAGGTCAAAGCACGACGAACAGTTTCAGCTCGCTTCTGACCCAAAGCCAAGTTGTACTCACGTCCACCGCGTTCATCGGTGTGGCCTTCAAGCTGAACCTTGAATTGCTTATTGGCTTGCAAATGCGCAGCATTGCGCTCGAGCACAGCGCGCGCTTCTGGTTTTAAAGCAAAGCTATCGTAATCAAAATAAATCACGTTGACGCCGGCAGGTGCGACACCTTGAGAACCTGCTTTGGCACTGACCACCGAAGCCACGCTGCTCTGGGCAGCATCAGCTACGGCTCCGACATTAGATGCTACGGCGTTTTTGTCTTCTACGGGCACGTCGCTTAATTTGACGCCAGATGAACAAGCGGACAATACAGCTGTAAGTGCCAGAATCCAAAGCCTGAGTTTGATCATGAAATAACTCCAAAAAGAAAAAACTTATCGGTAAGGACCCAAGGCGGACTCACGAATGTCACCATTTTGTCCAGACAGTTGGGCTTTGATCTTGCCGTCTAGGGTGCTGGTCATGAGGGCCTCGCGTCCTTGGAACACTGTGGCGTAAACAATCAACTTGCTGTTGGGTGCAAAACTAGGGCGCTCATCGGCTGTGGTTTCAGTGATGGCGATAGACTGGCCGGAGTTCATGTTCATCACTTGAACTTTGAACTGCCCCCCAACACGGCTGATGTAGGTCAACCACCGCCCATCAGGGCTTAGTGAAGGTGAGATATTGTAACTTCCCCCAAAAGTGACACGTTCAACTGACCCGCCACCGGCAGCCATTTTGTAAATTTGTGGACTGCCGCCGCGGTCGGACACAAAAAAGATGGTGGACCCGTCTTGGGAGTAAGTGGGTTCAGTGTCAATGCCAGACGATTGCGTGAGTCGCTTCGCTTCGCCGCTGGCCACATCGATTTGATACAGTTGTGAGCCACCATCTCGGCTTAAGGTTGCCAGTAAGGAGCGACTGTCTGGTGACCATGCCGGCGCGCTGTTAGACCCCCTGAAATTGGCCATGACTTTGCGTTTGCCTGAGGACAACTCGTGTACATAGATGACGGGCTTGCGAGACTCAAAGGACACATAAGCCAGTTGGGTGCCTTTGGGTGACCAAGTTGGCGAAATGATGGGCTCAGGACTGGTTAGCGCAGATTGCGCGTTTTCACCATCGGAATCGGCAATCCAGAGACTGTATTTGCCACTTGTTTTGGTAACGTAAGCAATGCGCGTGGCAAAAACACCTTTTTCACCCGTGAGTTTTTCGTAAACCCAGTCGGCCATGCGATGAGAAGACAAACGTAAATCTGCTGCAGCCACAGTCTCCCTGAAATCGCCTCGTTCCTGACCAGATACAACATCCCACAATTTGGCGCGAATTTCATAACGGCCATCCGCCAAGCGTGTAGCGCTACCCGCCAACAGGGCATCGGCACTTTTCTGCCGTATTTGGGCAAAATCTGGCCTTGTGAGCTCATCCATGGCCATACCCGCCAAAGACACCCCCCTGAATTGACCGCTACGCTCAAGGTCTGCAAGCACAATGGCTGAAGGCTTCTGAGAAGCCGAGTCCTCGCCTTTGAAGCTTGCGATGGCAATGGGGAGCTGGGTCATGCCGACGCCAGTCACATCAACTTTAAACTGGGCCAGCGCTGACGTACAAGCGCAAAATAAGCCTAGGCAGGCCAAGCCTAAACGGCGCTTGGTTTGGGAAAAATGGGTTAAAGAAGTGGTCTTTTTCATGTGAAAAGTCTGTCAAAACTCCGTTAATTCGTTATTGTGACACGCAGTAAAATCAAAACAATGACACAAACCGCCTTTGACAGCGCTCCCCAGGAAATTTCATTCCTCAAAAGGATGCAACGTCTGTGGCCTTTCTTTGGCAAACAACGCTCTGTCTGGCTTTTAGCCCTGTTTGCAACTTTGGTGGCAGCCGGCACAGAACCCTTGATACCAGCACTTTTCAAGCCCTTGCTTGACGAGGGATTTGCAGAAAAATCTTTGCCGCTTTGGTGGGTTCCCGCGGCAGTTATCGGAATCTTCCTGGTTCGGGGGGCTGCTTTCTTTGTCTCGCAATATGCTTTGGCCCGAATAGCCAACGATGGCATGCAGGCCCTGCGAGAGGCCTTGTTTCAGCGCTTGATTCATGCCGAAATGTCCATTTTTGGCAGACAATCCGCCAGCTCGCTCTCCAACACATTGGTCTACGAGGTGCAAACGGGCGCCACACAATTGATTTCTGCCTTACTCGGATTGTCGCGTGATGGTTTTACCTTGTTGGCACTGATTGGCTACTTGTTATTTCTCAATTGGAAACTGACCTTGGTGGTCTTTGTCGTGGTGCCAGGGTCAGCCATGATCATGAAAAAATTGTCCAAAAGACTTTATGGTCTGACCAAAGACAGCCAGGCAGCCACAGACCAATTGGCGTATGTCGTGGAAGAAAATGTGTTGGCCCATCGCATCATTCGACTGCATGGCGCACAAGCCTCACAAGAAACCAGATTCCGTCAGCTTAGCCAAAAGCTGAGAAGTCTGGCGCTTAAGTCAACCATTGCCTCGGCTGCCATGTCGCCTCTCACCCAGTTGATGGCAGCGGTTGCCTTGTCGTCGGTCTTGGTCATTGCACTGATTCAAAGCCGCGCAGGACTTCAAGGTGCCACTGTTGGCAGCTTCGTTGCCTTCATCACCGCCATGCTGATGTTGGTTTCACCCATTAAACGCTTGGCAGACATTGCAACGCCCATCACCCGTGGTTTGGCCGCACTCGAGCGAGGTTTGCGTTTAATTGAAGAAGTTGCCCTCGAAACTGACGCGCCGTCTGCAGGGGCCAATGGCGCACCTGCAAAGCTCGATGCTTTGGGATCTATTTCCATGCCTCTGACGTTTGAAAATGTCACCGTGCAATATCAAGCGGAGACGCCTGCTGCCCTGAAGAATTTCAGCTTAATCATTAACCCCGGTGAAACCATTGCGTTTGTGGGTCCGTCAGGTTCTGGCAAAACCACATTGGTCAATTTATTGCCACGATTTGTATTGCCAGCGCAAGGTCAAATAGTGTTGAATGGTTTGGACATTGCACAATGGTCCTTGCCAACGCTGCGCTCTCAATTTGCAATGGTCAGCCAAGATGTCGTCATGCTGAATGACTCCGTTGCAGCAAACATCGCATTGGGCCAACCTATTGATAAGCAAAGAGTTGTAGAAAGCCTAGCTGCTGCCAACTTGTTAGAACACATTGAACGGCTTCCGCAAGGCATGGACACCGTGTTGGGTCATAACGCAACGCAACTTTCGGGTGGCCAACGGCAAAGACTGGCCATTGCAAGAGCCTTGTACAAAAACGCACCCATTTTGATCCTGGACGAAGCCACCTCAGCGTTAGACAACGAGTCGGAGCGCTTGGTACAAGAAGCGCTTCAAAACTTGATGAAAGGTCGCACGACCTTGATCATTGCCCATCGTTTGTCGACCATTGAACATGCCGATCGTGTGGTCGTCATGGCTCAAGGCGAAATTATTGAGCAAGGCACGCATGAAGCCTTGCTACAAGCAGGTGGCGCTTACGCCAGACTGCAGCACAAGGGCGAGCTTGGCACAACGAGCTCAGTTGCCACTTAAAGCAACACAATATCGTATTGTTCTTGTCCCATGGCCGATTCACTTTGAAGTGAAATAGGCTTGGCAATAAAATCGGACAAAGCGGCTAAATGCTGGCTTTCTTCATCTAGCAACATTTCAATCACCGACGGTGCGGCAACGACTCTGAATTCACGCGGATTGAACTGCCTTGCCTCACGCAGAATTTCTCGCAGAATGTCATAAACCACTGTGCGGGTTGTTTTAACACTACCCTTGCCTTCACAGCTTGGGCACGGTTCACAAAGCATGTGGGACAAAGATTCGCGTGTACGTTTGCGCGTCATCTCAAGTAAGCCCAACTGAGAAAATCCGCCAGCCATGGTTTTCACACGGTCACGCGCCAATTGTTTTTTGAACTCGTCCAACACGGCAGCCTGATGCTCTTCACGGGCCATGTCAATAAAGTCAACAATGATGATGCCGCCTAAATTCCGCAAACGCAATTGACGCGCAATGGCGTGCGCAGCCTCCAAATTGGTTTTGAAAATAGTGTCATCAAAATTTCTTGCACCAACGTAGCCGCCCGTGTTGACATCCACTGTGGTCAGCGCCTCGGTTTGATCGATGATGAGGTACCCCCCCGACTTCAAGTCAACCCGTCGACCCAAAGCCTTGGCAACTTCCTCATCAATGGCATACAAATCAAAGATGGGACGCTCACCCTTGTAAAGCTGGAGCCTGGCGGCGGCGGCAGGCATAAATTCTTTGGCAAAAGTGAGCAAGCCTTCGAATTGCTCTTTGGAATCGATGCGAATGTTTTGCGTAGCTTCACTGACCAAATCGCGCAGAACACGTTGTAACAAAGTTAAATCTTGGTGCAACAGAGATTGAACAGGCAATCGAGTGGACGCATCTTTGGTACGCGCCCAGGTTTTTCTCAAATAGGCGATGTCTTCGCCCAACTCGGCATCACTTGAGTCTTCAGCATTGGTGCGCAAGATAAAGCCACCGCCTTGGGAGCCCACCAAATTCTGCAAGCGTTGGCGCAAGGCATCACGTTGTTCTGTAGGGATCTTTTGCGAAACACCAATGTGATCGTCTTGCGGTAAGAACACCAAATGACGGCCTGCAATGCTAATTTGGGTAGACAGGCGCGCACCTTTGGTGCCAATTGGGTCTTTGACAACCTGCACCATCAGGGCTTGGCCTTCAAAGACTTGTTTCTCAATAGGTACCAGGGGCTGGGAACTTCTGGCCACTTGAGGTGGTTCGCCTTCAGGTTGCCTTTGCCACACATCGGCTACATGCAAAAAAGCAGCCCGCTCAAGCCCGATGTCGATGAAGGCAGATTGCATGCCCGGCAAAACACGCGCAACCTTGCCAAGGTAGATGTTGCCAACCAAGCCACGCTCTAAAGATCTCTCCACATGGAGTTCTTGAACAGCGCCCAACTCAACAACAGCGACGCGTGTCTCTTGCGGCGACCAATTGATCAAAATATCTTGCTGCATAAGGCTCATCAATTCCCACACGGAGCCCCAGAAAATAGGGCTCTCCTTGTCATTGTGGCAGATGATTTATCGCAATGGAATAAAAAACTCAGCCATTCTTTTAGGGGGCAAGCCATGCAAGGACGCCATGGCAGCAATGCTGTCCATGATGTCCTGCGTCACACCCTCTGTGTGTCTGTAGATTTCCATCCAAGTTTCAATGCCATCTGGCGTGGCTTCTGGTCTTTGCATTAACTCGGCACTGAGGCCAGACCACTTTTGCTTCAGTTCATTTTGAAATGCTTCAACACGAGGGCGCCATTGGGCATGCTCGTGGACAGGTAACTTGTAATAAACGAACAAAGTCTGCATGTTGAATCATTTGTTGCTGATAAATTGATGTCAAATTATTTGGCTTGACCCATGCCAGCCCAACGGGTGACCAGCGCTGTCTCAATGTCAAACAAATCCAAGCACCGCCCTACGGTGTGGTTGACCATGTCATCGATTGAATTGGGCCGCGCGTAAAGTGCAGGCACAGGGGGCATCAAAATGGCCCCGTTTTCTGACGCCTGCAGCATGGTTCGAATATGACCTGTGTGCAAAGGCGTTTCCCGAACAAGCAAGACCAAACGACGGCGCTCTTTTAAAACCACATCCGCAGCACGTGACAGCAATCCACTTGTCATGCCGTAAGCAATCTCAGAGAGGGATTTGATAGAGCAAGGCGCAACCACCATGCCCATTGTTTTAAAGGAACCCGAAGAAATGGTGGCACCAATGTTTTTGGCGCTGTGAACTTCGGTGGCGAGTGCCTCGACTTCTTTGACACTCATGTCCAATTCTGTGGCCAAGGTCATGCGCGCCGAATCACTCATGACCAAATGGGTTTCGACATCGGAGTGTTGCAAAACCTGCAACAAACGAACGCCGTAAACGATGCCAGAAGCACCACTGATGCCGACGATTAATCGTCGCTTTGGAGAAGTGCTGGCGTTGTTGTTCATGGCGTCTTGAATGTGAATTGGGTATTGGAATTAAACTTCATCAGGCCTGAATTTGGATTCAGCTTTGACATCATTGCGCTGATGCTTGAAGCTGATCTCGCCATTTTCCAAGTAACGACCTGTTGCTGCACGTTCGGCTGCTTCATCCCACTGAGGCAACCAATCACCCAATGAATAACCAAACCAAGGTGCTTGAGGTCGCAGTTTGGGCAGTCCCAATTTCTCCCAAATGGCTTTAGAGCGTTCCATGTAGGGTTGGGTTGGCAATGCCAAAGGTGGCATGTCGCCTTTCATGGTGGCATCCATCAACAAGGTTGAATCTTCTTCGCCATCATTCTCTCGCTTGGGCCCGTGACCCTGGCCGCGGTGGTCTAAGGTGCGAACGTCGGCCACCGGGTTCATGCGATAAGCCATGGCCCACAACAAAGCATCAGCGTTGTCTGGGTCGATGTCTTCATTGACCGCAATCACAATTTTTCCGCAGTCGCCTTTGAAGAATGCAGCACCGTACAAAGCACGCCATATTTCAGTTTTGGGTGTTGTCTTTTCGAAGGTAACAATGGTGACACGCAGCAAGCCTGTCAGCGGCTCGTGCAATGAAACTTTCTTGACACCTCGAATGCCCAGTGAGGTACGCAAATGGGCCAAGAACAAAGGCTCATAAGCCACACGTTTGATCACACTGGATTCGCTTGGTGCAACCTGACTGATGTAAGAAGGAATCACAGGCTTGAAACGGTGTGTGATGGCCGTGATTTTCATGGGCAAGTTGAATTCTTCCAAGGCCACGTGACCATGCGACTCTCCGAATGGTGCCTCAGGCTCCAGCATGTCCAAATCAATTTGACCTTCAATCACAATTTCGGCTTGCGCTGGAACTTTAAGGTCAACCGATATGGCTTTTGTGATTTGAATGGGGACACCTGCCAAGCCACCCGCCACATCAAATTCATCCATGCCAATGGGTAATTTTTGGGGGCCCATAAAGGCCACATAGGGAGGGCAACCCAAGACCACCGCGCACGGCATGGTTTTGTGACCGGCTTTTTTCCAAGCTTGGTAATGAAGATAACCACCGGCACCACCGACGCGTGTGGCCATTCGCACCACCATGCGATCGGGGGCTTTAAGCGCACATCGATAGGTGCCCATGTTTTGTACACCCGTTTCGGGATCGACCGTGATCACGTTGGTGGCGGTCAAAGTGGGTGCGCTGTCAAAGCCAGGTGTAGAGATTGGAATCGGCAACATGTCTAAACCATGGCCCTCTCCTTGTAAATCAACACCCTGGTGAATCACTTCTTGGCACTCTGCATTTTCAACCAAAGTGGGTGCAATGGGATTGGCAATGGCTTTGTCCCAGCGAGCTTGAATGTCTCCCACTGAAGAACCCATGCCCACACTGTAAATTTCGCGGTTGGCCGCTAACGCACCAACGACCACCGGAATTTCGTAACGGCGTCCCTGCGCATTGACAATGTTGGTAAACAGGAATGCTTTGCGTTCGGCCTCGTCCATGCCGCCAACAAACTGCCAACGAACCAAGGGGTGTAGCTCTGAGTCTTTGTCGATGGGATGATCGATGACTTGAAGCAAGCCACGCTGCTTCAGCGTTTCCAAGTGATCGTGAAGATCGGGATAACCAGTTTGTGATTGACTCATGACAACAATTCAAAATGAAGTTTGAATGATGCCTTCTTTGTTTTTGAAAAGCATCAGACCAAACCCGAGAAATACTCACACAGCCGATTTGCCGTTGGCAGTCCAGCCCATGGTTTCGGCCAACTGATCAATCGACTCTTCTGTGTCCTGTCCTTCTTTCAACAACCATTCGCAGAAGCCTTCTATGACTGGGCTTTCTTGTGCGCTTAAAGGCGCATTGGCGTAATAGCGTCGTTGGCGTGCACCCAACAAACCAAATGGTGCGCACAAACGTCCGGCAATGATGTCGTCTGCCACCAAAAACAAGGGCACCAAAACAACACCAAGGCCTTCAGCAGCTGCCTGCAGTGCGAAGTACATTTGCTCAAACTGAAGGTTGTACGAGACACGCAAGTCGGCTTGCCCAGCCATGGGCAACCACTCAGACCAAGCCATGGGTTCAGTGTCATAACTGATGAGGGTGTGGTCCTTCAAGGACTGTGGATCGCTCAAGCGGCCTTGCTCTAACAAGTCTGGATGACAAATTGGAACAATGGTCTCCGTCATAAAAGGCACTGACAGCATGCCGGGTATGGGTTGGTTCGCACCTCGAATAGCAACATCGTAAACACGGTCTTCAAAGTTAACAGTGGCCGTGGAAGTTGTGAGCTTCACTTCCACACCACCTCTGCGTCTTTGAAAAGCTGAAATGCGAGGGATTAACCAGCGCATGGTGAAGGTGGGAGGCGCGTTGATGCGCAAGGCAGTAGGCTCGGTTTGCTCGAGCAATTGCATGGAAGTAACCGCAATTCGATCGAGGGCTGGCGTGACAGCCGCCAAAAAGGTGCGCCCAGCGTCTGTCAGACTTAACTGAGACTGTGCGCGGTTGAACAAGGTGGTTCCAAGCCAAGTTTCGAGGGTTGCCACCTGTTTGCTGACAGCCCCATGTGTGACGAAAAGTTCTTTGGCCGCTTTGGTGAAGCTCACATGACGGGCTGCGGCCTCAAAAGCACGCACTGCATTCAAAGGAGGAAGTTTTCTCATACCGCTATCTTACATAAGCTTTAGATTTCTTGCTTGGATGTGAGTTTTCCTCGAAGTCAGTGAAATAAACTGATTTGCATAGCCCCACGAACGGGCTGAAACTGCAGATCTATCCAAAGGAGTCCTGCGTGAGAAAAAGCTTTTGTCGAAAGGGAGTGTAAGTGCATGAAAGCAGCACCCTTTGACTACCTTAGAGTTGACTCTTTGGCGCAAGCCTTGGAGAAACTCAACCAACACGGCGGTGACGCCAAATTGATTGCGGGCGGCCAAAGCCTGGTCCCCATGATGGCCATGCGACTGGCAAGGCCTGCGTGGTTGGTGGACATCAATCGTTTGGACAGCCTGAAAAACATCCATGTCACCGACGCCTGTGTCGACATAGGCGCCGGTGTGCGCCAACGCGACTTGGAGTTCCACCCCCAACTGAGCAGCCACCTGCCATTGCTGGCCCAAGGCTTGAAATGGGTGGGCCATGAACAAACTCGCAACCGTGGCACGGTGGGAGGCAGCCTGGCACATGCCGACCCCTCTGCAGAATTGGCCTTGGCCGCGCTCATTTTGGACGTGACCCTGACGCTCGAGTCTCAAGAAGATGGCGTCAGGAATTTAAGTGCCGCCGAATTCTTCTTAGGGCCCATGTTCACTGCCATTGGCGAAACAGAAGCGCTCACCCAAATCAAATGGCCTGTCTGGGAGGGCAATCGCATTGGTGCAGCATTTGAAGAAACAGCCATTCGCAAAGGTGATTTCGCCATGGCCTCTGCGGCTTGCCAAATTCAAACACACGAGGACGGAAGCATTGCGCGCATCAGCTTGGGGCTAGGCGGCGTCGATGGCACACCCTTGGTTTATCCAAAATTGGCTGATTCACTTGTGAACCAACACCTCACACCCGAACTGGCAACGCACATTGCA
>JACCDK011625361.1_pt1 | contig 12628 bp, 14 predicted proteins | sample 7445871 | NCBI WGS metagenome assembly JACCDK01 (sample SAMN15323436, study PRJNA562643) | freshwater metagenome | isolation source: river surface water | place: USA:Blue River Watershed | collected 2017-08-15
GATGTTTCTCACACTTGCCGACATATCAAAATTTTGGTAGGTCTGCTTGTTCGCTGTTATGATTACACCATTGATCAAACGATCGTTGTAACCAATAATCTTCACACGTACATCGTACTTACCTGGAGGAACGGGTTTGATGACATCATTACCATCAAAATCCGACTGTTGCTGTGCTACTTTTGAACCTGATTGTTCAACTAGTATTACTGCAAACGGTATCCCCTCTTTTGTCTTTGAGTCTTGTATCTTACCACGTAATTCCCCTGCACCACTCTGTGCATATAGAGAACCACTTGCGGCAATAAATACCAAGACTAAGAATGCGTAGAACTTTCTCATCATAAATATTGATCTAAGGGTTTTTAAATTATATTAAACATAAAGATAATCGTTAAAAAACGTTATTTCCAAATAAAAGTAAGATAAATGTTACACTTTCATTAAATATTCTGCATACCATTTTTCTATATTTTTCGTTTTCAGCAACTTAGAACTTTTGACCTTCAAAAAGCAATTTTTGAACTAATACTTCGGAGATTCGCTCATACGATTCGTAGGTCCATCCTGCAATATGACTGCTTAAAACTACTTTATCCGAAGCTTTTAACCATTCTAATTCATTTTTCTCATCCTCCGTAAGACCATTAATTCTTTCGTTTTCAAGTACGTCCAAGCATACCCCCAATACTTTGCCAAGTTTTATTGCTTCAATTAAATCTGACGTTTTGATGACTTTCCCCCTTGAAGTGTTTATTAAAAAAGGCTTTTTTGATAGTGTATCAAAAAAGTGACGATTAATCATATGACTTGTTTCTGACGTAAGTGGAACATGTAAACTAATGATATCTGCCTCCTCTTGTATCCTATTTAAGGACGCTTCTTCGACAAATGCGTCCGTAAAATCAGACAAATATTTATCGTATGCTATAACCTTCATCTCAAATCCACTTAGTTTTTTTACTAATGCCCTTCCTGTGTTCCCGTACCCAATAATTCCAATAGTTTTACCTTTTAGTTCATACCCTCTGTTCTCTTCTCGTAACCAAGAATTATTGTTAATTTCATTATTCGATTTTATAATATTTCTGATGAGCGCTAGTAACATCCCTATCGCGTGTTCAGCTACAGCATCTCTATTTCCTTCTGGAGCATTCAATAGTTTGATGTTTTTACGCTTTGCATATTCCTCATTAATGTTATCCATTCCTGCACCAGCTCTCGCAACGATGAAGCCTTCAGGCATCACATCCAACAGGCTCTCATCAATATAAAACCTTGAACGAACAACCAAAGCATGATACATTGGAATCTTGCGAATAAGTTCCTCTAAGCTGATGTTAATGTCATCATCTACCTGATGTCCTGCAGCCCTTAATTTTTGATGAAAAATTGGATGTAAATCGTCTATGGCTAATATGTTCATTTCGCTGAGATTAATTTACTAAGTTGAACAAAATCATCTACACTTAATCGCTCTGCTCTTAAATCGAAAACTGGTTCATTGATAATACTAGGATTTAGCATAGAACGCAATGCATTTCTGAGCGTTTTGCGTCGTTGATTGAAGGCCATTTTGACAATACTTTTGAATACTGTTTCATCTACTCCCTGAAAAACATCATCGGTTCTTCGCTGAGCTTTTATCACTCCCGACTTTACTTTTGGTGGAGGATTGAAAACCCCAGGAGCCACTGTGAACATGTAATCTACATTATAATAAGCTTGCATCATCACACTTAATATTCCATACTCTTTTGTTCCAGGTTTTGAACAAATTCTTTCGGCAACTTCTTTCTGAAACATACCCACAATTTCTGTTACAACATCAGCATAATCTAAGGCATGAAATAAAATTTGCGATGAAATATTATATGGAAAATTTCCGATGATGCTTAATTTTTCATTTATGCTAAACAAGGTGTCTAAAGGTAATTTCAAAAAGTCTCCTGAAATAATTTTTCCCATTAAGCTTGGGTATTTATTCTCTAAAAATGCAATCGACTCTATATCGATGTCTACCACCTTTAAATAAATCTTCGGATTTAAAATTAAAAAATCAGTCAACACCCCCATCCCAGGTCCAACCTCTATAACATTTTTTAATTCACTCGATTCTGCAAGTCCTGCTACTATTCTTTCAGCAATCTTTTTGTCGGTTAGGAAATGTTGTCCTAGATGTTTCTTGGCACGTACTTGCATACACTCTTAAATATTACTGACAATTTTAGTTAATTTGCAACGATTAATGAAATTGATAACAAACATGTCGAATCAGAACAAATTAAAAATAGGAGTTAGTTTAGGCGATATTAATGGAATTGGCACGGAGGTGCTCCTTAAAACCGTAATAGACACTCGACTTTCGGAGCTATGCACCATTATTGTGTATGGTTCATCGCGTATCACTTCCTTTCATAGAAAAACCTTAGGTATTCAAGATTTTAGCTTTAACATCATAAACGATGCACAACAAGCGAATGAAAAAAGAGCAAATCTTATTAATTGTTGGCAAGAAGATGTGAAGATAGAATTAGGCCAATCGACAGAATTAGCAGGCAAATATTCTTACGTAGCCTTGGAACGAGCGAGCAAAGATTTAAAAAATGGGAAACTAAATGCCTTAGTTACACTACCTATTAACAAACACAATGTAAAACAAGCGGGCTTTGAATTTCCAGGTCATACCGAATATTTGCAATCAATCGCTGAAGTAAAAGAATCGATGATGTTGATGGTAAACGATTATTTGAAAATTGGTTTTGTAACCGGGCATTTAGCCTTGAAAGACGTAGCACATGCGATCACTCAAGAGAAAATCATCCAAAAATTGGAGGTAATGCACGCATCCTTGAAGATGGATTTCGGCATCCGTAAACCTAAAATTGCGGTATTAGGCCTGAATCCTCATGCAGGTGATTCTGGAGCCATAGGCCACGAGGAAGAGAAAATCATTATTCCTGCGTTAGAAAAAGCAAATCAAAAGGGCATTATTACCTTTGGTCCCTATTCGGCCGATGGGTTCTTCGGGAACCATCAGTATAAACAATTTGATGCAGTATTAGCTATGTACCATGATCAAGGCTTAATCCCTTTCAAAAGTTTATCCTACGAAAATGGGGTAAATTTCACGGCAGGCCTCCCCTTTGTACGAACCTCCCCAGCTCATGGAACAGGTTACGACATTGCAGGCAAGAACCTAGCGAATGAATCGTCGTTTAGGGAATCCATTTACAAAGCCATCGATATCGTACGTAAAAGAGATGAATTCGAGGACTTGAATTCCAACCCATTGAAAATCCATAAGTTGGCTAGAGACCGCGGGGAATAGCTTTTTAAAAAAAACGTTTCCATTTCCATTTTTTTTTATACATTTGCAGGCTCTTAAAAATTAGAAATGAACAGGCTGAAATTATTTTCAATCCCGTTTACTAGCTTAAAAAATGGTAAACACTCATTCGATTTTAAGATTGATGATTCGTTCTTTGTTGATTTTGAATACTCTCCGATCAAAAAAGCCTGTATTCAGGTAGATTTAGAGTTCAATAAACAAGAGACCATGTTTGTATTGGATTTTGTATTGAAGGGAGAAGTAGAACTAACATGTGATCGCTGCAATGAAGAATTTAGAAGTCCTTTTCACACCAATGAAAGGCTGATTTTTAAATTTGGAGAGGAAAGTGAGGTAGAAACGGAGGAGATTATCATCCTATCTAGAGCCGAGCACGAAATAAACCTTGCCAATCATTTATATGAGTTTATAGTGGTTGGAATTCCATTGATACATGTTCATCCGGATAAGGAAGACGGTAGTTCGGGATGTAACCCAGAAACCATAGAAATACTTAATAAATTAAGCATTTCGGGGAGCGAAACAACAGAAAAAGAAGAAGGACCAGAAGCAATAATAGACCCAAGGTGGGAAGCCTTGAAAAAATTAAGAGATAATTAATAATAAGAAATAAATAATTGAGCCATGCCACATCCTAAAAGAAAACTTTCGAAATCGAGAAGAGACAAGAGAAGAACTCATTATAAAGCGGAAGCTTCTGCGATGGTAGTTTGCCAAACTACTGGAACAGTTCACATGCCACACCGTGCATATACCGTAGATGGTAACTTGTACTACAAAGGCAAAATGATCGTAGAAAACGCAGCTAACTAATTTTACAACCTACATGAGAATCGGTATAGATATCATGGGTGGCGATTTTGCTCCCAAGGCTACGGTCTTAGGGGCAATTTTAGCTTATAGAGAACTCCCTTCAGATTGCCGTTTAGTGCTCATTGGCGATGAAAATGCGGCAAAATCAATCTTGCAGGAAGAAAATTTTCCTGCAGAGAATGTTGATTTTGTGCATACGGAAGAAGTGATAGAGATGGGAGAACATCCGGCTAGAGCACTTACCCAAAAACAAAAATCGAGTATAGCCATCGGGTTTTATCTATTAAAAGAAGGTAAAATAGATGCTTTTGCGAGCGCTGGAAATTCTGGAGCTATGCTTGTTGGCTCTATGTTTAGCGTAAAAGCTATTCCTGGCATGAGTCGACCAGCGATTTGCACTTATATACCTAAAGAGCATGGTGGTTTTGGAGTCATGTTAGACGTAGGAGCGAATGCCGATTGCAAACCAGAAATGCTATTACAATTTGGCGTATTAGGTTCGATGTTTATGGAAACGGTATTTAATACAAAAAGTCCTAAAGTTGGCTTGTTAAATATTGGTGAAGAAGAAGAAAAAGGTAGCATCCTTACCCAAGCTACTTACCCACTTTTCAAAGAATCTAAAGACATCAACTTCATCGGTAACATTGAAGGTCGAGACTTATTTAACGACAAAGCGGATGTTATTGTTTGTGATGGATTTACAGGGAATGTAGTGCTAAAATTAGCAGAAAGTTTCCACGACTTAACCATCGGCAAAGGACTTAAAAACGAATTTTTCGATCGCTTTAATTACGAGAACTATGGCGGCAGTCCAGTATTAGGTGTGAACGCACCAGTAGTGGTTGGTCACGGTATTTCAAACGAATTAGCTATCAAAAACATGATTAAATTATGCAAGGAGATGGTACAATCGCAATTAACTGAAAAAATTAAGGCTCGATTTAACTAAGTATTTAAATAAAAATCTATATTTAATCCCGCAACATAATTGCGGGATATTTTTTTTATACAATGAGTAACACAAAAGTACATGCAGCCATTACTGCAGTAAACGGATACGTTCCAGAGTATATACTCACTAATACCGAACTCGAAAAGATGGTAGACACTACCGATGAGTGGATTCAGGCGAGAACAGGAATACAAGAGCGAAGAATTTTAAAAGGCGAAGGGAAAGGTACGTCAGACATGGGTGCTGAAGCAGTGAAAGGCCTCTTAAAGAAAAGAGGTATCGACGCTCAAGAAATTGATTTGCTTATTTGTGCCACTACTACACCAGATTTTCAATTCCCAGCTACAGCAAATATTATTACCGATAAAGTTGGGGCGAGTAACGCCTTCAGCTTCGATATTAACGCTGCTTGTTCGGGATTTATTTACGCCTTAAATACAGCAGCAAAATTTATTGAAGCAGGTACCTATAAAAAAATCATCGTAGTAGGTGGCGATAAAATGTCGTCGATTATTAATTACGAAGATCGCACTACTTGCATTATTTTTGGTGATGGTGCTGGTGCCGTTTTATTGGAGCCAAACACGGAAGGCTTAGGTATACAAGATGCCATTTTACGTAGCGATGGTTCGGGAAGAATACATTTACACCAAAAAGCAGGTGGCTCTGTAAAACCGGCAAGTCATGATACCGTAGAGGCCAAAGAACATTATGTGTACCAAGAAGGACAATCGGTGTTTAAATTTGCCGTAACCAACATGGCCGATGTTTCTGCTGAAATAATGGAACGAAATAACTTAACTGCCGATGATATTGCATGGTTAGTTCCTCATCAAGCGAACAAAAGAATTATAGATGCAACAGCCAATAGAATGGGTGTTGGGCCGGAAAAGGTAATGCTTAATATACAACGTTACGGTAACACTACTAATGGAACCATTCCCTTGTGTTTATGGGAATGGGAGAAGCAATTGCACAAAGGCGACAACCTAATACTTGCAGCATTTGGAGGGGGGTTTACATGGGGCTCGGTGTATATTAAATGGGCTTATGAGAGCTGATTTGATAATGTGATAATACGATAATTTGATAATTAAATAAAACAAAATAGATATGGACATTAAAGAGATACAAGAACTAATTAAGTTCGTGGCAAAATCGGGCGTGAGCGAAGTTTCTATCGACCGTAAAGATTTTAAAATTACGATTAAGGCAACAGGATCTGCACCAGTGGTTGTGAACGCTTCGGTACCAGCTGCACCAGTACAACAAATGATTGCAGCACCGGCTCCGGCAGCAGCGCCTGCACCGGCAGCGCCAGTAGCAGCAGCTCCGGCAGCAGAAGCATCAAACTTAATTACGATTAAATCGCCTATGATTGGTACTTTCTACCGTTCATCATCGCCTGATAAACCATCGTTTGTTAATGTTGGTGATGAAGTTGGTCCAGGTAAAGTAGTTTGCATCATCGAAGCAATGAAGTTATTTAACGAAATTGAGTCGGAAATATCTGGTAAGATTGTGAAAATATTAGTTGATAATGCTACTCCAGTTGAGTATGATCAACCTTTATTCTTAGTTGAACCTAAGTAATAATTTTTATTGTATTACCCTCACGCTGAACTCATGTTTAAGAAAATATTAATTGCTAATAGAGGCGAAATTGCCTTAAGAATCATCCGTACTTGTAAAGAAATGGGGATTAAAACAGTAGCCGTTTATTCGGCTGCCGACCGCGATAGTTTACACGTACGCTTTGCTGATGAAGCCGTGTGTATTGGACCTGCTCCTAGCAAAGATTCGTACTTAAGCATTCCGAACTTAATTTCTGCTGCAGAAATTACCAATGCCGACGCTATTCATCCGGGATATGGTTTCCTTTCAGAGAATGCTAAGTTCTCTCAAATTTGTAGAGATTACGGAATTAAATTTATTGGTGCTACCCCCGAACAAATTAATGGCATGGGCGATAAAGCATCGGCAAAAGATACCATGAAAGCTGCAGGCGTACCTACCATTCCTGGTTCCGACGGTTTGCTTACCGATGTTAAAGACGGTATTAAAATTGCCAACGAAATTGGTTACCCAGTTATCTTGAAAGCTACTGCCGGCGGTGGTGGTCGCGGGATGCGCATCGTTTGGAAAGATGAAGAGTTTGAACCTGCATGGGATTCTGCTCGTCAAGAAGCAGGCGCTGCTTTCGGAAACGACGGTATTTATTTAGAGAAATTTATCGAAGATCCTCGTCACATCGAAATTCAAGTAGTAGGCGATCAGTTTGGTAAAGTTTGTCACCTTTCTGAACGCGATTGCTCTATTCAACGTCGTCACCAAAAATTAGTAGAAGAATCGCCTTCTCCTTTCATGACTCCAGAGTTAAGAAAGAAAATGGGTGATGCTGCTATAAAAGGTGCTCAAGCGGTAAACTATGAAGGTGCTGGTACCATTGAATTCTTAGTAGATAAACATAGAAATTTCTACTTCATGGAAATGAATACTCGTATCCAAGTAGAACATCCAGTTACAGAAGAAGTAATTAACTACGACTTAATTAAAGAACAAATAAAAGTAGCTGCAGGTATTCCAATCACTGGTAAAAATTACGAGCCAACAATGCACGCTATTGAGTGCCGTATCAATGCCGAAGATCCATGGAATAACTTCCGCCCTTCACCAGGTAAAATTACTAACTTCCACTCACCAGGTGGCCACGGAGTACGTGTAGATACACACGTTTACGCAGGTTACACCATTCCATCGAACTACGACTCTATGATTGCAAAATTAATATGCGTAGCTCAAACACGTGAAGAAGCCTTAAATACCATGGAAAGAGCATTAAGCGAATTTGTAATTGAAGGAGTAAAAACAACCATTCCTTTCCATTTAAAATTGATGAAAGACCCGAACTTTAGAGCCGGTAATTTCACTACCAAATTCCTCGAATCATTCGACTTTACAGAATAAGAGAAAGCGGACCATTGTCCGCTTTTTTTGTTTTATATTTGACATCAATATTATGTCAGGATTCTTAGATAATTTTCGCCGCGCCACAGACCCTAATTCCGATATGTCGTTTGTAGACCATTTGGAAAGTTTACGTTGGCACTTGGTGCGTGCAGCACTTGTTATTATTACACTTTCAGTTGTTGCCTTTATATACAAACAAATATTATTTGATGTTATCATCTTTGGGCCTAAAAGTCCCGATTTTTGGACCTACCGTAAATTATGCGAATTAGGAACAAAGTATAATTTGGGTGCCGATTTATGCATTGAGAAAATTAATTTCATCATCATGAATAATACCATGGCGGGGCAATTCAATTTGCATTTGAGTGCTTCCTTTATTGCTGGGTTTATTCTTGGCTTCCCTTATTTACTTTGGGAATTATGGAGGTTCATCAGACCCGGATTGCATAAAAAAGAAAGACGTTATGCCACTGGTTTAATTTTTTGGGGAAGCATTTTGTTCATGATTGGTATCTTATTTGGTTATTACATCATCACTCCGATGTCGGTTAACTTTCTAGGTAGTTATGTAATTTCTGATGCCATTGTGAATCAAATTACGCTCGATTCTTACCTCAGCACCATCAGTATATTAACACTTGCGTCAGGACTCGTTTTCGAACTGCCAATTATCGTTTATTTCTTATCCTTAATGGGCATTGCTACACCAAAATTTATGCGTAGCAATAGAAGAATAGCCTTGTTCCTTATTTTCTTATTAGCAGCCTTTATTACTCCATCCCCCGATATTCCTACACAAATGTTGGTAGCTATTCCTCTCTACATATTGTTTGAAGTAAGTATCTTAGTATCGGCGAGAGTAGCGAAACGTAAACAAAAAGAAGAAGAAGCCTTTTATTCGAACTAAAACATAAAACAATGAAAATTGCAATCGGTGGCGATCATGCCGGATTTGAATACAAAGAATTACTAAAACCGATGCTCGAAGCAGCGGGGCATAGTGTAAAAGATTTTGGCCCCTATAATGCTGATTCTGTGGACTACCCAGATTTTGTGCATCCATTAGCAACAGCCGTACAAAAACAAGAGTTTGATTTGGGAATATTAATTTGTGGCAGTGCCAACGGTGTAGCAATCACTGCCAATAAACACAAAGATATTCGTGCCGCTATTTGCTGGGATGTTTCCTTAGCATCGCTTGCCCGCCAACATAATAACGCCAACATTGTTTGTATTCCAGCGCGCTTTACAACACCCGAACAAGCAAAAGAAATTACCAACGTTTTTATCGCGACCGAATTTGAAGGTGGTAGACACGCAAATAGAGTAAATAAAATAAATTGCTAATGAAAACATTTACGCTAATACTAACAACACTTTTGTGTGGTTTGCAATTCAGCTTTGCACAATCGTTTAATAATGCCGATGCATTTTCAACCTTCATTGATACAAAAGATCTTTCAAAACATTTAAGTGTATTAGCATCCGACGAATACGAAGGTCGCGAAACAGGGAAGGAAGGCCAACGAAAAGCTTCTGAATATTTAAAAAATGAATTTCAGAAAATAGGGCTCATCCCTCCTACAGCAAGTGGTTACCAACAAGCATTCGACTTAAAAGGAAAAGTTTTGGCGAATAGACAATTTAGCATCAACCAACGCGAGATGACTATTGCTGAAGAGTTTTTTGTTGCAAAAGACCGCACATCATATAATGTTCTTAGCAATGAAATTATTTTCGTAGGGTATGGTATAAACGAAACCAACTATAATTCTTTTGCTAATGTAGAGGTAAGCAATAAGGTAGTAGTTGTAATGGATGGTGAGCCAAAAGTAAATAAAAAGTATATTATTAATGCTGATGGTACTAAAAGTAAATGGTCTGATCGTAAATATAAAATCGAAGCACTTCGAAAATTAAATCCAAGCTTAATTATTTTCATCGATCAGAACTTCGAAAAATATAAAAGCTATTACAAACATCAACTCGAAGGCAATAGCTTAACCCTAGCGTTCAAAAATAAAAATGCAACGAACGTACCCGTGTTAAATGCCGGACAATTAGTGGCAGAAGAATTATTAAAAGCAAATAAAAAAATATACAATAAAGTACTCGATAAACTTAGCAAAAGCAAATCGGCACCTAAACCTCTTGTTTTAAAAAGCACGATCAAACTTGATGTGCAATTCTTAGAACAAGATGTTCGATCGGATAATGTCCTAGCCATGGTTCCAGGCAGCGATTTAAACGATGAGTATTTATTCATCACTGCACATTATGATCATATCGGCGTAATTGATGGCAAAGTATATAACGGTGCCGACGACGATGGTTCGGGAACCGTTGCCTTGTTAGAAATTGCACAAGCATTTATGGAAGCTAAAAAAGCTGGTAAAGGACCACGTAGAAACATTGTATTTATGGCTGTTTCGGGCGAAGAGAAAGGCTTGTTAGGTTCTGAGTATTATGTTAATTATCCAATCATCCCTTTATCTAAAACCATCGTCGATTTAAACATCGATATGATTGGCAGATACGATGAAGCACATGAAAACGATACTAACTTTGTGTATGTAATTGGTGCCGATAAGTTGAGTTCTGAATTACACACCATCAACGAAAAAGCTGCTGAGCATGTTGGGATAAAAGTAGACTATACCTTTAACGATCCTAAAGATCCAAATAGATTTTACTACAGAAGTGACCATTATAACTTTGCAAAAAACAACATTCCCATTGCGTTTTATTTCAATGGTGTACATGCCGACTACCATAAAGATGGAGATGAGGTTCAAAAAATTACTTTTCCTATGTTAGCGAAACGTGCACAGTTGGTATTTTATACTGCTTGGGAATTAGCCAACCGCGACAAACGTATTGTGGTGGATAAACAAAATGATTTTACAGATACTAAATAATTAGCATGAGTTCTGTTGCAGAAAAATTTTTAGACAAAAGCACATTAAAGGCCTTCGACGAAGAACATCGTAGAAAAATAAATTTCAATATAGGCAAATACAATGCCGCTGTTGATAAAGGTTTATTGCAATTTGATAACCTTGAATACGCACGAAAAAAAGCACACACTATAAAGTGGAGAGTGATGGAGAACCTCGACAAATATTTGTTGGAGTTCGAAAGTAATTTTATGCGTAAGGGCGGAAAAGTAATCTGGGCTAACAATGCAAAAGAAGCACAGAAAGAAATCCTCAACATCATGAAGCAAGTAAATGCTAAAATGGTGGTAAAATCAAAATCGATGGCTTGTGAAGAGATAGAGTTGAATGAATTCCTAGAGAAAAATCATATTGAATCTATTGAAACAGACTTAGGAGAATACATCGTACAATTACTTGGTCAGAAACCCTACCATATTGTTACGCCAGCTATGCATCTTTCAAAAGAAGACATTGCAAAATTATTTCATGAAAAATTTGGAACTCCTATAGATGCTACTCCAACAGAATTAACCTTAAAAGCACGCGAACTTCTACGCGAAAAATATTTAAGAGCCGATGTAGGAATTTCTGGCGCTAACTATTTAATAGCCGATACTGGAAGCATTGCTATTACCGAAAATGAAGGCAATGCAAGACTTACGACCTGCTTTCCTAAAATACATATTGCCATTGTTGGTATAGAAAAAATCATTCCATCCATCAATGATTTAGAGTTATTCTGGCCATTACTTTCTACTCGTGGAACTGGTCAAAATCTTACCGTTTACAATACATTAATTAGCGGTCCGAAACAACACCAAGAAAGCGACGGACCCGAAGAGATGTATGTAATTTTACTCGACAATGGTAGAACTAATTTACTAGCGCAAAAAGATCAGCGCCAAGCACTGTATTGCATACGTTGTGGCGCTTGTTTAAATGCCTGCCCGGTGTATAAAAACATTGGTGGACATACTTATGATACCACCTACTCCGGCCCTATAGGAAGTATTATTACTCCGCATTTAAAAGGAATGGAAGAGTTTAAGCATTTGAGTTATGCATCGAGTTTATGCGGTAATTGTTCGGAGGTTTGTCCTGTTAAAATTGATATACACAAAATATTATTATACAACAGACGCGATGCTGTTGAACAACATTTATCAAGCAAGTCAGAATCTTTTGGTTGGATGATGTGGAGAAGAGGAATGATGAGCAGAAAGTTAACAGATATGATTGCCGGTAATTGGAAAAACAAATTCATGAACATGTTCTTTAAAGGCTCATGGGGTAAGCGTAGATCGCTACCGAGCTTCGAGCAAAAATCGTTCAGCGAACAATGGAAAGAAAAACACAATGCCAAGTAATTACTTGGCATTTTTGCTTTTCTTTTTTCTTGCTTTTATGGCTTCACTTAAAATATATTCTATTTGCCCGTTTACACTCCGAAATTCATCGGCAGCCCAGCGCTCAATTTCTTTCATCATCTCGGCGCTTAAACGTAAGGCAAATGCTTTTTTTTCCGACATGATTATCTATTAATAAATTGTTCCTGCATTAACGATGGGTGCCACAGATTTCTCAGCACACAGTACC
>JACCDK011731086.1_pt1 | contig 12625 bp, 11 predicted proteins | sample 7445871 | NCBI WGS metagenome assembly JACCDK01 (sample SAMN15323436, study PRJNA562643) | freshwater metagenome | isolation source: river surface water | place: USA:Blue River Watershed | collected 2017-08-15
CCTGGAAAATAGCAGCTACCCAAAAGATCGCGCGTGGGTTTTATATTTCACAAGCCATGGTGTTGCAGCGATGATGCGCTCAATGAGCTTTAATCTCTTTCAAGCATGGCGACGCATCTCGCCGCGCTTCATGCCATTCTCTGATGTTGCTACAAAAGATCTGCCTCTAAGCAAGTGGTTACGTTTAGCGTTATTCCAAGTATCGGTAGGTATGGCTACTGTCATGCTGATTGGTACCTTAAACCGAGTCATGATTGTGGAAATGGCCGTGCCCGCAAGTTTGGTGGCACTGATGGTGGCATTACCTTTGTTGTTCTCACCATTTCGGGCATTGGTCGGATTTAAGAGCGATCGGCATCGCTCATTCTTGGGCTGGAAACGCGTTCCGTATATTTGGATGGGCAGTTGGTTGCAATTTGGTGGTCTTGCCATCATGCCGTTCTCCTTAATTTTGCTCTCCGGAGATTCCAACTGGCCGCATTGGTTTAGCTATATTGCTGCTGCTTTGGCGTTCTTATTAGTTGGCTCGGGTATGCAAATTACGCAAACCGCTGGCTTGGCACTGGCATCGGATTTGGCAACCCCAGTTTCACGACCACGCGTGGTTGCCTTGATGTATGTGATGTTTCTGATTGGCATGTTATTCAGTAGTGTGCTCTTTGGATTACTGCTTAAGGATTTTTCACCACTGCGTTTAATTCAGGTTGTTCAGGGAGCTGCTGCTGTAACGATGTTTCTGAATTTGATTGCGCTTTGGAAACAAGAGGCGCGTCAGCCTAAAACACGCGAGCAACTCGCGCAAGAACCCATTCAACGATTTAAGGATTCATGGGCGAAATTTGCTAAACAAGACAAAGTAATTCGGTTCTTAATTGCGCTTGGCATGGGTACTGCAGCCTTTAGCATGCAAGACATCATTTTGGAGCCTTATGGCGCAGAAGTGCTTCATTTATCAGTCAGTGCCACGACCTTATTAACAGGCCTGACTTCGATCGGCGCTTTACTTGCCTTCCTATTGGCAGCAAAAGTATTGAATCGTTCGATTGATTCACATCGTCTAGCTGCTCTTGGCGCACTTTGCGGAATCTTTGCGTTTACGTGCGTAATTTTCTCGGAGCCCTTACTGGCACCCAATTTATTTCGGATTGGCGCTTTCTTAATTGGCTTCGGTGGCGGTTTATTCGCGGTTAGTACCTTGGCAACCGCCATGAGTTTTGATTCCTTAGGAATGAATGGTTTGGTAATTGGTGCCTGGGGTGCAGTGAGTGCCTCTGCAGCAGGTTTAGCGATTGGTCTGGGCGGTGTGATTCGTGACTTGGTATCGAGCTTGGCAGTTTCTGGAGCGCTTGGATCGGTCTTGGTATCGCCTGGAACCGGATATAGCTTTGTGTATCACATTGAACTGTTTTTGTTGTTTGCAACATTGGTAGCGATTGGTCCTTTGGTCATGATGAAACGACCAAAACCAGTGCCAACGGATTCGAAGTTTGGATTAGCCGAGTTTCCAAGCTAATTCATTGTTAAAGAGGGGAGTACATCATGGGAACTGGAGCAATTACACAATACGTGGATGTAGCGCAATTAGCCCTATATGCATTTTGGGTTTTCTTCGCCATCCTGATTTATTACCTCACCATTGAGAGTAAACGCGAGGGCTTTCCTCTCGAATACGATCAAGCGGGTAAGGTGCGTCGGGCTGAGGGTATTGCAGCCATGCCAAAGCCAAAGACCTTTAAGACCCAATACGGTGGTGATGTGACTGTGCCACGCAATGAACCGCTTGAACAACTCGCGGCTAAGCCTGCGAACTGGATGAATGGTTCGCCGATTGAGCCCACCGGCAACCCAATGTTGGATGGCATTGGCCCCGGCGCATTTGCGAATCGTGCCGATGTGCCGGACTACACCCCCGAGGGTGAGCCACGCATCCTGCCGATGCGCATGTTGGGTGACTTTAGTGTGGCCAAGCAAGACATTGATCCGCGCGGATTAAATGTGGTTGGCGCCGATGGAGTTAGAGGCGGAACAGTTAAGGACCTTTGGGTTGACCGTCTTGAGATGATGATTCGGTATTTGGAAGTGGAGACCACACCAGAGGCTGGAAGTAGACGCGTTTTATTACCAATGAACTTCGCTCGCGTCGGCCGCAATCAAGTCTCGGTCAAAGCAGTGCTCGGTAGACACTTTGCCAAAGTACCAGCTACCAAGAGCAACGAGAAGATCACCTTGCTCGAAGAAGAAAAAATCATGGCTTATTTTGGTGCGGGTACTTTGTATGCCACCCCCGAGAGAAGTGAGCCTTTGGTTTAAAGATCATGAGTACGATTTATCAAGCACCTGAACACGAGTTTGAGGCTCAGCCCGGGCTACCGGAACCTTTGCCAAAAAATGAGAGCATCATTTGGCAGGGTAAGCCTGAGCTCAAATCGTTTGCAATGCATGCATTTCATTTGCATTGGTTTGCGTTGTATTTCGGGGTGATGATTGTTCTGAAGGCAATCGCAGTCAGTCGCTCGGTAGGTGGTTGGAGTGAAGAATGGCCAGGGTTTGCATGGGCTCTGGGACTGTCACTCTCGGCTCTGATGATGATTGGTTTATTGGCGTACTGGTCTGTGAATGCAACCATGTATACCTTGACGAACCGTCGTTTGGTCATGCGCATTGGCATTGTGCTAACTATTACGTTTAATCTTCCCCTCAAGCGTTTGGCACAAGCAGGTGTTCATCTCTATCAGGACGGTAGTGCCGATATTCCCATCAAATTACAAGCAGAAGACAAAATCCCGTTCTTGCATTTATGGCCACACGCACGTGCATGGAAACTAGCCCATCCTGAGCCCATGATGCGTTGCGTGCCCGATGGCGCAAACGTTGCACAATTATTTGCTGATGCTTGGGCTAGCGTCAATCAAGTTGAGCTTCGTCCCGTCTCATCGAGCCCTACAAGTTTTACCGAACCTCAAATACGTGGCTATGGACAGGGCATGTCGATTGCCAAAGTTAAGCACTCCAGCTCATGAGTCAATTACTGCCCATCTCTCGTAAAACACTAGTGCTGATGGTTGGCATCATCACGGTAGTGCTATTTGCAGCTTGGGTCATTCATCAGTCTCAAAAAACAGCACGCTATCCAGATGCTCCAGCAAAAATCACGAAGCAATTACGCTTTGAAGATCGGCCCGATGGATCAATTGCTGTTCTCGATAGTCAAACTAATCAACAAATTGATTTGATTTCTGGGGAGGCTGGCTTTGTTCGAGGTGCCTTGCGAACCCTTGCACAAGAGCGTAAACGCCGTGATTTAGATAGTCAGCCACCGTTCGAGTTGATCGCTCGCGAAGATGGCCGCTTAACACTTGCCGATCCAAGTACTGGAAGGATGATTGATTTGGAGTCTTTCGGTCTGGTCAATGCACAACATTTTGCCCGCCTTTTACGGGCAGATACCGCTTATACCCAACAACGTTAACTTTTGGAGAATTGAATGGAATCCGCAGAAAGCCTATTACGAGATCAGATTCCGGTTGGTCCGCAAATTAATGATTCAACTAAGAAAGCGTTGCAAGACGCAGTGCTAAGCCCACGCTTTTATACAACCGACTTCTCAGAAATTGATCGTACTGATATCGATTCACTTCGTTCCGAATGGAATGTTTTGATGAGTGAGTTTGCTGCCGACATTAACTCAGATCACTTCCAGCGCCCAGCTGGAATGGATAAAAACTATTCCAACCTTCCACCGGAGTTGTATGACGAGTTTGTTGACTTTTTGATTAGCTCGATTACTTCTGAGTTCTCCGGTTGCATTTTGTATGCAGAGATTAAGCGCAAGGTGAAGAATGAGGATATGAAATTGCTCTATGGCTATATGGCTCGCGATGAGTCACGCCATGCCGGCTTCATTAATCAATGGCTCAAAGATTTTGAGATTGGAATTGACCTAGGATTTTTGGCAAAGACGAAAAAATATACCTACTTCAAGCCAAAGTTTATTTACTACGCGACTTATCTCTCTGAGAAGATTGGTTACGCCCGTTACATCACGATCTATCGTGAGCTTGAAAAGAAACCCGAGTTACGTTTTCATCCAATCTTTTTATGGTTTGAGAGATGGTGTAACGATGAGTTCCGACATGGTGAGGCGTTTGCCCTAATCATGCGTGCCAATCCCCATCTGCTGACTGGTCTCAATAAATATTGGATTCGCTTTTTCTGCTTGGCGGTTTATAGCACGATGTATGTTCGCGATCACTCCAGACCGCAACTATATAGAGCGATGGAAATATCGCCTACTGAGTATGACAAGAAAGTACTGCGGATCACCAATGAGATTACCAAACAGGTATTTCCAGTCACACTGAACCTAGATGACCCACGTTTTTATGAGTGTATGAACCAGATGTTGGCTTTATTCCAAAAAATGGATGAATACAAAGCCAAGGGTGGTTTGCTAGCAAAATTGATGGTACCAATACTTGGGGTGCGCGCAGGTTTGGTCTTTGCCAGAGCTTATTTCTTGCCCGTGCATAACCATGAGCTTCCCCGTAATGTTCGATTGGTCCCTAGTTGGTAAGACCTCATGAGTATGAGCACTTTTGTCTTCCCGATGCTCTACACCATCTTTTTATGGTGGTTTGGTACCGGCATTATTCTGCTGTTGAATCAACGCCCACGCTCTACACACCAAGCTACCTTTTGGATGAGCGGCATTGTTTTATTGTTCGCTCTGGTTGGTTTGAAGACAAGTGCTAATTTAAATACCGTAGCAGGAGCCTATTGTGGATTTACATGTGCATTACTAGTTTGGGCTTGGCAAGAGATTGGCTTCTTGTTGGGGTATGTAACCGGATCGCGCAGAACTGCATGCCCACCTGAGTGCCGTGGATTACGAAAAGCACTCTATGCATTCCAGACAATCGCACATCATGAGCTTGCATTAATCGTCCTAGGTATTGCGGTTGCGATTGCGACCTGGGGTGGAAGTAATCTGGTCGGTTTATGGACCTTCATTATTTTGTGGGCCATGCGGCAAAGCGCCAAGCTCAACGTCTTCTTGGGCGTTCTCAATCTCAATGAGAAATTCTTACCCGTGCATCTTAAATATATGCACAGCTACTTTACAAAACGCGCCATGAACCCTTTATTGCCAATCTCTATTTTGTTGGCGTGTTTGGTTGCCTTACCACTTTGGCAGCAAGCATTTTCATTTCAGGGAAGTCCGTATCAAATTGCTTCGGCAACTATCTTAGCAACCTTACTTTCACTGGCCATTCTTGAACATCTCATGATGGTGATCCCAATCTCAATTGACGGGTTATGGAAATGGGGACTTCGGTCTTAAACCAAACATCCAGACGAAATTGGCCAACTCCATTGGCAATCTTGGAGTTGTTAAAACCCATTACGTGGTTCCCGCCGATGTGGGCTTTTGCCTGCGGTGTCATCGCTACTGGAATACCACTGACTGATCGCTGGTTTGTGCTCATTGCTGGAGTAATCCTTGCTGGACCGATGGTGTGCGCAACCAGTCAGGCAATTAATGATTGGTTTGATCGGCATGTTGATGCGATTAATGAACCTGATCGGCCCATTCCATCGGGACGTATTCCAGGTCGCTGGGGCCTTTACATTGCCATTCTTTGGACCGGCTTATCGTTGATGGTTGGATGGTTGATAAGTCCATGGGCGTTTGTAGCAACCTTAATGGGTTTGTTCCTAGCATGGGCGTATAGTGCGCCACCTTTACGACTCAAACAAAACGGTTGGTGGGGCAATGCTGCCTGCGGTTTTTCTTACGAAGGTCTCGCATGGTTTACCGGTTCCGCTGTCATGTTAGGAGATGGGTTCCCATCTTTTGCATCGATTGTGTTGGCGCTTCTCTATAGCATTGGTGCGCACGGCATCATGACCTTGAATGATTTCAAAGCGATTGAGGGTGATCGACAAATGGGTGTTCGCTCATTACCAGTTCAACTTGGGGTTAATGATGCGGCATGGAATGCCTGCAAGATGATGATTTTCCCACAATATGTTGTGGTTGGATTCTTGTACTGGTACGGAAGTTCATTCCATGCATTAGCGATCTTGGTCTTAATCGTTGCCCAATTACTGATGATGAAATATTTCCTTGGCGATCCGGTTAAGCGCGCTTTATTCCTGAGTGGCTTTGGTGTACCGCTCTTTGTCAGCGGCATGATGATTAGTGCCTTTGCGGTAGGACGAATCGCATGAGTCAACAGTCAACCCTTAGTTGGTTTGGGATCGCCCGTTTAGGTTTAGTGCAGGCATCCTTAGGTGCTGTTGTGGTCTTGACCACCTCCGTGCTTAATCGCGTCATGGTGATCGAGCTTGCGTTACCTGCATTACTTCCCGGACTCTTAGTAGCCATGCATTATTTGGTGCAATTTATTCGCCCGCGCATGGGTTTTGGTTCCGATCAAAGTGGCCGATCAACACCCTGGATTCAGGGGGGAATGATTGTTCTAGCTAGTGGCGGCGTTTTAGCGGCTGTCGCAGTGGCACTCATGCGCTGGGATGTTACTTGGGGAATCGCCTTGGCATTTCTGGCATTCATGATGATTGGCCTAGGAGTGAGCGCGAGTGGAACTGCATTGCTTGTGCTTCTTGCAAAGCGCGTTGATGAAAAACGCAAGGGTGCGGCAGCTAGTTGTGTCTGGCTCATGATGATCTTTGGATTTGCGATGACCGCTGGGATCAGTGGCAAATTACTTGACCCATTCTCATTTGAGCGCCTCGTGATGGTTTCGCTTGGGGTGTCATGCATTGCCTTAGTTTTGAGCTTCACTGCTCTTTATGGGCTCGAGCCTAAACACTTTGCAACATCAGAACAAAAGAGGGCCGAACCAAAATTGCGTTTTCGGGAAGCCTTGGCAGAAGTGTGGCAAGAGTCACGTGTGCGCCGTTTTACGGTATTTGTGTTTATCTCAATGCTGGCGTATAGCTCACAGGATTTAATCTTGGAGCCCTTTGCAGGAACTGCATTTGGCCTCACTCCTGGAGAAACCACCAGCTTATCGGGTTTACAGCATGCTGGAGTGTTATGCGGGATGCTGCTATGTGGTTTTGTAACCAGTCGCAGTAAAAACGCTAACTTAGCATCATTGCGAGTCTGGACCGTTGGAGGATGCATCGCATCGTCACTGGCGATGTTGAGCTTGGTGATGTCCGGTTTGGTTGGTCCTGGTTGGCCATTCTTCAGTACGGTATTTATCTTGGGTGTATCCAATGGTGCTTTCTCGATTGCCGCAATCGGTTCAATGATGCAATTTGCGGGAATGGGTAAGGAGCGTCGCGAGGGTGTGCGGATGGGTGTCTGGGGTGCAGCCCAAGCAATTGCGTTTGGCCTTGGCGGAATTTTAGGAACCGGGGCAAGCGATCTTGCGCGTTATTTATTAGGAGACCCCGTCACCGCTTATGCAATGGTGTTCTTTATTGAAGCCTTGCTGTTCATGGGCGCAGCGATCCTATCTTTTTACATTCGACCGATTGAGCGCATCTCAAAAGCACCACAATCAAATTCAGCAATGCATGGCAATTTAATTTCCCACGGAGGATCATCATGAGTACCCTTGAAACTTTTGACGCAGTCGTTGTAGGGGGAGGGCCTGCGGGCGCAACGGCAGCCGGTGATCTAGCCAAGCTGGGTCATAAGGTGTTGCTGCTCGATCGTGCCGGACGAATTAAACCTTGTGGTGGCGCGATACCCCCACGTTTAATTAAGGACTTTGAGATCCCCGATGAGTTATTGGTTGCAAAAGCTCGCTCAGCACGAATGATCTCTCCTAAAAATAATCAAGTGGATATCCCAATTGATGGCGGTTTTGTCGGGATGGTCGATCGCGATAAATTTGATGAGTGGTTACGGGTCCGCGCAGCTAACGACGGTGCAACACGTCGCACTGGTATCTTCGAAAAAATTACCCGTGACACCGACGGCACTGCAATTGTTCACTATCGAGTTCACTCTACTCACCGCAGTGAGAGTGATCAGTCTGGCGCTGTACGAGCCAAAACCATTATTGGTGCCGATGGGGCGAAATCGGGAGTTGGTCGTCAAGCAATTCCGGGGGCAAAAGACGTTGATTACGTTTTTGCATACCATGAGATTGTGCGTGTTCCCGAAGCGCCACCGCAAGGGTATGACGGTTCACGCTGTGATGTGTTTTATCAAGGCACTCTCTCGCCAGATTTCTATGGCTGGATTTTCCCGCACGGTAACACCATGAGTATTGGTACGGGTAGTGCCGATAAGGGATTTTCTTTGCGGGCTGCTGTAGGTAAATTGAAAGAACTCACTCATTTAGAAAATACTGAGTTACTCCGTCATGAGGGCGCACCCTTGCCGATGAAGCCTCTCAAAAAATGGGATAACGATCGCGATGTGATTTTGGCAGGTGATGCCGCCGGTGTCGTAGCTCCAGCATCTGGTGAAGGTATCTACTATGCGATGGTGGGCGGACGTCTTGCGGCAGAGTCGGTTCACGAACTTCTCGAGACCGGAAACGTCAAAGCCCTTGCTCAAGCACGTAAACGCTTCATGAAAGAGCACGGTACGGTATTTTTAGTACTTGGTATCATGCAGCGCTTTTGGTATGGCAATGACAAGCGTCGCGAGCGATTTGTCAAAATGTGCGAAGATAAAGATGTGCAACGTTTAACCTTCGAGTCTTATATGCATAAGAAATTAGTCCGCAAGGATCCACTCGCGCATATCAAAATCTTCTTCAAAGACATGGCTCACCTCTTGGGTATGGCCAAGGTATGAGCGGGGATTGGATCGAAAACTATCGTCCGATTATCTTTGCCGTTGTTTGGGGCTTAGTGCTCGCTCTTGCAGGTGCATGGGCAACCGATATTGGCGAGTGGTATAAAAGTCTGCAGCAACCATCCTGGAAACCACCCGATTGGGTGTTTGGTCCAATGTGGTCGGCTATATTCATTTGTGCCGGAGTTGCCTTTGTAATGGCATATAACCGCGCACCCAATCAAGAAACGATCCGCATGCTGGTCATTCTTTTTATTGTGAATGGCTTATTTAATTTCATCTGGAGCGTTTTGTACTTTAGGATGCAACGCCCAGATTGGGCGTTGATTGAAGCTATCGGATTATGGTTGTCCGTGTTAGCCATTATGCTTACCACGCGTTCGTACTCACCGATCTCAAGCCTTTTAGTGCTTCCTTATCTACTTTGGGTATCGGTAGCAATGGTCTTGAACTGGACCACTATCAAACTAAACGGCCCATTCCATTGAGGCAATAAAAAAGCCAAGCAATGCTTGGCTTTAGTCGGACAGGAAACTTGCTTAACCCAAGCTATCTGCCCAGATGTTGCGTGCCCAACCCCAAGCGTAAACGCCCTCGAGTTTGGTTGGTTCGGTGGAAAGACCACCAGAGCCCGGAACCGTTTTGAAGGTTTTGTCTTTGGCATCATACTGATGCACGCTGGCTACGTGAACCACCTCATCGGCATTCACGAAGCTATAGCAGGTGTTGGTGAGAACAGGTGCTTGATTAATTTCAAAGCCGCCGAGTTCCGCAACGATTGCAGCTGCTGCAACTTTAGCGTGTGAGTTGGCCATATGGCCTGATTTTGGCATGAGAGGCGCAATTTGAATCGAGTCGCCAATCACATGAATGTCTTTAGCAGCGGTTGACTCAAAGTTGATGTAGTTCACGTTCACCCAACGCGCATTGGCATTTGCAATACCGGTTTGTACCGCAATATCGCCTGCGCGCATCAACGGTAGAACGTTCAAGACATCGGCCTTGACATCGTTTTGCACATCAAACTTGAGGGTTTTGGTTCTGGAATCAACCTCGACCACATTATGTTTGGGACGATATTCAATCATGCCAGGGTACATCGAGGCCCACGCTTTCTTAAAGAGCCCGCCTTTAGAAATGACGTCGTCGTTCGCATCCAAGATTAGTACTTTGGACTTTGGCTTAAATTGCTTGAAGTAACTCGCAACCTGACACGCTCTCTCATAGGGTCCGGGAGGGCAGCGATAGGGTGCCATTGGAATGGAGATTGCAAATACACCACCATCTTTCATGGACTCGAGTTGCTTACGAAGCATGACGGTCTCCGCGCCAGCTCTCCATGCTTGGACGGTCGCACCTTCTTGGTTTGCTTTCTGAAGGCCCTTGATACTATCCATCATCAAGCCAATACCAGGCGACAGAATAAGTTTGTCATACTTGATTGTTCCGCCAGAGGCTAGGCGCAAAGTTTTTGCTTTTGGATCAATTGAAGCAACCATATCCTTAACAACTTTGATGCCATGACGCTTTGCTAAGTTGTCATAAGGGGTAGAGATATTAGCAATCGTGGTGTGACCACCAACCACTAGATTTGACATTGGGCAAGAGATGAACTCAGCGTTTGGCTCGATTAGAGTCACTTGCGCGGTATTGTTGGAGAACAAACGCACGTATTTAGCAGCAGTTGCGCCACCATAGCCACCACCAACCACTACAACGTTGGCTTTACTGACATTGATGGGAGGGCTTGCACAACCCGCTAGGACACCTAAAGAAGCGGCAGAGCTAACACCTAGAAAATGACGACGATTCATTGTTATCCCCTGTTATTTCTTGCCAAGGACATTGGCGATGGTTTGTAGTTGCTCATCGGTATAGCCTTTAGCTAACTGATGCATGATGGTGCCGCTTCGTGCGCCACTCTTAAATGCTTTTAATTGAGTCAGCATGGCATCTGGAGTTAAATGATTAATTTGGGGCATACCCCCGTTTGGAACACCATTACCATTTGTGCCGTGGCAATTTGCGCAGGTTGCTGCTAGTGCTAACTGATTAATATTGCTTGCACTGGTTTGACTCAGTGCGGGGGCGCTCAATGAGATGAGACCAACCGTACCAATACCAAGCCCAAGCAACTTAAGCTTATGTGCTGATTGAAATTGCATGTTCAGAATCTCCATTCGTTTTATTGCAAGCGTTTATTAAATCTGTTGCGACCTAAAGTATGAACCCAAAGTAAAGCTAAATTTTTTTGTGCTCATACATTATTTTCATAATGATATTACCGAGCCTATAGCCTGAGATTAAGGTTTTCCCTAGGTTTTAAGGAAATTCTTAATCAATTGCTTAGCTCTAGAGCGGGGACTAATAAACTATTGCCTATGCAAGCGCCCATCTCATATCCATCGATCATTATTGGAGTATTGCTTGCATGCGCAGCCTACTTTTATGGGGTCGATAGTCGTTTTGCTCCCAAGAATGGCGATGAATATCCCTATACCCATATTGTTCGTATGACTAATGCCTCAGACGCTTGGTTGCCATTGCAGTCTGAGATGGTTGGTATCAAAAACACAAAACCACCGTTGTTGTTTTGGCAAGGAATGTTATCCACTGAGCATGGCAAGGAGTGGTCATTACTTAATCTGCGTTTGCCTAGTTTGGTCTATACCGCATTGACAGCAATTTTGATTTCGATCGTCGCATTCTCAATCAGTAAGAGCCTACCTCTTGGGTTATTGTCTGGCATCGTCTGGTTAGCATTCTTTAATACCTATCGTTATGGCAGACCCTATTTAGCAGAACCCCCCGAGATATTCTGGTTGGCCTTACCTTTTTTCATGTTTCTGATAGTTGGTAAACGCCTATTAGAGTCCAAATATTTATTCCCGGCTCTGGCAGGGGTTGGATTTGGATTTGCTCTGCTCTATAAATCGGTGGCTTACATTATTCCAGTTTGTATTGTTTTAAGTCTTTGGTATTGGCAGTGGCGTTCGAAGGGCGTGATAGGTTTTATCCGCAATGACTTGATAAAGATAATTGCAGTTGGATTAATTGCTTTAGCAATCTTTGCTATCTGGTTTGTGCTCGACCCTGATCCTGCTGCAATTTGGCAAGAGTTTGTGATTGGTGAGAATGCTGGTAAGTTCGCTGCGCGCAATACCAGCTACCTCAAAGATTTCATCTGGGGCGGGGACAGTGTTGGGATGCTGTTCTTGACCAGTGTCGCCAACGCAGGATTTTTATCCTTGGTTGTTCTCAATCTATTTTATGTAGCGATTCGTGATCGCAAGCAGATGCGTTTTGAAGAAAAACTCCTCTGGATCTGGATCATTGTTTTCTTCATCATCTTTTGTTTACCAAGCCAACGCTCTGGTCGTTATTTATTACCAATCATGCCGGCGATTGCCATTTTGATCGCTTTGCATTGGCAACAATTGAGTAAATGGTGTTTTTGGGTTGCTCTAGTTTTGCAAGCAATATTGGTCATCGCTTTTGCATGGCTTAGCCTGCATATTGATTTATGGACCTATCCAATTTGGCATTGGCTGATTCTGGCGCTCGCACTTGGTGTGATTGTGATTGGATTGATTCGAACTGCATTTGCAAAGAGCGCTGCTGTCTTGGCTTGCTTCATGACCTATTTATCACTAACCAGCAGCATCATGCCGCTAGACGGTCAAGCCGGAAGATTCAATGCTAAGACCATTGCAGCCTTGCAAGGAAAAACAGTTTGGTTTCCGTGTGATTTCCGGGCTAAGGATGAGGAGTATCGGTTTTTAATTCCTGGGGCAGATATCAAAGGTTATCCCGCCAATCAAGCTAAAGATCTCAATTATC
>JACCDK011627585.1_pt1 | contig 12617 bp, 12 predicted proteins | sample 7445871 | NCBI WGS metagenome assembly JACCDK01 (sample SAMN15323436, study PRJNA562643) | freshwater metagenome | isolation source: river surface water | place: USA:Blue River Watershed | collected 2017-08-15
CGATGTGGTGGAAAAACTCACCACCCGCAAGCAAGAGGCTGGCGATCGCAAACAAGGCACCACGGTGCGCGTGTGGCCTGATGCGAAATACTTTGAGTCCTCGGCTTTGCCGATGAACGAACTGGTGCACTTGCTGCGCAGCAAAGCTGTGTTGATGCCTGGCGTGAGCGTGACGCTCATCAACGAGAAAACCAAAGACACCCAACACTGGCTTTACAAAGGCGGTTTACGTGATTACTTGATGCAGACCCTGCACGGAGATCCCGTTATCCCCTTGTTTGAAGGCGATGGCTATGCCGACAACAACCACGACAGCTTTGCCGAAGGCGAGGGCGCCGCATGGGCTGTGGCCTTCACCGAAGACGGCCAACCCGTTCGCGAGAGTTATGTCAACCTGATTCCGACCAGTGCGGGTGGCACACACGACAGCGGTTTGCGTGATGGCTTGTTCAACGCGGTGAAAAGCTTTATCGAGTTGCATGCTTTGTTGCCCAAGGGTGTCAAGCTCTTGCCGGAAGACGTGTTTGCCCGCGCCAGCTATGTGCTGAGTGCCAAAGTGCTGGACCCACAGTTCCAAGGACAAATCAAAGAGCGACTCAATTCACGCGACGCCGTGCGTTTGGTGTCGAGCTATGTGCGTCCCACCATGGAGTTGTGGCTCAACCAGCACGTCGACTACGGCAAAAAATTGGCTGAACTGGCCATCAAGGCGGCCCAAACGCGTCAGAAAGCCGGCCAAAAAGTCGAGAAGCGTAAGGGCTCTGGCGTGGCGGTGTTGCCAGGTAAGTTGACCGATTGCGAAAGCCGTGACATCGCACACAACGAAGTCTTCCTCGTTGAGGGTGACTCTGCCGGCGGCAGCGCCAAGATGGGCCGTGACAAAGAGAGTCAAGCCATCCTGCCTCTGCGTGGCAAGGTTTTGAACACCTGGGAAGTCGAACGCGACCGTTTGTTTGCCAACAACGAGATTCACGATATTTCCGTGGCGATTGGGGTCGATCCTCATGGCCCCAACGACAACCCCGATATGAGCGGACTGCGCTACGGCAAGGTCTGCATCTTGTCAGACGCGGACGTGGATGGCTCACACATTCAAGTGTTGTTGCTCACCTTGTTCTTCCGTCACTTCCCTAAGCTCATCGAAGCCGGCCATGTGTTTGTCGCGCGTCCTCCCTTGTTCCGCGTGGATGCCCCCGCGCGTGGCAAAAAACCAGCCACCAAGGTGTACGCCTTGGACGAGGGTGAACTCACTGCCATCCTCGACAAGCTGCGCAAAGACGGCGTGGCCGAAGGTAGATGGAGCATCAGCCGCTTCAAAGGTTTGGGCGAAATGAGCGCCGAACAGCTGTGGGACACCACCTTGAACCCTGATACCCGTCGCCTCATGCCCGTACAACTGGGCTTGTTGGACTTTGCCACTACCGAAGGTTTGATCACGCAACTCATGGGCAAAGGCGAAGCCGCCGCCCGTCGGGAGTTGATGGAACTGCATGGCGATTCGATTGAGATTGACGTATGACCGATTTGCTTACCCCTGACTTGCCCACCGCCGACAACGACGGTGACATCGCGCTCGGCCACTACGCCCAACGCGCGTACCTTGAATACGCGCTCAGCGTGGTCAAAGGCCGCGCCTTGCCCGATGTGTGTGATGGCCAAAAGCCGGTGCAACGCCGCATTCTGTATTCCATGTCCCGGATGGGCCTTGGCTTCAGTGGCAATTCAGGCGCCAAGCCCGTCAAATGCGCCCGTGTGGTCGGGGATGTGCTCGGCCGTTACCACCCGCACGGTGATAGCGCGGCCTATGAAGCGCTGGTGCGCATGGCGCAAGACTTTGCGCAACGCTACCCCCTGATCGATGGACAAGGTAACTTCGGCTCACGCGATGGCGACGGTGCTGCGGCGATGCGTTACACCGAAGCTCGCTTGGCCAAAATCACCAGCCTGTTGTTGGACGAGATCGACGAAGGCACGGTCGATTTCCAGCCCAATTACGACGGTTCCACCGAAGAGCCCAAGCAATTGCCTGCGCGCCTTCCGTTTGCATTGCTCAACGGCGCCAGCGGCATTGCGGTGGGCATGGCCACCGAAATTCCCAGCCACAACCTGCGCGAAGTGGCTGATGCGTGCGTGGCCCTCATCAAGTCGCCCAAAATCAGCGATGACGAGTTGTTGCAAATCTTGCCCGGTCCCGATTACCCCGGCGGTGGTCAGATCATCAGCAGTGCGTCTGACATTGCCGATGCCTATCGCACAGGACGTGGCTCACTCAAAGTCCGCGCCCGTTGGGTCATTGAAGATTTGGCCCGTGGTCAATGGCAACTGGTGGTGAACGAACTGCCGCCCGGCGTCAGCAGCCAACGCGTGTTGGAAGAGATCGAAGAGCTCACCAATCCCAAAGTGAAGACCGGCAAAAAAGCCTTGAGCGCAGAGCAAACCCAGCTCAAGGCGACCGTCTTGGCTGTGTTGGACGTGGTGCGCGATGAGTCGAGCAAAGACGCGCCGGTACGCTTGGTCTTCGAGCCCAAAACCCGCACCATCGAGCAACAAGAGCTCATCACCACCTTGCTGGCGCATACCAGTTTGGAAACCTCGTCATCGATCAACCTCACCATGGTGGGCATCGATGGCCGTCCAGTGCCCAAGTCGCTGCGTGAGATGCTGACCGAATGGATCGAGTTCCGTGCTTCCACGATCTTGCGTCGCTCGCAGCATCGTTTGACCAAGGTGTTGGATCGCATCCATATTTTGGAAGGTCGTCAGTTGGTGTTGCTCAACATCGACGAGGTGATTGCCATCATCCGTCAAAGCGACGAGCCCAAGCTGGCGCTGATCGAGCGGTTCAAACTCAGCGAGCGCCAAGCCGAAGACATTCTCGAAATTCGCTTGCGTCAGCTGGCGCGTTTGGAAGCCATCAAGATCGAGCAAGAGCTCAAAGAGCTGCGTGAAGAACAAGCCAAGCTTGAAGACATCGTGGGCAACCCCTCTGCGCTGCGCCGTTTGATGGTGAAAGAAATTGAAGCAGATGCCAAAACCTTTGCCGACCCACGCCGCACGTTGATTCAAGAAGAGAAAAAGGCTGTGGCCGAAGTCAAAGTGATTGACGAACCGGTGACGGTGGTGGTGTCTGAAAAAGGCTGGGTGCGTGCGCGTACGGGTCACGGTCACGACGCCAGTGCCTTTGCCTTCAAAGCAGGTGATGGTTTGTACGGAACCTTCGAATGCCGAACCGTGGATACCTTCATTGCCCTGGGCTCAAACGGTCGCGTCTACTCGGTCCCCGTTTCAGCGTTGCCCGGCGCAAGGGGTGATGGCCAGCCAGTGACCACCTTGATTGATTTGGAATCAGGTACCCAATTGCTGCACTATGTGGCCGGCCCTGCTGGTGCGAGTTACTTGCTCAGCAGTTCAGGCGGTTATGGTTTCATCGCCAACGTCGAGCACATGATTTCACGCAACAAAGGTGGCAAGTCCTTCATCTCCGTGGGCGAGGGAGAGACGGTCTGTCGCCCATCGCCAGTCAACGGCGGTTCTGGTTCGCAGCCTTGGGTCAACGCGACCCATGTGGCCTGTGCTTCAACAGGCGGCCGTTTCTTGACCTTTGATTTGTCTGAACTCAAGTCGATGGAGAAGGGCGGTCGTGGTTTGATGCTGATCGATCTTGAGGCCAAAGACACCTTGGCTGGTGCTGCTGCCTACACCCGAAGCGTGCGAATCGAAGGCTTGGGCCGTGGTGGTAAGGCGCGCGAAGAAACGCTGGAAATTCGCAGCTTGAACAACGCTAAAACTGCGCGAGCCAAAAAAGGCAAAGTTGCAGATTTAGGCTTCAAGCCCAATGCGGTTGTGCGCGTTGAATGATCAGCTGAACTGAAATAAAAAAGCGGCTCGAGGAGCCGCTTTTTTTGTGCCGCAAAGAATTAAGCCTTCGCTTTTTCTTTGGCAGCTGCTGGAGCTGCTGCTTCAGCGTCTTTCTTAGGCGGGCTGCAATCAAAGCACACAAACATGGATGAACCCAAAATTCGTTTGAACGATCCATTGTTGCGAGGCTTGTGGACGCCACATTTGATGCAGCTCATGGTGTCACCCGTGCGGCCTAGACCTTCAAAAGGAGAACCACCCTTTTTTGACTTGTAGCGCAGACCATCGGTTGAGATTTCTGTTTTTTCTGGGCGTGACATTTGTTTTAGTTCTCAGGGAAAAACGATATTTTCGCAAATTTATGAACCATCTGCGATGGTTTAGCCTGAAAAATCCCAAAAATCAGCGTAAAAAACGCTTGGATAGCCTTAAAACGCCCGGTCCGATCAGCTTGGAGAGGGTTTGACGGTGTTTGGCAAACCAGACGTAAGCCGGTTGCAAAATGGGAATGAGCCACGGACGCGACAAAATCCAAGCCAAAACAGGCAACTTCGCGAGCCGGTAAGCCATGGCAAATACGGGCACCCCCACCAGTGTTTGACCCTCTGCTGTGCGCCCGTGGATCTGAGCCATGGCGGCCTCGCAGGAAATGTGATGCGCTTGCGCCTGAAAATCCTTGAGCGTCACATCTACAAACGCCATTTGACCTTGCGCATTGCGGCTTTGCAAAAACGTCACTTCTGCCAAACACAAGGGGCAGGAACCGTCGAAATACAGCGTGAGTTCAGGCACGGCAGTGAGCTGGTTTTTTTCCATGGGCTTGAAGCCTAGCATGCCCAGAGGGCGCAAGACGATGGGGCAGAATTAACCTCATGACGCTAGACAGAATTGACACTTCCCTTCCGGCTGCGCAGCGTGTTGCGATGGCGCTGGATGCGGCCTCCGCACCACAAGCCCAGCACGTGTTCACCCAGCTGTATGAAGAGGCCGCCCGCGCCACTGCGCAGCAGTGCGACGAGACTGATTCAAACAATCGGCGTCTGAGGTTGCTGCACGGGATCAGTGTCACGCTGAAAGACAACTTGGATGTGGCAGGTGAAACAACCCTGGCCGGTGGGGTGGTGTATAAAGGGGAAGCACCTGCACAGCAAGATGCGCTCGTCGTGCAGCGACTGCGTGATGCCGGTGCGGTGGTGCTTGGCAAAACCAACATGAGTGAATTTGCTTTTTCAGGTGTGGGTATCAACCCTCACCACGGTACGCCTGCCAATCCTGCTGACCCATTGAATACACGGGTGCCAGGGGGCTCTTCATCTGGCGCAGCGGTGGCCGTGGCATTGGGCATTTCACAGGTTGGCATCGGTACCGATACGGGTGGATCGATTCGAATTCCGGCCGCACTCTGTGGGTTGGTGGGTTACAAGAGCACACAAGCGCGCATTCCACGCCAGGGGGTGATGGAGCTGTCGCGCACGTTGGACACCGTGGGCAGCATCACCCGTTCAGTGCAGGCGTGTTTGACAGTCGACGCGGCTTTGTCGCAGCAACCTTTGCCCACGGTCGCTTTGCCTCTCAAAGGATTGCGTTTTGCGGTGCCGCAAACCTTGATGTTGGATGATCTGGATGTCACCGTCGCTCAAACGTTTGAGCGCACATTGCATCGCCTCGCGCAGGCAGGTGCGAAAGTTGAGGAAATACCTTTCAAGTCCTTGGGAGACATTGCTGCGCTGAGCTTGCCGGGCGGCTTTTCTCCGATCGAAAGTTATGCTGCACACCGTGAACGCCTGATACGTGGGTCAGATCGAATAGATCCCCGCGTGGTGGCGCGCATGTTGTTGGGCAAAGATGTAAGTGCTCAAGATTATTTGGAACTGCACAACCGTCGGCGAGCCTGGATTGAGGGAGCGCACCAGACATTAAGCGGCTTTGATGCCATGTTGAGCCCAACAGCTCCGATGGTGGCGCCACTGATCCAGCCGTTGCTCACGGACGATGACGCGTTTTTTAAGGTAAATCGTTTGCTATTGCGTAACCCCTCCGCCATCAACTACATGGATGGTTGTTCATGGAGTTTGCCGTGTCATGAAGCAGGGAGCTTGCCGGTAGGCTTGATGTTGTCCTCGCTACCGGGGCAGGACAGTCATTTGGCAGGCGTCGCGCTGGCTTTAGAAGACTTCATGACTTCTTGGCAAGACTAAATCACAATGACGGCATGCAGAAAGAGAGCTAGAGATGACTTCTAAATTTCGCCTATCGGTTTTAGCACTATCGTTGACCTTGGGGGCAAGCGTTGCCTTGGCCCACGGGCCGCATGGTGGTTTTCGCGGAGGATATTACCGGGGTGATTATTTCTGGGGCCCCGCTGTGGTGGGCACTGCGATTGTGGGCACGTCGATTTATTTGTCACGCCCTGTGCAGCCCACCACTGTCATCATCAACCCTCCGCCTGCGGTGATTGTGAACAACCCCCAACCTGCCACTTGGGTCAACGGTCAACAAGTGCAAGGTCCAGCAGAGGCGTATTACTGCCGAGAAGCGGCTCAATATTTTCCCATGGTGCAAACTTGTCCAACGCCTTGGTTGGTCGTGAATCCGCGATAAAAATAATCTGTCATCCGTCGCAAGGGGTGGTGCGTTGTAGAACTACCTTGTCACCTAGTGAGTTCGTTATGAAACGCTTTTCTATCTTCTTGGCGGGTTTGTTGTCAGTGGTGCTGTCGGTTCCTGCGTACGCGCACGGTGGAGGCCGTGCCGGTGGTTTTGGAGGACAGCATTTTGGCGGGCATGGCGGGCATGGTTACCGTGGTGGATGGCACCAAAATTGGGTGGCGCCTGCCTTGGGTGCCGCAATTGTGGGCAGCGTGATCTACGCAGCCAGCACCCCTAGCTATGCGATGGCGCCGACCGTGGTTGTGCAGCAGCCCTATGTTCCGCCCAACCGTATCGCGTATTTCTGTCCTACCGCGCAACAGTACTACCCCAATGTGCCTACCTGCCAAGTACCCTGGCAGCCAGTGACTTATTGAGCCGCCAATCAAAGGGTCACGACTTCTTTGTGTCCCTGACGGTTGGAATACCGAACCTTTCCCCCCGTGGTTTCTATTTCAACGCGGGCGTTCCTTCCCGCGTAAATTTGATGTTTCAGCCATTCCAACTCCTGCGTCATTTCAGCAGTCCCCGCAACCAAGCGACTCCAGCAGCGCAGTTCTGCAGACCAGCGGTAGTTGCGTGCTTTGAGTTTGTCTTTGGTCTCGAAAGGTGAGTTGATCGCGTACACCTTTTGCTGGGGTTGGTTCAGCGTGAGCAGGACAGTCAGCAGCGCCGTTTGCTGGCTTTGCGGCAGCACTTGGTTGAGCAACTCCAACAACGCCCAGCAATCAGCTTCTGCGCGGTGGGCTTCATAAAAGTAACCTTGGGTGCTAAGCAAGTATTCCAGCTTGGCAGAGCCAAATCCTTCTTCTTTCCAATCAATGTCTTTGATAGTGCATGCCCAGTCGCATTGTTCAAACAAAGGCCATCGTGCTTCGACGAAGGGGCGGTCGAAGGCTGCATTGTGGGCAATGACCACTGCCGCATCTTTCACGAATGCAGCCACGCGCTTGTCGTCAATACGCTGGCCTTTCACCATTTCATCCGTGATGTGATGCACGGCAACCGAGGCAGGCGGAATGGGAAAGCCTGGATCTTCCAATTCGTCCAACACATCGGTCACGCGGTAGACCATGCCTGTGACAGGATCAAACTCAAATGCCAGCATGCCAAGTTCGATCACACGATCGTTGGCAACGTCCAGCCCCGTTGTCTCTGTGTCAAGAACGATGCCTTTGCTGAGTTTTTGGCCCGGAGCAGGGGTGTGAAATACGCGACCGGGAACTAAGCGGCGAAGGACGCGGTAATCCGGGTGTTGTTCGAGTTGTTGGGCGAGTTGTTCGATATCTTGTGTCATGGCGCAATGTTAAGCGTGGTCAGCTTGCGTGGCGTTACGCCTGACGATGGCTTGTGCGAAAAAGAGGCCCAATGCCACCACCCCCAAGCCAACCCCGCCAAGCACATGGCGTGAGTCGAAGCGGCTGATCAATACCGCCAGTGCCAGCACCCCCAAGGATTGACCTAAAAATAAAAAACCAGCAAACAGAGTCACGCCTGTGCCGCGTGCGGTGGGAACCATTTGGGTGGCCTTGGCTTGCATCGTGTTGTGGAACATGGCAAATCCAAACCCTGCCACGAAGCAGGCGGGCAGTGCCAGCTGCCACCAAGGGCCAAACGCCACCACCCCAAACGCGAGTCCGAAATACAAGCCCCCCTGGCGAGCCAGCCCGACCTCGCCAAAGCGACGAATGACAAACTTAGCGGTCGCCATGTAGGCCATCCCACCCAGACCAAACAACGCAGTGGTGCCACCTGCCAAGGTCAATGAGATCTGGTGCACATGATGCAAGTGCGAAGCGGTCACGGCCAGCAAGCCGAAAATCATGGCGCCTTCTGCCAAGGCAATGCACAAAAGTGTGCGTGCCCAGCGGTCGTGTGCCACTTGCTGAAGTTGTTTGAAAACCCCCATCGACACGTGAGGGGTGTGCGTGGCCGGCGCCAAGCGCTTGAGCTGTTGCCACAACAAAAGACTGACGGTGCCGAACACACTGGCCATCAGGACAAAGGCCCAACGCCAGCCCAAGGTGTCCGTCAGCAAGCCACCAAACAATTGCCCCGCCGTGATACCCAGCATGGTGCCCAATCCGACGCGGGCTAAGGTTTCCTGCCGTTGCTGGTAGGGCACCACATCCCCCACCCAGGCCAGGGACAACGGAATGATGGCGGCAGCGGACAGGGCGCTCGCAACGCGCGCAGCCACCAAAAAATCAAGGCGCGTGCTCAACGCCGACAGCACGCAGCCCACACTGCAAGCTAGGGTTGCCAGCATGACCACGCGGTATTTGCCAAACCGATCGCCGACGGGGCCATAGAACAGCTGCATCAAACCGTAAGTGATGGCGAACCACGAAATGACCTGTGAAACCGCGCTGATGGGCGCATCAAATACACGGGACAACTCGGGCAGCATAGGGTCACAAATGCGTTGCAGCGCCATGCTGGAGAACGTGGCGAATGACAGCAGAACAATCGCACGGCGTGTTGCCGGGTCGAGGTCGTGTGGGTGAGCGATGTGATTTTTCAAAACCTGCCAACTTTACTGTCTGCCAAGGTCTCTGCGCATTTAGTCTGCCGGCTCTAAAAGCACACGCCATCGGTCTTTTCCCCTTGATTCCTGAGTGCTTGTGCCTAAAATACACACTATGCTGCACTGCAACATAACTCACCTGTTGAGGCTGGTTCAGAGCAGTCCACCTTCTTTTTAATTTTGGAGATATGACATGACTTTGACCCCTGAACAAGTGATCGCCGCGAACAAAGCCAATTTGGAAACTTTGGTTGGTTTGACCAGCAAAGCCTTCTCTGGCGTGGAGCAATTGATCGAGTTGAACTTGGCTGCTGCCAAGTCAACTTTGGCTGATTCACAAAAACAATCTCACGCCGCTTTGAGCGTGAAAGACGCACAAGAACTGTTGGCTTTGCAAGCCAGCCTGTTCCAACCTTTGGCTGAAAAGGCCGTGGCTTACAACCGCCACCTGGTTGAAATCGCAACAGGCACAGGCTCACACTTCCAAGGACACCTGGAATCTAAAGTTGCCGAAGCTCAAAAAGCTTTCCACGACTTGGTTGACAACGCTGCCAAGAACGCACCTGCGGGTTCAGAAGCTGCGGTCGCTGCTTTCAAAACAGCTGTGTCAGCCGGTAACAACGCATTGGAATCTGTCCAAAAAGCGGTCAAGCAAGCCACCGATGTCGCTGAAGCCAACTACAAAAGCATGGCTGCTAGCGCTTTGAACGCTGGCAAACCCACGGCCAAAAAGCGTTAATTTTTAAGGTTCTCTGACCTTGTCAAAGGCTCCCTCGGGAGCCTTTTTCATTGAAACTTCAGGTTCTAATAGCGGGCAGAACTGAGGAGAAGACCGTGGATAAAGTCGATGGCGTGGTGATCGGTGCGGGTGTGGTGGGCTTAGCAGTCGCGCGCGCCCTGATCCAAGCAGCCCCTGCGACCTCGCGTGAATGGCTGGTGCTTGAGCGTGCCGATGCCATTGGGACGGGCACCAGTTCACGCAACAGCGAAGTTATCCATGCGGGCATTTATTACCCGCAGGGCTCACTCAAAGCAACCCTGTGCGTGCAAGGGCGCGACATGCTCTATGACTACGCCGCGGCGCGAGGCGTGTCACACCAACGCTGTGGAAAATTGATCGTCGCGACCCATGTGGACCAGTTGCCCGCCTTGGAAGGTATTTTGCAAAAAGCACGTGCCAATGGGGTCCACGATTTGGAGATGTTGACGGCTGAACAGGCTCAGTCCATGGAGCCTGCTTTATTTTGTGTGGCTGCCTTGTACTCGCCCAGCACGGGCATTGTGGATAGCCACGGCTTGATGCTCAGCCTGCAAGGGGACTTTGAGAATGAAGGCGGTATCGTCGCCTTGAACTCGGAGGTAGAAAGCGCCGAGTGCCGCGACGATGGCATCGTGCTGCACATGACGGATGGATCTGCTTTGTTGGCGACAACGGTGGTGAACGCCGCGGGTTTAACGGCGCCATGGTTGGCGCAGAAGTTTGCAGGTTTGTCGGCGACGCACGTGCCACAAGCCCATTTTGCCAAGGGCAACTACTTCACCTTGTCTGGTAAGTCTCCATTCTCACGTTTGATCTACCCAGTCCCTGAAGCCGCCGGCTTGGGCGTGCACTTGACCTTGGATCTGGGGGGGCAAGCCAAATTTGGCCCTGACGTGCAATGGGTCGAGAGCCCCGATGACTTGATGGTCTCCACCGAACATGAACAAACCTTTTACAACGAGGTGCGCAAATATTGGCCTGATTTAGGGAAGGGCACCTTGCAAGCCGGTTATGCGGGAATTCGTCCTAAGATTTCGGGGCCGCATGAAACCGCTGCCGACTTTTGTATCCAAGGGCCTGCGGTGCATGGCGTGAAAGGGTTGGTCAATTTGTTTGGCATCGAGTCTCCGGGACTCACCAGCGCTTTGGCCCTGGGTGATGCGGTTGTGCGCGCTCTCAAATAAGATTCAGCGCATGAACAAGCGCTTGTTTTTAAGCCTATGTGCGACGCAGTGGTTGATCGCCTGTTCTACATCGCCTCGTCCACGTGTGGCCATCGAACCCACGGCAAACAACTATCCAAATAACTCCGCTAAGCGCCATGACATCGTGTTGCAAGCCATGGCGATGCTGGACCGTGGTTACACCTATGGCGGCAAGAAGTTGCACACGGGCTTTGACTGCTCAGGCCTGGTGAGCTTTGTTTACAAAGAGTCAGCAGGCATCGCGTTGCAAGGCAGTGCGGCGCAGATGGCCAAGGCCACACGTCCCATCGATCTATCTCAAGCCCACCCCGGTGACTTGGTGTTTTTCAACACTTTGGGCAGTGCGTTCTCGCACGTGGGGATCTACATTGGGTCGGGCAAATTCATTCACGCCGCCAACGAGAAAACCGGTGTGAAGTCCGAGCGCTTGGACAACGCTTATTGGGCCAATCGCTTTGAGGGATATCGCACCGTATTCTCCGGATCAGGCTCGGTCACGAATCGCTTGTGCCGTTTCTTTGACGAGTGCTGGGCCTTTGTAAATCAAGCCCGTGTAGATCTGCACCACATCCGCACCCGCTTGAATCTTGGCTACGGCATCGGCGCCACTCAAAATACCACCCACCCCGATGATGGGGAAGTTCGGGCCCATGGCTGCTCGCAATTGGCGAATCACGGCATTGCTTTTCTCGAACACCGGCGCGCCTGACAAGCCCCCCGTTTCTTCGGCATGTGCCATGCCCTGAACGGCATCCCGGGCGATGGTGGTGTTGGTGGCGATCACGCCCCACAAGCTATCGGCGGCGGAGGCGCCTTCTTGCACGCAGTGGCGCTTGAGGGTGGCTGCAATCACGGCGACTTGATCGGGGTCTAAATCCGGTGCGATCTTGATGAAGACGGGCACTTGTTTATGGTGCTGCTCGGCCAATTCGGCGCGACGTTTGGCGAGGGTGCCAATCAAGGCATCCAGCGCTTCGTCGCTTTGCAACTCGCGCAGATTTTTGGTGTTGGGGCTGGAGATATTGACCGTCACATAGTCGGCATGGGGGTACACGCCGTCGAGGCATGTCAGGTAATCGTCTGCGGCGGTTTCGATGGGGGTGGCTGCATTTTTGCCAATGTTCAGTCCCAGCAACATGGGGCTGTTCGACTTGTTGCGGAACTGCGCCAGTTTCACATTGGCCAAGAAGGCATCCAAACCGTCGTTGTTGAAACCAAGCCGGTTGATCAAGGCCTGCGCTTCGGGCAAGCGAAACATGCGCGGCTTGGGGTTCCCTGGCTGACCTTTGGGCGTGACGGTGCCAACCTCAACAAAACCAAATCCCATCGCAGCCAAGCCATCGATGCAATGCGCGTTTTTGTCGAGGCCCGCAGCCAAGCCGACGCGGTTGGGAAATGTCAATCCGGCCAAGGTGATGGGGTCGTGCACGCGCGCTTGGCAATAGGCCCAGGACAGTGGCGTGTTTTGGGTGCGCGCCAGCATGGAGAGGGTGTGCTCATGGGCGGTTTCGGCATCCATGGCAAACAGAAAAGGGCGGGCAAGCGAATAGGGCAACAACGACATGGATAATCTCAAGCTTTGATCAATACAAGCTTGGATTTTCGCCCATGAGCCACC
>JACCDK010232807.1_pt1 | contig 12608 bp, 13 predicted proteins | sample 7445871 | NCBI WGS metagenome assembly JACCDK01 (sample SAMN15323436, study PRJNA562643) | freshwater metagenome | isolation source: river surface water | place: USA:Blue River Watershed | collected 2017-08-15
GATTCAGAAAAGCTTAAAACGAACGATTTGGTCGCGCAGTAAACCGCCATGTAAGGGCCTGGCTGAAAGGCTGCAGTGGAAGCGGTGTTAAGAATTTTTCCGCGTGTCACCAACAGATCAGGCAAAAACAGTTTGGTCAGCACTACGACCGCGTTCATGTTGAGTTGCATCATGGCAACCTCTGATGCCAGAAGAGAGTCCTTGAACTCGTCAAACACCCCGTACCCAGCGTTGTTGACCAAGGCGTTCAAAACTTTGCCGGACTTCTTTACTTCCGCGTGCAGCCTCTCAGCGCCTCCTGGGCTCTCTAAGTCTGCACCTATGGCGGTGACCTGGATGTTGAAGCGACGTTGTAAGTCGGCTGCATGACTTTGCATCTTCTCGATGCTGCGAGCGGCCAAGATTAGGTCATAGCCATCCCTAGCGAACTCTTCGCACAGGGCCTTACCAATGCCGCCAGAGGCCCCGGTGATTAAAACGACAGGGTTGGATTTCATGGGTTAAATTTCCTTTGGAGAAATGGTCGCAATATATCGACAAATGACATCACGAAGTCTGAATTTAAAAACACCCTACCGATGCGCCTTGTAAGCCGCATGCTTGATCCCACCGAAAAGCGATCCATCTGGTCCTGAGTAAGTTCGTGAATAGATTTGTTATGCGCCGGCAGCCGCTTGGCAATGTAGGGGCCCATAAAGCCGCTTGCTCCCGCAATCAGCACCCGTTCTTGCATAGCAACGACCCTCGAATCATACGTTTTGAACGATTATCGTCTATCATGATTGTTTAGTCGGTTGCAGATGTCAAGGTTGGAACCTATCAAGAGGTGATGAGCAGCGAAGATGATCCAAGACCGATAACCCGCGCGAAAAGCGTCAGGCGCGATCGCATTCTCGACGCTGCAGAGAGCTTGTTTGCGCGGGTTGGCCTGAGATCAGCTACTATGGAAGCAATTGCCGCCGCTAGCTCCATCTCCAAAGCAACACTCTACGCATACTTCCCAGATAAAATGGCAGTTTTTTCTGCCGTGGCATCGAGATTGGCAAGCGACATGCAGTCCGGCGTCATCTCCGCACTTGAGGAAAAAGGGAGCCTAGTTGACCGCCTCTCCAATGCGCTGATGGCAAAACATGGGCGAGCATTTGATGCGGCTCTTGGAAGCCCACATAGATTGGAATTGCTAGACACGCGCAGACATGAATTTGGCCAACTGTTCAACGCAATGGATAGGGCAATCGAGGACGCTATCTCTCGAGCATTGCAAGCAGCTGGGTCCAGCGTGCCTAGGGACGACGCCAGGCTTATTTTCCACGCATCAATTGGGATCAGCGAACAGGCTAAAAGCAGAGAAGAGCTTGAAATAGATTTGAGACGCCTGGTCTCGGCTATTCTGGCTGCGTGTCGCAATCTTTGAGACTTTGGATTTGAGACCCATAAAGGCAAATCCACCGGTTAAGCACCCGAAGGATAAGACATTATTTAATCGGAGATATGCTTCCGACGGAATTTCTATTGACTAGCATACCAAATATCATTCCGCATGCGTCGGCAAAGTGGCATCAGCACAATGCATTCAGCTCAGCCTGCTCGATGGGGTTTGGCGATGCTCCGCAGCGTTAGCGAACAGATTTACGCAACATTTATTTTTTTGGGATCAGGAAGCCTTACAGCAAAGACGAGCATGGCTGAAATTGTCAGTGCAACAATTGCCATGATTTGGGCGGGCAAATAGCTGCCATACCTATCGTAAATTTGGCCCATACCGATTATCCCTCCGACATTGCCAATCCAGCCCAGCCCAGCAAGTGCTCCGTAAATCGTACCAAAGCGAGCTCCGCCAAAACGGTGACCGACAAAATAGGCAAATATATCGAGCTCCGCACCTTGCTGCAGCCCGATGACCGCCGCCGCTAGCAAAGCCGCAGGAACCAAGCCATGCGTGCCAATTAAGAGGATGAACCCTATGGCCGGGATTAGAGTGAGGAAAAAAGCAACACGGTGCGGGGCGTACATATCAAGCAACCACCCGCCAGCTAGTCGCCCGATAAACTGCCCGCCGGCAAAAAATGATATAGCCAGAGCCGCAGTTCCGGGGCCTATCCCCTCGTCGACGATCATCGGTGCTAACTGACTAATAGTTCCTGCCGTTGCCAAGCTCATGCTAATTAGCGAGAATGTCAGTAACCAAAAATCGCGTTCTAGCAAAAAGCTACGCTCGTTCCGGTCCCTTTCCTTTTGGACCCCTAGCGGCCTACTATCGGCACCTTTTTCAAATTTCGGTAACAACAGCAGAACTGCCGGAATGCCGATGATCACTGAACCGGCAGCAAAACCCAAAAATCCTGCACGCCAGCCCCACATCTCGGATAACCATTGCACTAGCGATGGCGAGGCCATGGAGACTAAGGCGATTCCCACTGCCATAAGGCCCAATGCTTTGCCGCGGTGATTTACAAAGTGTTCGGTAAGTGGTCGGCTCAAGACCACCGCCGTTGACCCAATCCCGAAGAAACCAATCGCGGCGATTGAAAGTGCTATTTGCCATAGGCTACTGGCATAACCAGCCATCAAACAATAAATGCTGGCAACGATTACGGTGGAGGTAACGAAGATTGCGCGCACGCCGAACATATCGGCCGCGCGTCCCAGGATTGGGGAGCCGAGCGCCGCTGTAACAATTAGCGCTTGGACAGATCCCAGATCGCCGCGGCTAACACCCAGCTCCTTCGACATAGGCAGGATGAACATAGAGAAGTTGAGGAACACCACGCCCACCCCGGTCCCAGCCCCAAGGGCTCCACCTAAAATGATTCGCCAACCTTTACGAAACTCGTCAGGCAAAATGGGAAGCCCCAAACTCATCTATTAAACTCGCGTCTATTATCTAGCCTTCGTTTTGATGAGCGCTGGTCTAGGAATTTGATATTCATACTTATGGCCTTGGAAGTCGAATTTGCATTGGAAAAGTAAGTTATCACATTCAAAGAGCCACGAATTAAAGACGCAATCCACGCACATTTTCTTAACTCTTGGCCTTAGCCCGGCTGCTAATAGAACCTCCAAACCGCATTTTTATTTGGTGTGAAATTTCTTCTCTACGCAATGCCGCCACCAAAAGCAGAGACATTAGAAGCAGGGATGCCGGCCAGATGCTGCCTGGTACAAAAAAGAGATGCGTCGCAATGGCGCCGACCATTATCGTAGCCAGACCAATAGCCGCCAGTCCAGAAAATGACCGTATCAATAGTCCGGTTCCTCCAGTTAATTCCAAACAACCAGTTACGTAGCGAAACCACGGATCCATGCCGAGCGCTTGAAAGGTCTCAACGGGGACCGCATGGTCCGTGAACTTCCTAAATGCTGCATTTAGAAAGACACCGGCCAGCGCAATTTGGAGAAACCAGGTGAGGCGGTTAAGCCAAATGTGTTTGGCCATCTGCGTCAAACACCCTTTGTGGCGGAGGTTCGGCTCGAGCTCAGCGCCCAGATCCATGTCGCCAGCGTTGCGACCAATAGAACCGGCGGACCAACGAACTCGAATGCCCAAAACAGCAGCCCACCGGCTACAAATATGACGCCAAGCTGACGAGGACTTACCAAATCCTCTTTCAAAGCTGCCTGAGCGATCAGCCAGTTTGCCGGAAGATACAAGACCATCGCAGTGATTAGTCCTGGACTGAAGTCGCGGAAAGCAATGGTGGCTCCAAGATGGAAGATGGCATTGTGAACCTGCGTCGCCATTAGAAATGTCAAAGCCATCCAAGCACTTACCTTCGTGCGGACGGTTGCATGAAGTAGCAGATAAACAAGCCCCACAGATACGAGTATCGCCAAGATCGCCTCGGTGCTCAGCGCGTTGTTATCTGGAAAGTATTTGAGGCGCCAAGCTCGAAAGTTCAGGCATAGATCCTCCTCGCCATGATGGATGGCATAAACCAAGGGTGCAAACAGCAAAGCTGTGCTGAAAGAAAGGCGAGGCATTAGCGGGTTCCTTATGAAGACATTTCATCAAGTTAAGCGCACACTAATTGACTATCCAGTCATTTAGAAAGAGATATAAGCTTCGTTATGCCTGGAATACCCCGATATCGCGGCTTGCGCCGCACGGCCAATCGACGCGCACTTATGGGTGCAGCCGAAGAGCTGATTGGCCATAATGGTTTTGCCAATGTCTCTGTTGAGGAGATTACGGCGCGCGCGGGAGTGGCGAAAGGTACCTTCTACAATCACTTCGCAGATAAAGCGGACGTGGCCAACCACATCGCGTTGGAGATCCGCAAGGAGCTTCGGGAGCGTATCGGCTCAATGAAATCAACTAGCTCAGATCCTGCACGGCACTTGGCAATCGCTATGTGCTTGTTTTTGCTTCTGGCTGTGGAGCAACCAAACAGGGCGTTGATCTTAGTCTCGCTGATCAACGACCCAACTGATGTCGACTCTCCCATGAACGCTCCAGTTCGGCTGACACTGCAAAATGGTGAAGTAAGCGGGCGCTTTAAGCTTGCCTCGATCGAAGCCCCTTTGGTGATGGTAATTGGGGTCGTGTCGGCTGGGATACGGAACTTGATCGAGCAGCCCACCAGGGCGCCGTTTTCTCGAATCACCAATCTTGTAGTTCATGCTCTACGTTCGCTGGGTTTGGAATGGGACGATGCGCACGAAGTAGCCGCAGAAACCGTCCTGCAACTGGACCTAGCTAACAATTAAACACATATTATTTCAGCTAATTGACTCAAAAAGAGTGGGCTTGCATTGGGATCTCGAGATCCGACCAGCAGGACTGCAGAGGAGCGGCTGGCAGACGTTAGACAGATCCTAGCCTTCTGCATGAAGACGATGCTTACTCGCAAGCCTTTCGCTGACTGAAACAAATCTCAGTCTTTATGAAATCGAGCATGAAGGCTGGGCAGAAGCGCGGCCAAGTGGTGCATCTCCTCAAAACAATGCCGTAACAAGGCAAGGCCGATTTCATCACTGATAAGCCTGCGACGGAGCCTTGGCCGATTGATGACCAAAGTGAGTATTGGGCCCACAATCCTTAGTTTGCTGCGAAACTGACCCAGATGAAACCGGCTGCGCATAATGCAACCTTCTGGCGTATTCTCAACCATGTGGACGAGTTTACCATGCTCGATTTTCTGTATCCGCAATGCCACCGTAGCACAGATCGCTGTCCCAAGTTTGTCGACGAAGTCTTGGTCAAGGCCAAAGGTCTTGGGTTCAACAAAACCTATTGCCAGCCGTGTCATCTGCGAACCAATGAACTCATCCACGGCGCTTAAGTTATTGATATAGCGCGCGCGTCCGGGCGGAAGATGTCTGCGGTCCTCGGCCAACTGCGAGCGTTGATGCGCAAGCGGATGCCAGAGCCGGTATCGCGCGCTGGAAAGACTGTGCCAGCCAAACCACCAGTCCCACATCGAGGCATTCACCCCAGGCATCTCAGTGGTACAGGCCACAGTTAGCGATCCATCGGGATGCCGCCAAATGCCGTCCTCGACATGACGCATTTCTGGTTCCGCCATCTGTGCAAATGGCACAAAGGGTTCGGCGGTGAATGTAACGCCTTTTGCGAGCGCCGTCGCCATGGCTTGCGGCGCCTTGCGCAAAGGAGCCTCCCAAGCGGCAAGGTCATGAGGCTCTTCAATCTCAAACCAGCGTTTCATATATTCACGTCACCACGTAATCTGATCCAGGCGGCAATCATGCTTGCCAACATATCTACGAGGGCCGTCCAGCATCAATTCTACGCGCCCTGCGCCACCATCGCCGTTTGTGCCTGCCATGCGAGGTTCAGCGATGGGCCATCTGCAGCGCCGAATAGATAGCGGTCCGGCCGGATAAGTGCTGCATCAGTCCCAGTTTGGTTCAGCCAGTCCCGCAACGCAGGGGCAAAGGGAGCAAGATCCTGCCGGTCGAGACCTGTCTGACTTAGGAGCCATGGCTCCGCTCCCACTATATCATCGAGCTTCGCGCCCTCGCGCGATACAAATTGCGGGAAATAGCTACCCGCAACTGCGCAGCCGCTAAGAATGATTCCGGCAGTAATTGGCGGATATACCGGCGGTCCGTCGGGCAATTTTCTAAGGATTCGGGCGAGCTTGAATTTGAGGTCGCGCATCCACGCACCCCATTTACTGGTGATGCAAACTGTTCGCCCCATCATGATCGCCATTTCGATGGTTGCACGGACGTGGGGTTCGCGCTCCGGCTGGTAGCTGTCGAGCAGGCTGTCGGGTGCTTTACCGGTAACGACCTCTGCCAGTTTCCATGCAAGATTGGCTGCATCGCGGAGACCCGAACACATGCCTTGGCCAGCAAAGGGCGGGGTCTGGTGCGCCGCATCGCCTGCCAGAAGCACGCGGTCCTTGCGCCATTGTGCGGCAATCCTTGCTCGAAATGTGTAGACTGCCTTGCGCTCCAACCGCACCGCACCCTTTACGTCCCAAGGCTCGAGGAGCCTTTCGATAAAGGCGTCATCGCTGACCTCAGCGGGGGTTTCTCCGGGCTTGATCATGAATTCCCAGCGGTGCCGGCCTTCCCCCATCAGCACGCAGGTCGTCGGGCGTTCAGGGTTGCAGATCTGCAGATTTTTCTGGGGAAGGCGCGACGCATCATCGACCAGCACATCGACAACCAGCCATGGCTCTTCAAAGTTCAAGTCATCAAAGGCGATGTTAGAGGCTTTGCGCACCGCCGATCGTGCACCATCGGCGCCGACAAGATAGCGGGCCTGTATCGCGCGCTCGCCATCAGGCGTTGCGATCATCGCCGTCACTACGTCCCCGTTTTCGGCGAAGGATGTGACCTCCCAACCGCCATGCAATTCGGCATTGGCAAAGGCCGACAGCGCGCGCCGCAGCGCCGCCTCCACAGATGGTTGGTGGATCATGTTCGCCACTGGCCAGCCGCCCGGGCCGATCTGTTCCGCGCCATCAAAGCGCAGCAGGACTTCGCCCTTTGCATTTAGGAAGTCATAGCGCGAGGCACGCCGGCTTGTTGCCATTACCTCATCGGCGACCCCTGCTTCCTGCAGAATGCGCATGCATTCATGGTCAATATGAGCCGCACGGGGCAGAGGATAAATGTCGCTTTCCTTTTCTGCGACGATCACCTTGACCCCGCGCTTTGCAAGCAGCACCGCAAGCGTCACCCCACTCGGACCGCCGCCTGCAATCAGGACATCGCAATCAAAGCTCACAGCCCAAACTCCTTGTGGTAACGTGGGATGAAAAGCTGCTTGCCCTTGACGGCCGACGTCACCCGGTCGCCGACTATCCAGCCTTTGCCGAACGGCAAGACGCTAGCCCCTTTTGCCGGCCCCAGCGGCAAAAGGATGGGGGGCGTTTTCCAGCACTTATAGGCCGGAAGGTCCTCGATCCGGGATCCTTGGGCAAGTTTGCGCAACGTCTTTGCAAGCCATGGCACCTGACGCATTGTCGAAACCACCGTCATGCCTTCGCCGGTCGCGGCCAGATCACCGAGCGCGAATATATTGGGTAGGCTTGATGGACGCAGCCAGCGGTCGACCGCCAACTGCCCGTTGGGTTGCGGATTGGTGCCGGGCAGACTGTGTGCGGGAGAGGCAGCCATGTGCGCGCCGATCGCGGGGATTACCAGACCCGATAATACGCTGCCATCAGCCAGCTCAATGGTGCCATCAAAAGGCGCCTGGCTTTGTTTGAGGGATTTTGCGGCCTGCCCCAAGTGCAGGACGATCCCCAGAGCCAAGAGCTTTTGGATCAGCGCTGCGTGCAGACGCTCCGGATATGATGGAAACAGTCGGTGCTGGTCGGAGACCATCATAACTGTCTTTGTCGGATAGGCGGTTTTGATCTCGCCAGCGAGTTCGACACCAACCGCGCCCGCGCCAACAATCACGATCCGGTCAGCACAGGCAATCTGGGCAGAAACGGCATGCAATTCGTTGCGGAAATCCGTGATGCTATCTCCCTGTGGTTTGAATGGCGCTGCGTAATGCGACCCAGTTGCGACGATAACAGCATCTGCAGCTATGCGCTCGCCTCCTGTGAGGCTCACGCCAGCTTTGTCGACGCCCTCTGCACGGGCACGCACCAATTTGCCTTGGCTGAGCAGGCGATCATAAGGAAGTATGATGCGGTCAAGCAGCTTGGGTTCGACCGTCGCGCGGATTGCAGCCACATTATGAACAAATGCGTCTCTTGGTTCAATCAAGGTTACGTCGACATGCCGATCGAGCAGTCTTGCCAGATTGAAGCCCGCATAACCTCCGCCGACAATCGATAGCTTCATTTCGCTCTCCTCCGCGCCCCTTTCGGGCCGATGATCATAGAACTAGGATCATCTCGTCCTGCGCCACCGTCAGTTTGCCCTTGAAATGTTCAGCCATCCCCTCGCTGTACATCTGCCTGACGACGAAACTGTCCGGATAGGGAATGAGGTGCGTGAGCAGCAGGTGCTTCACCCCCGCCTCCTGCGCCTGTTTGGCAAGCGCCATATTGTCGGCATGATAGGGGATGGTTCGTTCAGCAACGGTGGCTTCGAAATCCATTCGCAGTTTCTTCATCTGCGGGATGGCGCGACGCACCATATGCGCAGCATAGGATTCGTGGACCGCCAGATTGGCATCGCGCATAGCATCCATGTTGACCGAGCTGACTTCGGTATCACCGCTGATAAAGACCTTCTTGCCCTTATATTTGAGGACATAGCCCAGCGCCGGTTTCACCGGATCATGCGCAACCGGCGTGGCGTCAATGGTGACCCCATCCTTGTCATACACCCGCACAGCGCGCTGCCCTTCGGCGAAGGCAATCTCCAGCGGAACGCCAAAGGCCACCGACCGGTTTTTCGCAAGGTGCGGCATATTCGTGCTGCGATAGCCTTCGTCGAGCGCATAGGCCTGTGCGAACCCGTCGAGCACCTGTTTGGTGCCAACCGGCCCCTGCACTTCCAGCGGCGTTTTGCGCCCCCAGATCCAGCCGGCATTGATCAGCGTGGCGAGGTCATTGAAATGATCCGAATGGAAATGGGTGATGAACACCCGTTCCAGCTGGTTCACCGGAATTTTCGAATGCGCGAGCGAACGAACCGCACCGTCCCCCACATCAAAGAGGAACATCTTGCCGCCTGCAGACACCAAAGTGCACGCCTGCGCCTTGGCAGAGCTGACCTCGGGCGAACCTGTGCCGCAGATCAGGACGCGCACATGATCTTTGTCCTCAAGGAAGCTGCGATCCGGCTGCTGCTGCAATCTGGCCTGCACGGCGCGATCGACCAGCGCATCACGATTGACCCATACCAGCACCGTTGCAGCGACCAAAAACCCAATCGTCGCGAAAACGAATTTGCGAAGCATCGGCCTCAGCCTTCTGCGGCCATCTTGGCCTCGATATGGCCAAGACCGTCAATTTCGCAGCGGACGACATCGCCTGCTTTCAAAAACTGGCGCGGGTCCATTGCCGCGCCGACCCCGCCGGGCGTTCCGGTGAACAGGCAATCGCCCGGTTCAAGCGTCATGCCGACCGACAGATGTTCGACCTGCTGCCAGATATTGAAAACGAGATGCGTGGTGTTCGAATCTTGCCGCTTCTCGCCATTGACGAAGCAACGCAAGCCCAGATTGTGCGGATCGCCCACTTCATCGGCAGTCACAATCCAGGGCCCCATCGGCGCGTGTGTGTCAAAGCTCTTGCCGAGCGACCATTGTGGGCCGGCATGCTGCCACATCCGCTCGGTAACATCATTGCCGACGCAATAGCCGAAGATAGCAGCCAGGGCATCATCGATCCCCAAATGCTTGCCACCCTTGCCGATCACCGCCACCAGTTCGGCCTCATAATCATTGGTCATCGTGCCAGTCGCGATTTCGATATCGTCATAGGGCGCATTGACGCTGGTTTGCGCCTTGGTGAACCAGACCTGCCGCTGCGGGGTTTCCATCTTCGATTCCTCGATATGGTCCGCATAGTTGAGGCCGATCGCAAAGATTTTGCCCGGGCGCTGCACCGGCGCTTCCAACTTCACCGATGCCAATGGAACTCCGCCGCCAGCCGCAGCTTTTGCCTCTAGCCCCGGTTTCAGCGTATCCCAATCGCGGATCAGGTCGATCATCGTGCCGTCAACGCCGCTGTCGATAATCTGGTCGCCGACAACGATACCGGTGCGGGTCTGGCCATTGGCCGTATAGGTTGCGAGTTTCATGCGGGATTTCCTTTGGGCTGGCGGCTGAACAGCCGTTTGATGCGGATATTGAGGGCGGTGAAAAAGGCGACGAGGCCCGGCGGGGGTGGCATCTTGCCTGCGAACATCGGGTGCGGGCTGCCCCATTGCACCGCAAGCAAGGCGCTCATCGGCTGCTTCTGCGGCGGATCGGCGGCAGTGAACAGGTCGCCATCGGTCCAATGCTCCAGCTCGTTACCGAACGGATCCTTCCAATAATCGAAAACCTGGCTGCCCATGATGTGGCGGCCAACGCCCCACGCGGCCTCGCGCTTCTTTGATTTGAGATGCTGATGGCCGAGCATCAGGTCATCGAGATTGGCGACCTCAAAGGCGGCGTGCAGCAGCCCGAGAGGCCCCGGCAACTGCGCGAGGAACAGCGTATGGTGATCCGCAGGCTTGTCCCCACGGTTACAGCGCATGAACGCACCCAAGGAAACATCCTTCGCCGCTTCCACTTCATCGGACGTCAGGAAACCGAAGCGATCCTTGTACCATTTTTCCGAGACGCGGAAGTCGCGCACCTTGAGCACTGCGTGGCCGATGCGGCGCACATGCGCGGGGGCTGAATCGAGGCGCACCGTCGAACGGAAACGCGGCTTGGCGGCTGCGGTATTGCGTGGCGGATCGACAAAGGGAAGCAAAGCCTCACCTTTCGATTGGCCGGCAACGACTTCAACGCCATAGCCATCGGGATCGGTCAGGTGGATAATCTTGCCACCACCGGGCTCGTCCAGATTCTCGATAGCGACGCCTTCACTGGCGGCGAGCTTTTCTAGGTCGGCCATGGTTTCAGCGCGGAAACCAACCCCGAGGAACCTCGCTTCACCCGGCTGCGTTACATGGATGAAAGGGCGGCCGTCGCTTCCCCGTCCATACAGACGGCCATTTGCCTCGAAAACCTGCATGCCGAAATCTGAGAGAAAAGACCCCATCGCCGCAAGATTGGGCGCGGAGAAACGCACATGTGCTATATCTTCTATGCAGATCGTGCTCATCAGCCTGCTCTCCCGCCGCGGACCAGTCCAGCCCGAATCAAAAACTTGACTATTTAGTCAGATTATTGACAGATGACCATCCGGTCAAGTATGCCCCAGACGATGTCTGTCCTCCCCTCCAATCCCCGCGCCCAGCGGACCTACTACGCACTTATTGAGGCTGGGCTCGAACTGCTGGCAGAGCGCCCGATCGATGCGCTGACGATTGACGAGATTGTGACGCAGGCTGGGGTCGCCAAGGGCAGCTTTTTCAACCACTTTGCTGATAAGGCGGCCTTTGGGATGGCCATCGGGGCAGCAATTCGCACTGAATTGGAGGCTCGAATCGGGTCCGCCAATGCTGGGGAGGCGGACCCGCTCGCCCGGCTGGCCGGTGGCATGAGCATCGGCGTCGCCTTCGCGCTCGACGAGCCGCGCAAGACTGCGATCATGATACGGAATTCGGGTAATTCAACTCTGCGTGACCAGCCGCTCAATCAGGGCGTGACAGCCGACATGAACGCGGCCGTTGCAACCGGGAGATTGCGCCGTGAGGCGCAACAAAGCGGCGTTAGGTTTTGGCTCGGGCTGTGCCAGGTGCTGATGGCCAATGTGATCGAGCGCCGAACGGAGCGCGCCGAGGCTGCAAGGCGGCTGGAGGACATGCTCGTCTTGGGCCTGAGCGGCCTCGGCATCGCTGCCGAGGACGCTGCGGAATACGCATCAGCCAGCGCGCGTGGGCTCATTAGCTAGCGGCGGCAGTGGCACTGATTACACCGACACTGCACATAGTATTAACGCGGCCATGCCAATGCCTTCGGCGACGCTATATCCGGGACAGGGTCACCGACTCAAAGTAGCAAATTTATCTCCATTTTTCATTTGAAAATCGGCGCATACAGTCTGGGCAACTAGCTACACTCACCGCTCCGTTCAACGGCACTGTGGTCGAGCTCAAAGCGGCTGCCGGGACGCAGGTCCAGGTCGATGCTCTCCTGGTACGGATTGAAGATAAGGAAGCCTGATATGGCAGGAAAGTTCTTCGAAGAATGGCAGCTCCCCATGCCTCGCAATGTGGAATGCCAGCCTCTCCTGGAACGTCCCGGGTTCCAGCCGGTCAGGCGAATTAGCGCCAATTTTTTTCTCGGCCAATTTTTGACAGTCTGAAAACACAAGGATTTCTGCGGGTTTGCGCAACTCTACGATCCTTCTTGCTTCCACAGTGCTTACAGCGGCCCAAAAACGCAAAAAGCTCCCCTAAGGGAGCTTCTTGAGAAGTCTGAAAAACCGCAGATTTCCGGGGATTTTGTTGGTTGCGGGAGTAGGATTTGAACCTACGACCTTCAGGTTATGAGCCTGACGAGCTACCGGGCTGCTCCATCCCGCGTCACCTAAGCTGTCCGGCTGGAAATCGGCCGAACGGCCTGA
>JACCDK011402879.1_pt1 | contig 12604 bp, 7 predicted proteins | sample 7445871 | NCBI WGS metagenome assembly JACCDK01 (sample SAMN15323436, study PRJNA562643) | freshwater metagenome | isolation source: river surface water | place: USA:Blue River Watershed | collected 2017-08-15
CCGAGCCGGCGGACAGTTCGCGGCTGTCGAGCGCGTCATAGAGCTGCTCGAGGTCTTGTCCAATCTGATGCATCACCTCCGGCCCGAGCACCTGGTCGGAGCCATCGGTGATCACGCCGTCCATCTGCTCGACCAGCATCTGCGCAGCCTGCTGCAGGCGGGCAAAGGGCTGGTCGCTGCGGGGCACCTGGGGCACGTCCAGGCTGAGCACACATTCGCGGATGGCGGTCAGCGCCGGGTCGTCGGCCATGGCGGCCTGGGTGTCGAAGGTCAGCGAGAGCACTGGGGGCAGGCCCTGGGTCTGGGCGGGCAGCACCATGCGGCCTGGAATGACCCCGGCAACGAAACCGAGGCGGGCCGCATGCTGGTGGATGAAGCCCGGGCTCCAGGCGGCGGCACGGGCCTGCAGCGTGAAGCTCAGTTGTGCATCGTGGGCGCTGGCGAACTGGTCAAGCTCGCGGGCCCGGGCCACCTCTTCGAGCATGTCGCTGAAGCTCGGCGAAGCACCGACCGCATCCGCGAAGGCCTGGGTTTTGACCACAAATTCCGAAAATTCGATTTCATTGAGGGGCCCCATGCGATTGGCCAGTTGCACCCCGGCCTGAAAAGCCGAGTATCGGCGGCCCGGCATCAGCGGTTCCCACTCGCCGCTGAGCTCACTGCAACCTTCCACGTGAAAAGGCTTGGTGCCGACGCGGCGCGTGCTGGGCAGCGCGGCCAGCGCCGCATCGCCCGAAACCGGCTGGTCCACCTCGATGGTGGCAATCACGTCGATCAAGGCGTCGAGCACGGCCTTACGCTCGGGCTGGGGCAGGCTCTGGAAGTCGTCCTCCAGCACTGGTTCGGTCGGCTCCACGAACTCGGTAGCCGGCATCTCGCCCGGGGCCTCTGGCTCGGTCAACTCCGCTTGTCGCGGCGCGCTCTTGCGTGAGACCCATTGGTTGTAGAGCACCACCGCCAGCAGCGTCACACCGCCAGCCACCAGCAAACTGATCTGCAGGGAATTCATTGCTTTGCGTTCCTCAGGCCTCGGCCATGCCGACGGCCGATTCCATGTCCACCGCCACGATGCGCGAGACGCCCTGCTCCTGCATGGTCACGCCAATCAGTTGCTCGGCCATTTCCATGGCGATCTTGTTGTGGCTGATGAACAGGAACTGGGTTTCCTTGCCCATGCTGGCCACCAGCTTGGCGTAGCGTTCGGTGTTGGCATCGTCCAGCGGCGCGTCCACCTCGTCGAGAAGACAGAACGGTGCCGGGTTGAGCTGGAAGATGGCGAACACGAGCGCAATGGCGGTGAGCGCCTTTTCGCCACCCGAAAGCAGGTGGATGGTCTGGTTTTTCTTGCCCGGAGGCTGGGCCATGACCTGCACGCCAGCGTCCAGGATCTCCTCGCCGGTCATGACCAGTTTGGCCTGACCGCCGCCAAACAACTCCGGGAACATGCGGCCGAAATGCTGGTTGACAGTGTGGAAGGTCGAGCCCAGCAGTTCGCGGGTCTCGCCATCGATCTTGCGGATCGCGTCTTCCAGCGTGGTCATCGCGTCCACCAGGTCGGCGTTTTGCGAGTCCAGGAAAGTCTTGCGCTCGCGTGCGCTGGAGAGTTCATCGAGCGCAGCGAGGTTGACCGGGCCGAGCGCGTTGATCTCGCGGTGCAGGCGGTCGATCTCGCCCTGCAGGCCGTACAGGCGCACTTCGCCCTCTTCCACCGACTTGGCGACTGCTTCCAGATCGGCCTGGGCGTCGGCCAGCAGCTGGGTGTACTGCTCCAGGCCAAGGCGCGCTGCCTGTTCCTTGAGCTGCAGGTCGGTGATGCGCTGGCGCAGCGGCTCGAGTTCGCGCTCAAAGGCCACGCGGCGCTCGTCACTGGCGCGCAGCTTGGCCGTGAGGTCGTCGTAGGCGCTGCGCTTGGCGGCCAGCGCCTGCTCACGCTCCATCTTGACGGCCAGCGCATCCTGCAAGCCGCCTTGAGCGGCGGCGTCGGTCAGGCGCGAGAGTTCGTCGTGGGCGCGTTGTTCTTCGGCCGCGATGCTCTGGACCTGCTGCTGTGCGGTCTCGATGGTGCGCTTGAGCTCGCCTTCGCGCGCCTGCAGGCTGCGCTGGGCGAACTGCGCTTCCTGCGCCTGGCGCTCCAGGCTGCGTTGCTGCTCGCGGCACTCGGCCAGCTTGCGCTCGGCCTCGATCACGCGTTCGTCCAGGCTGGCGTGGCGCTCCTGGCTGTCGGCCAGCTGCATGTCCAGTTCTTCAAAGCGGGCTTCGGCGGTGACACGGCGCTCCTGCAGCTCTTCGAGCAGGGCATCGACTTCGGCCAGATCGCCCTCGATGCGCTGGCTCTGTTCGCGCATCTGCTCGGCCAGCTGCGACAGCCGCAGGGTCTCGACCTGCAGCTCGTGGGCCCGGGCCTGTGCGGCGGTGGCCTCCTGGCGCACGCCAATCAGGCGCTGCGACGCATCGGCATAGGCCGCTTCGGCCCGCACCAGCGCGGTCCGGCTTTCTTCGGCGATCAGGGTCTGGGCACGCAGCTGCTTGTCGAGGTTTTCGATTTCCTGCGCGCGGGCCAGCAGACCGGCCTGCTCGGAGTCCTGGGCGTAAAAGCTCACGCTGTGCGCAGTGATCGCGTGCCCGGCCTGCACAAACAGCACTTCGCCCGCCTGCATCTGGCCGCGCCAGCCCAGGGCATCGTCCAGGCTGGGCGCCGTGTAGCAGCCCTGCAACCAGTCGGCCAGCAGGGCGGCCAAGCCGGCATCGTTCACGCGCAGCAGGTCCGCCAGGGGACGGCAGCCGGATGGCAATCCAGCACGTGCAGGCGCCACAGCGGCGCTGGGCGGACTGAAGAAGGAGAGTTTGGCCGGCGGCGCGTCGCCGGCGAAGGCGCGCACCATGTCCAGGCGCGAAACTTCGAGCGCACCGAGCTTTTCCCGCAGAGCGGCTTCGAGCGCGTTTTCCCAGCCGGCTTCGATGTGGATGCGGCTCCACAAGCCTTCGAGGCCCTCCATGCCGTGCTTGGCCAGCCAGGGCTTGAGCTTGCCGTCGGTGCGGACCTTGTCCTGAAGCGCCTTGAGCGCTTCGATGCGGGCCGTCAGGTCGGCCAGGCGGGCAGATTCGTCATTGACCACCTGCTGGCGGTGGCGGCGGTCTTCATCGAGCTGCGGCACCTGTGCCTGCAGTTCGTCCAGACGGGCGGCCGACTCCTGCGCGGCAGCTTCGGCGGCGGCCAGCTGCTCGCGCAGATCCTGAAGCCGAGCTTCATCGGGCGCGGCCAGGGCGTTGCGGTCGGTGACCAGCCGCTCGCGGCGCTGACCGAGCTGGCGGCTTTGTTCTTCGATGTTGCGCTGCTCTGCGGCCAGCACCTGGATCTGCTGCTGCACCTGGGCCACCGAGCCGCGCTGCTCGTTGGCCTTGTTCTGGGCCTGGCGCAGGGCTTCCTCCAGATCAGGCAGCACCATGGCCTGGTCTTCAACCTGGGCCGCAAGGGTCATGCTCTGGTCTTCGGCCAGAGCGGCTTGCTCGGCCAGGGTGTCGAGCTCGGCCTGGGCCTGCTCGCTGCGCAGCTGCCACTGGGCCGTCTGCTCCTTGAGCTGAACGAGGCGCTGCTCGGCGCGCTGGCGCCCTTCGACCACGAAGCGGATTTCGGCTTCGAGTTTGCCCACTTCGGCACTGGCTTCGTAAAGTTTGCCCTGGGCCTGGTTGACCTCGTCGCCTGCGGCGTAATGCGCCTGGCGGATGGTTTCCAGATCGGCTTCCACATGGCGCAGGTCGGCCGTGCGCGACTCGAGCGCGTTGATCGCCTGGTCCACTTCGGCCTTGACCTTGCCCTGGTCGCCTTCGGCCTCGCGGCGCTTGAGGAACCACAGCTGGTGCTGTTTGAGCGTGCTGTCGGCCTGCAGCGCGTTGTAGCGCTGGGCCACCTCGGCCTGTTTTTCGAGCTTCTCGAGGTTCGCGTTGAGCTCGCGCAGGATGTCTTCGACCCGGGTCAGGTTTTCGCGGGTGTCGGAGAGGCGATTTTCGGTCTCACGACGGCGCTCTTTGTACTTGGACACGCCAGCGGCTTCTTCGAGGAACAGGCGCAGCTCTTCGGGACGCGACTCGATGATGCGGCTGATCGTGCCCTGGCCGATGATGGCGTAAGCGCGCGGCCCCAGGCCCGTGCCCAGGAAGACATCCTGCACGTCACGGCGGCGCACCGGCTGGTTGTTGATGTAGTAGCTGCTGTTGCCGTCACGGGTGAGCACGCGCTTGACGGCAATTTCTGCAAACTGGCCCCACTGCCCCCCGGCGCGGTGGTCGTCGTTGTTGAAGACCAGTTCCACGCTGGCGCGGCTGGCCGGCTTGCGGCTGGTGGTGCCGTTGAAGATCACGTCCTGCATGGACTCGCCACGCAACTCGGACGCCTTGGACTCGCCCAGCACCCAGCGCACGGCGTCCATGATGTTGGACTTGCCGCAACCGTTGGGGCCGACCACACCCACCAGCTGCCCGGGGAGCAAGAAATTGGTCGGCTCGGCAAAGGATTTGAAGCCTGAAAGCTTGATGGAATTGAGGCGCACTGCGGTCGACTGGAACGTGGAATGAACACCAAGGAATTCGAAACCGATACCGGGTGCCCGAACAGGCCCTGCCCAAGGGCCAGGACCAAAGTTCAATGTTAACCGAGAGCCATCCCGGATAATCGGCGACATGAACCCCCTTCTTTCCAAGCTGCAGCCCTACCCCTTCGAGCGGCTGCGCCAGTTGTTCGCGGGCGTCACGCCCAACCCTGACCAACGCCACATCAGCCTGGGCATTGGCGAGCCCAAGCACGCCACCCCGCCGTTCATCATGCAGGCCCTGACCGATGCCCTGGGCACGGGTCTGTCTGGCTATCCCGCCACCGCCGGCGAGCCGGCCCTGCGGCATGCATGCGCCGCCTGGGTCGAGCGCCGCTATGGCCTGAAACTCGACGCCGCCACCCAGGTGCTGCCGGTGCTGGGCTCGCGTGAAGCGCTGTTTTCGCTGGCGCAGACCGTGATCGACCCGACCCGGCCTGGCGCCACCGTGGTCAGCCCCAACCCGTTCTATCAAATTTACGAGGGCGCCGCCCTGCTGGCGGGCGCCATGCCTCACTTTGTGCCCAGCGACCCGGGGCGCAATTTCGCCCCCGACTGGGACAGCGTGCCGGCAGATGTCTGGGCGCGGACCCAGCTGGTGTTTGTCTGCTCGCCGGGCAACCCCACGGGCGCCGTGATGCCGCTGACCGAATGGGAAAAGCTGTTTGCCCTGTCGGACCAGCACGGCTTCGTGATTGCGTCTGACGAGTGCTACAGCGAGATCTATTTCCGTGACGAGCCTCCACTGGGCGGCCTGGAGGCCGCGGCCAAGCTGGGCTGCGGCTTTGAGCGCCTGGTTGCCTTCACGAGCCTGTCCAAGCGCAGCAACGTGCCCGGCCTGCGCAGCGGTTTTGTCATGGGCGACGCGGCCATCCTCAAGCAGTTCCTGCTCTACCGCACCTACCACGGCAGCGCCATGAGCCCGGTGGTGCAGGCCGCCAGCGTGGCTGCCTGGGCTGACGAAGCCCATGTGGTGGAGAACCGCAACCTCTACCGCACCAAGTTCGCCCAGGTCACCCCGGTGCTGGCCGAGGTGCTGGATGTGAAGCTGCCCGATGCGAGCTTTTACCTGTGGGCCGGCGTGCCGGTCGGCTGGCAAGGCGACGACGCGGCCTTTGCCAAGGCGCTCTACGAAAAAGAGCACGTCACCGTGCTGCCCGGCAGCTACCTGGCACGCGAGTTCCATGGCGGCAATCCGGGCCGTGGCCGCGTGCGCATGGCCCTGGTCGCCGAAACCACCGAATGCCTGGAAGCGGCCGAGCGCATCGCCCGCTTTGTGCGTGCCCACCCCCTCAAGGCCTGAACATGACGACTTGCCACGACACCCTGCGCCTGGCCGAGCAACTGATTGCCCGGCCGTCCGTCACGCCCGACGACGCGGGCTGCATGGACCTGATCGTCGAGCAGCTTCGCCCACTGGGCTTTGACTGCGAATTCATCGAATCCGGCCCCGACACCTTCCGCGTGCGCAACCTCTGGGCCAAGCGCCCGGGCCGCTCGGGCCAGACCTTGGCCTTTGCCGGCCACACCGATGTGGTGCCCACCGGACCGCTGGCGCAATGGTCCAGCGACCCGTTCACCCCCACGCACCGGAGCGGCAAGCTCTTTGGCCGTGGTGCCAGCGACATGAAAACCTCGCTCGCCGCCATGGTGGTGGCGGTGCAGGAGTTCCTGACTGCCAATCCCGACCCCGAGCTGGGCATCGCCTTTTTGCTGACCAGCGACGAAGAAGGCCCGGCCGTGGATGGCACCGTGGTCGTCTGTGAACGCCTGAAAACGCGCGGCGAAGCGCCGCAGTTCTGCATCGTGGGTGAACCGACCTCGGTGCAGCAGACCGGCGACATGATCAAGAACGGCCGCCGCGGCACCATGAGCGGCAAGCTCACCGTCAAAGGTGTGCAAGGTCACATCGCCTACCCGCACCTGGCCGACAACCCCATCCACCGCCTGGCACCCGCGCTGGCAGAGCTGGTGGCCATACGGTGGGACGAGGGCAACGCCTTCTTCCCGCCCACCAGCTGGCAGGTGAGCAACATCCATGCGGGCACCGGCGCGAGCAATGTGATCCCCGGCGACTGCGTGGTGGACTTCAATTTCCGTTTCTGCACCGAGTCCACGCCTGAGGGCCTGCAGCAGCGGCTGACGGCGGTTCTGGACAAGCATGGCCTGCAGTACCAGCTGAAATGGACCATTGGCGGTCTTCCTTTCCTCACCGCACCGGGCACTTTGGTCGGCGCGATCCAGAAAGCCATTGCCGACGAAACCGGCATCACCACCGAGCTGTCGACCACCGGCGGCACCAGCGACGGCCGCTTCATCGCCCAGATCTGCCCGCAGGTCATCGAATTCGGCCCGCCCAACGCCACCATCCACAAGGTGGACGAGCATGTGACCCTCAGCGACATCGCACCGCTCAAGGCGATTTACCGCCGCACGCTCGAAAACCTCAACGCCGGGCTCGCCGCATGACCCTCGAGCAATTGGTGCAGGCCAGCGCCGAACGCCTGGCCGCTGCGGGCGTGTCGTTTGGCCACGGCACCCTGAGCGCCCACGACGAGGCCGCCTGGCTGGTGCTGTGGCGCCTGGGCCTGCCGCTGGACAGCGAGATCGACGAACGCCCGGTCACGTCCGAACAGCAGGCGCAGGTGCAGGCGCTGATCGAGGAACGCATCGCCACCCGCAAGCCCGCGGCCTACCTCACCCGCGAAGCCTGGCTGCAAGGCGTGCCCTTTTATGTGGACGAGCATGCCATCGTGCCGCGCAGCTTGATTGCCGAGGTGCTGGCCGACGGCACCATCGATGCTTGGCTGTCAGACCAAACCACCCGCGTGCTGGACCTGTGCACCGGCAATGGCAGCCTGGCCGTGCTCGCCGCCATGGCCTGGCCCGAGGTGCAGGTCACGGGCGCCGACCTCTCGCCCGATGCGCTGGCGGTGGCGCGCATCAATGTCGACAAGCATGGCCTGCAGGACCGCATCACGCTGGTCGAGAGCGATGGCCTGGCGCAGGTGCCCGGCCCCTTTGACCTGATCCTTTGCAACCCGCCTTATGTCAGCCAGTCCCGCATGGACGCCCTGCCCGCCGAATACCGCGCCGAGCCCGAACTGGCCCTGGCCGGTGGTACGGATGGCATGGATTTTGTGCGCCAGCTGTTCAAGGACGCGCCTTCGCGCATGAGCGAGCAGGCGGTGCTGGTGCTGGAGATCGGCAACGAGGTGGAGCACTTCATCGCCGCCTTCCCCGCACTCGAAGTCGCCTGGCTGGACACCAGCGCGGGCGACGACCAGGTCTTGCTGCTCACCCGCGAATCCCTGCTGGCGATGCTGTAGGAGCCAGCCCTGTTGACCGATTGAAACTGTCATTGTCCGGCTTGATCAGGCAATCCATGGCGCCTCGGGTCAAGCCCGAGGACGACACATTCGGCACGAGACAGCCCTGCAGGCCATCAAACCAGGCCATCGCTTGCAGGGCAAGCTGCCACAACCCATTCCCTCCCGATTGCCCATGATCAGCCTTAAAAACGTCACCCTCCGCCGCGGCACCAAAGTGTTGCTGGACCAGGCCTCGGTCACCCTCAACCCCGGCGAAAAAGTCGGTCTGGTGGGCCGCAACGGCGCGGGCAAGTCCACCCTGTTTGCCCTGCTCAATGGCACCCTGCACGAAGATGGTGGCGACTTCGACATGCCCAAAGCCTGGCGCATGGCCCAGGTCGCGCAGAACATGCCCGAGACCGAGCAACCGGCCTCCGAATTCGTGCTTGAAGGCGACACCCGGCTGGCCGAGCTGCGCCAGCGCTTGGCCGCCGCAGAAGCCAGCGGCGATGGCATGGAGATGGCCCACGTCTACACCGACTTGGCCGATGCCGGTGACCATGACGCCCTGCCCCGTGCCGAGGCGCTGATCCTCGGCCTGGGTTTTCGCGTCGATGAGCTGAACCAACCGGTCAACAGCTTCTCGGGTGGTTGGCGCATGCGATTGCAGTTGGCACGAGCGCTGATGTGCCCGTCCGACATCCTGCTTCTCGACGAACCGACCAACCACCTGGACCTGGACGCCCTGGTCTGGCTGGAAGCCTGGCTGCAGCGCTACACCGGCACCATGATCGTGATCAGCCACGACCGCGAGTTTCTGGACGCGGTGACCAATGTGACGCTGCACATCGAAAACGCCAAGCTCACGCGCTACGGCGGCAACTACAGCGCCTTCGAAACGTTGCGCGCCCAGCAGATGGAACTGCAGCAAGCCGCCTTTGCCAAGCAGCAGGACAAGATCGCGCACCTGCAGAAGTTCATCACCCGCTTCAAGGCCAAGGCCAGCAAGGCCAAGCAGGCGCAAAGCCGGGTCAAGGCGCTCGAGCGCATGGAAAAGGTGGCGCCGCTGCTGGCCGAAGCCGAGTTCAGCTTCGAGTTCAAGGAGCCCAACAACCTGCCCAACCCCATGCTGGCCATCAGCGAAGCGAGCTTTGGCTACATGGTCGATGGCCAGCCCAAGACCATCGTGCAGGGCGTGAGCAAATCGGTGCTGGCGGGTCAGCGCATCGGCATTCTGGGCGCCAATGGCCAGGGCAAATCGACCCTGGTCAAGACGATTGCCCGCACCATGCCCCAGCTGGCCGGCATGCTGACCGAAGGCAAGGGCCTGAACATCGGCTACTTTGCGCAGCAGGAGCTCGATGTGCTGCACCCGCAGGACAACCCGCTCGAGCACATGATCCGCCTGGCCAAGGAACTGGGGCCGCAAAGCGGCGAATCCAGCCGGGAGCAGGACCTGCGCAACTACCTGGGCACCTTCAACTTCAGCGGCGACATGGTCAAGCAGGCCGTAGGCACCATGAGCGGCGGCGAAAAGGCCCGGCTGGTGCTGGCCATGATCGTGTGGCAGCGGCCTAATTTGCTGCTGCTGGACGAACCGACCAACCACCTGGACCTGGCCACGCGCGAAGCGCTGTCGATGGCGCTCAACGAGTTCGAAGGCACGGTGATGCTGGTCAGCCACGACCGCGCCCTGCTGCGTGCCGTGTGCGACGAGTTCTGGATGGTCGGTCGCGGCAAAGTCGAGCCGTTTGACGGCGATCTGGACGACTACCAGCGCTACCTGCTCGACGAGTCCAGGCGGCTGCGCGAAGAAGCCAAGGGCGCGGCCCAGGGCGCACCTGAAGCGCCGCCTGTCGAGGTGCTTGCGGCTGCAGCGACGCTCGCTGCGCCTGCGGCCACCGGCCTGAGCGCAGGAGAGCAGCGCAAGCTGGACGCACAGCGCCGCCAACAGCTGGCCTCGCAAACCCGACCGCTCAAACGTGAACTCGAACAAAATGAGCAGCGCATGGCCGCAATCGAGCAGGAGAGAAATGCACTGGAAACCCAGCTGAGCACCCCACTGCCCCCGGCCGAAATCGCCGAGACGGGCCAACGGCTCAAAGCACTGACGGATGAGATGGCCGCACTGGAAGAGCGCTGGCTGCAACTGTCCGAGCAACTGCAGCAGATGCAGGTCTGAGCTGACAAAGAAAAAGCCCGATGCGCAGAGACACCGGGCTTTTCAAAAGGGTGGTAGGACGTACAAGATTCGAACTTGTGACCAACGGATTAAAAGTCCGCTGCTCTACCAACTGAGCTAACGTCCCACGCGGCCTTCGACGCGCAACGCGTTGAAGACAAAAAAAATCACCCGCAAAGAATGAATTTGTCGGGCGACTTTGGAAGTGGTAGGACGTACAAGATTCGAACTTGTGACCAACGGATTAAAAGTCCGCTGCTCTACCAACTGAGCTAACGTCCCACTCTTCTCAGCATTGCTGCTGAGCCTCAAATTATAGCGTCATTTTTCGGGCTGACGTTTGGGCGCTCAACAAATTGATGACTTCGGTGGCAGCGCACATGCCGAAAGTGGCCGTCACGCCCACCAGCGAACCGTAGCCGTGGCAATTGAGACTGCCATCGCCTTCGATGGCGCAGGAGGCATCGGGCCCCGTCACCGCCTCGCGGCTGAAGACGCAGCGCACGCCGATGCGTTTGCCCTGCTTGGGCGCACCATGGTGTTTGCGCAAGCGGTAACGCAGCTGGGCCAGCAAAGGATCGTGCGTCACATGGGCCAGATCGTCCACATCCACCTGGTGCGCAAGGCGCTTGCCACCAGCGGCCCCCACAGTGACGAAGGGAATCTTTTCCTTCATGGCCCACACGGCCATGGTCAGCTTGGCCTTGACCTGGTCGCAGGCATCGATGAGTGCATCGGGCTGTGCAGGCAGCAGAGCTGGCCAGTTGACGGGCGAGACAAAATCGTCCACCAGATCGACCTGGCAGCTGGGATGAATCTGCGCAATGCGCTCGCGCATGGCTTCGATCTTGGCCTGCCCCAAAGTGCTGGTCAGCGCGTGGATCTGGCGGTTCACATTCGATTCGGCGATGTGGTCCATGTCGATCAGGGTCAGGCGCCTGACACCGCTGCGCGCCAGTGCCTCGGCGCACCAGGAGCCCACCCCGCCAATGCCCACCACCACCACGTGCGCATGCTGGATGCGTGCAGCAGGTTCTAAGCCGTACAGCCGCTGCAGCCCGCCAAAGCGGCGCGAATCGTCTGCGTCATGAGCGATCGCGTCCTCAGCCATGGCGCTCTGCCAGCCACCACTGCACACGCAAGGTCAGCCCGGCCCCGGTCACGATCGACGCCACCGCCAACAGGCTGCCCCAATTGAGGGTGGACAAACCCGTGAGACCCTGGCCAAAGGTGCACCCCATGGCGCTCACACCTCCAACGCCCATGAACAGCGCCCCGACCAAGTGACGAACCAAATCGGCGGTGCGGGTAAAGCCCTCCCAGCGCAAGTCGCCATGGCGCCAAGCGCTGAGCGTGGCCCCCAAAACCACGCCAGGCACCAGGGCCATGCCCAGTGTGATTTGCCCGGCACCATCGGCCTGGTAAAGAAAGGCGTCCAGCCACTGAGCCACGGGACCGGTGAAACTCAGTCCTTCCATGCGGCCGCTGGCGGTGCCCAGGTAAACGCGTTCGAGCGTCTCGGGGTGTTCGGGCACCAAGCCCAGCACGCCACTGATCCACCACATGGCCAGCAAAACCGCGCCTACCCCCACGCCGGCCAACAGGTTGCCAGCGCGCAGGAAACCGGGCCCGCGCACCACCCAAATCAGCAGAGCCAGTGACACCAACAGGGCCACCAAAAACAGGCTCAGCGGGACGTTCAGGCCGGAGACCGAGGCCAGCCATTGCCCGATGAAGGGTCCGGCCTCCACACCGGCCGTCATCGGTCCAAGGACCTGCACCCGCAGCAGCCCGGGCCAGCCCCGCAGGCTGGCCAGTGCGGCCACCGCCATGACCACCAGCACGACCAGGGCCTTGAGGTTGCCGGTGCCCAGGCGCACCAGGTTCTTGGCCGGACAGCCCGAAGCCAGCACCATGCCCATACCGAACAGCAGCCCCCCCAGCAGGTAGGACAGCCACGGGAAACGCGGCACGGCATAAATGCTGTTGAGTGGGCTGAGCCACCCCGCCAGGGTCATGCCGCCCAGACCGAGCGTGGCCACCGCAAGGGCCAGACCCCATTGGCGCAAACGGGTCGCATCGCGCATCAGCACCCAGTCGCTGATCGCGCCCATGGTGCAGAAATGGCTGCGCTGGAGCAGCCAACCCAGCGCCACAGCCAGCGCAAAGCCCAGCCACAGGACCTGCCTGCCCAGCGACTCGATCTGCGTCAGCGAAAGCGTCTCCATGCGCGTCAGCGCAGCTTGGGCAGCCGGTCTTTGGCCGCCTGCGCCGCGTCAGACTGGGGGTAGGCCTTGATGAGGTCTTCCAGCGTCTTGCGGGCGGCCTTAGTGTCCTTGAGCTCGATCTGCACATTGGAGACGGCCAGCATGGCCTCGGGCGCGCGGGCATGGTCGGGGCTGAGGGTCAGCATCTGGCGAAACTGCGCCAGAGATGCCTTGTAGTCCTTGACCGCATACGAGGCATTGGCCAGCCAGAACAGGGCAGACGGCAGGTAGCCGGTCTGAGGATAACGCTGCAAAAAG